>OJRN01000689.1_pt1 | contig 16910 bp, 10 predicted proteins | sample 1599211 | NCBI WGS metagenome assembly OJRN01 (sample SAMN03922532, study PRJEB24848) | human gut metagenome | isolation source: stool sample | host: Homo sapiens | place: Germany | collected 2010-05
GATGTGTATAAGAGACAGCACTTTATCCAGATATTCGAGGGTTTTACGGGGCTTACACCAAAGAAATATCGCGACAGGTACTACAAATCCATGTGGTAGCCTGATACCAAAAGCCTTGTACTACGCACAAAAAATTCCCACGCAAACATGCGTGGGAATTTTATTTAGCTGATACCCAATGTACGATATCAAACGCTATTAATTTTATAAACTATCACTCTATGTATATCTCAACCGTATGACATTTGTCTGTAGAAAGCATTTCAATAGCATGCTTTGGAATACGCACGCTGTTTCCTGTAACATTTTCCACTTTTACATCATCACAGAGTGCTCTTTTGACCTGCGCATCCCCAGGTTCGAGCTTATCAGGATTGTGAACTGAAATATCAAATCCATGACCTGCAAATTCTAACGAAACTTTTGCATCACCTTTTTCGTTATACTGCTGTGGCATGAGTGCAGGCTCAATAACAAGATCTCCAAGCTCTCCATGGACTCCGTATACAGATGTTATCATAGTAAGCATATACCAGCTTGCGGCACCTGTAAGGTATGAATACAGACCTCTTCCATCATTATCAAAATACTCCGGTACTCCCGGATACATCCTGCTTCTGTCAAAGTCCATCGCAGTATCAAGAAGCGTCTTTAATACCTTGTAGCCCTCTTTTATAAAGCCCTGTTTATAGAGCGCATTGGCATACATTACAGCCATATGTGAGAATACAGCACCATTTTCTTTTTCACCATATGCAAATCCAAACATTCTTCCAAGATCAAACTTTTCTTCCTTAAAATCAGTGTTTAGTCTGTAGCCACCGGCTTTTTGATCAAACAGATATTTGTCTGCGCTATTACAGATTGCCTTGATCTGTTCTTTTTTTGCGGTTCCACTCATGATGGCAAATACCTGTCCTGTAAGCATCATGCGTACATCTCCACTCTCACATCTTTCCACCGGTCTGCCGTTATTGTCATAATATCCGTTGAACCAGCCTCCATCCGTGCCATCTGATATCCATTCGTTTTCGCGGATGTTTTTCATCATCCACTCAGCCTTATGCTCCAGGTTTTCGCAAATCGCAGCTATTGGGACAAGAACAGTGCCTCCGCTTGTGCAGTTCTCACATGCCTTTGCATAGCTCATGAGAAGATCCTGCTTTTTGTCAGGGCAGTTGTAAAGTATTTCGTCATCAGCAAGCAGCAGCTTAAGCTCATCTAACACCTCAATCCTGTTTATTCCACTTATTTTTTCCACATTTCTTAAACACTTTGCTATATCAAGCAGATTTCCGGCATATGCACATGTAAATGCAACACTTTCGCCTTTGTCCCATGCCATATCGAGCGCATCGTTCCAGTCTGCACCGTGCAGCCTCATCTCGTTGTGCTCCCCAACATCATAGAAAGCGCACAGATTTTGGATCAGAATATGCTCTAAAACCGTTCCAAAATATATCTGACCGCCTGCCGTCCTTTGTTTGTTACCATATGTAGTATTCCATGCTTCATCATGACTTGTGCCTCTCATGGACTGGTAATCCTTAAAGTACGTCGTACGCTCAAAAAGTACATCTGTATCACCGGTCTGGTCAATATAAAGCTTTGTGGTTACAAATGGCCAGAATGCGTGATCCATCCATACACGTGTGATGTTATTTCTGTCAGCGATAAACTCGCCAGGCTCGTTTCCTATAATAGTCGCATTGGTTCCATCAATTCTCACACCGCCATAATTGTTTACAATCATACTGCGGACATCCGAAGGTTCCATAAGTAAAAGTGCAAGACAGTCCTGCCATAGATCTCTCCAGCCTCTTCCACCTTTTCCATAATCATGATGTGGAAGGAATGAACAGCCGTATATTCTTCGTAAGATAGGTTGAAAACATATCCATTTAAGATAATTGTCCTCCTTGGCGTTTCCTGTCTCAAAATCAATATTTACCTTATCTATCCAGTGTTTCTTGACGGTGTTTAGTTCTTCTTTTACTTCAAGTACACTGCGGTACCGTCCGGTAATGGCATTTACGTCATTTTCTTTTTCCGTAAGACCTGCAAGCATGATATAGCTTACCGTCTCCAGCGGTTTTATAATACGGTTTGCAAATTTTATTGCTCCGACTGCTTCTTTTCCCTGAAATTTTTCTCCGGCCTTTGCACCTGCTTTTTCAGTTCTGACTGCCTCAGGAATAAGGAAAGAGCCTCCCTCTCCTATAAACTGCTCAACGGTAGGATAGAAACTCTCAGGACTTTCTCCGTTTCCGGATGATCCATATACGAAGTAGCTTATATCATTTTTCCGGTGTCCACGCTCATCAAATGAGAGGACAGGTGTAACCTCAATGCCGTATTGTGTGGTTTCTATTCTGTGCAAAAGTGATGTCACATGTCTGTGATCCCTGATATTGTCAGCACTTCTGCCATAGATTGGGATTGCCCCGATTGGGACTATCTCCATAGCCTCATCTGTCTTGTTAGTGATCTCCACAAGCATAACTTCCATGCTTCCATCAAGTGTGACAAATGATGTCGTGTCGGCCTCTAACCCATATATCTTTGAAGCACGGTGCAGCTTCTGCCACATTAAACCTGCCTCAAGCTCACTTTCATCCTGATTACCTGTAAATCTGTCGGCCTCCTGCTGTGCAGATGATCCGCATACTGACCAGATGCCCTTTCCCACAATCCGACACCAGAAATTTCTGGTGCCTTTATTGTTGTGAAGATTTTCTATACTAACAGGTTCCAGAAGAAAGGTATTCTGGCTTGTTTTACTGTCTCCGCCAAGAGTTGGTGTAATGCTTGATTTAAGCCCTTTTTCCCCTGCAATCGGCAGATACAGTCCACTGTAGTTTTCGGGATTTTTGATCCTGAAGGTTCCATATTTGTCTATAAAATCTATATCTTTCATATTTTCAATCAATCCTCTATACAATTACAAATCAAATTTTCACACACCATATACAATCCTATAGCAGTCATTATCCCACCTACGGAAAATTTACATGGTAAGCTCAATCTCTGTCTGCTCGCTAAGAAGCTCTTTTGGAATATAGTCTCCCTCAACCGCCTGTCCGTTTACAAGAAGGCTCTTGCATCCGCTCTCAACATGATCAGGATTTTTTACAACTATATGAAGATGGCATCCCCTGAAATCCTTCTCTATCTCGAATCCATCCCAAGCTTTTGGAATAGACGGAGCAATATGAAGTCCATAGAAATCAGGACGCATACCAAGTATTCCCTCTACACATCCAACCATGACTGTTGAAGCAGTTCCTGTGAGCCAGTGTACATGTGAACGTCCAAAGTTTGGACTTGCTTTTCCTTCAGTAAACTGTCCATAGCAGTACGGCTCAAGTCTTCTTATCTCCGCTCTGTCATTCTGTGCGGCAGGAGCATTTTCAATAAAATACTTAAAAGCTCTGTCTCCATGTCCTTTAAGTGCCTCAGCAAGAATTATCCAGCCCTGTGACTGTGAGAATATTCCTGCATTCTCTTTAGTTCCCGCATTGTATATTACTGCGAGTGCTCCGTCGAATGCGTGTGCATGATATGGAGGATCCATAAGAATGGCGCCATACTCGGTATTGAGTCTTTCATATACCATTTCAAGAGCCTTATCAGCCTGCTCATCACTTGCAAATCCACTTATAACAGCCCAGCTCTGTGGGTTGAGCCACATATTTGCCTCAAGATCATCACGCTTTCCGATAACCTGTCCATCCCCTGTAAATCCACGGATAAATCTGTCCTCGTTCCAACAAAGCTCCTGAATGATCTTTCCGAGTTTTTCCTGGCTCTCGTCAAGATATGCGATATATTCATCATCTTTCTTATAGGCTGCAAACTCTTTTAATATAGTCATTGCATAGTAGAACTGAAGTGCTACGAAGGTTGACTCTCCATCTGCACCAAGTCTCAGGCAGTCATTCCAGTCTGCGTAAAGTCCTGCAGGCATTCCATGTTTTCCGAGGTGGTTCATCGAAAAATCAATTGCTCTCTTTAAATGCTCGTAAACCGTTCCCTCATCCTTGTTGGCGAATGGAATGACCTCATCTATAAATGCTACATTTCCTGTCTCTGATACATATTTGTATACAGTTGGGAAAAGCCATAATGCATCATCAGCTCTGTAAGCCGGATGTCCTGTCTCCTGTACATAGGAAGCGTCGTCAGGAGTATCCTCATGTCCCGGATTGTGTGTAAACTTGACAAGCGGAAGTCCTCCACCGTTATCAACCTGTGCTGAGAGCATGAATCTGATCTTTTCAACAGCCATCTCAGGTGCAAGGTGTATAACACCCTGAATATCCTGGACTGTATCACGGTATCCGTATCCGTTTCTGAGTCCACAGTATGTAAATGATGCAGCCCTTGACCAGATAAATGTCATGAAACAGTTATATGCGTTCCATGTATTTATCATTGTGTTGAACTCATCACTTGGTGTATTAACCTGGAAATGTGATAAATTTCCATGCCAGTATGCGATAAGCTCCTCAAGTTCTTTGTCGCAGACAGCTTTTGTATCCATGTAAGAAGCAACAATCTTTCCTGCTGTCTCATTATCTATCATTCCAACTAAGAATGCTATTGTCTTTGTCTCGCCCGGTGCCAGCTCCAATACTGTTGTGATTGCTCCACAGCTATTCTCGTTGTAGTTGCCGTGGTTGTTAAGCTTTCCGCTCTCTACTCCGACAGGATTTCCATATCTGTGATATTCTCCGAGAAATTCTCCCCTGTTACCGCACCAGCTGTCAACAGGTGCTCCTGCTAGTCCGATAAATCTGTTTACCACATCCTTGTTGTCAATTTCCTTGCCATCCTCGATGCGGTCAAGATTGGCATGGATCATCTGACGCACTCTGTTCTCCACAAATACTGTCTTTGTAATATACTGTGAATACTGCAGATTCACCTGATCCTGCTCATAGTTGCTGTTGTTTGTAAACTCAGCGTAACCTGTAATATTAAGGCTTCTTGCCTTATCAGAATTATTCGTCACGCTCAAATTCCACACTTCGTATGTCTTGTTCAGCGGAACGTAATATCTTACTTCTGAATGAATACCGCTGTAATCAGCCATCATCTTTGTGTATGCTGTTCCATGATGACACTCACTCTTGTATTCATTCAAATCCTTTCCTACAGGCTGCCACGAAGCTGACCAGTAATCCTTGCTCTCGTTGTCTCTGATATAAATATATCTGCCAGGCTCATCGAACTGATTAAACACATATCTCAAAAGCCTTCCGTTTGCACCTGACTTTGCAAAGCTGTATCCACCTGCATTATTGGAAACAATTGCTCCATACTCCGGCGATCCAAGATAGTTTACCCATGGTGCCGGTGTATCAGGTCTTGTAATAACATATTCTTTTTTTGATTCATCAAAATATCCGTATTTCATATTCATTACTCCATTCTCTACTTAATTATGTAATCTACGGTTATAACTGCCTCCAACGTATATTCAGCAGTGATCCATTTTCGTAATATAATATACATTTTTGCAGCAGTGTATTATACAAAATTATTTCTTAAAATATCAGATTCATGACATAACTAAACTTATCTCACCGGGGCGTTTAACATCTTCATCGTAGCTATCCTTCTGATATACACGGACATAATCGATCACATATGGATTATTCTCAAAGCTTGTCTCATCGTTTGGATTTCCAACCCAGCTTCCACCAACAGCAAGATTTAAGATAATGTAAAATGGCTGGTCAAATGGTGCCGGATATGCAAGTGTTCCCTGTCCTACTGTTGTTGAGTGCCATTCGCTCTCCTCGTGGTATTTAACTCCATCCACATACCATGTGATTTTCCCCGGCTCCCAGTCACAAGTATATATGTGGAAATCATCAGAGAAATCGGCTCCATCCGTTATAGTATATGTACCCTGTGACTGTGAATGAGGATTTCCGTAATGGAGGGTTCCGTAAGCCTTGTTTGTCTCCTGACCCATTACTTCCATGCAGTCAATCTCGCCACATCTTGGCCACTGACCATATACATTCTCATCATTTGCCATAAGCCAGAATGCAGGAAGGTATCCCTGTCCCTTTGGAACCTTTGCACGGCATTCAAATCGTCCATATATGAAGGTCTGCTTATTCTGTGTTGAAACTCTTCCTGATGTATAGGAAGCTACTCCTTTTGTTGAGCCGGTATCACCATCAGTAACTTTTTTGACCGGATTTATTATTAATTTTCCATCTTTTACCTGAATGTTTTCAGCCGAGTCTACATACTCCTGCAGCTCATTATTTACCCATCCTTTTTCATGTGTCTCCACATTCCAGTCAGCACGGTTTAATGAATCACCATTAAACTCATCGCTCCACACTTTTTTGTAGCCATCATAGCTTAGTTTGCCTGTCTGCTGCGCCGCATCCAACGCTCCCTCTGCAAACGTCTGTGACTGCATGGCTGATAATACTCTTTTTTTCATAAAGTATCCCTTTCATTTATAGTTATTTGCTATCTCGCATCATGTTACTGTCCACACCTTTCAGCGTAACACGTAACCATAGCATTACTATAACGATTAAGTATCCTTAAAATATACAAAAAAAAGCACAAAAACATCAAATTCATGACATTTTAATTTTCCTGTAATTTCCGCAATTCCCTCGGTGTCATGCCAAACTGTGCCTTAAACATCCGGCTGAACACCTTATAATTCGTAAATCCATTGTGCTCCAGTATGTCCGTGATGGAATCCTCAGTTTCCAGAAGCTCCTCATGTATGTGATTGATTCTTACCTGATTGACATACTCGAGAAATGTAACTCCCATGCATTTTTTGAACATACGGCAGAAATACTCCTGATTGAGTGAGGCTATGTCTGCAGCCTCCTTTAATGCGATTGGCTCCTGATAGTTTTTCGCCACATATCTAAGGACATCCTTAAGGCGCGCTATCTGTCTGGATTCTTTTCCCGCATTCATCTCTTTGTACGAATAATTTGTAAACAAAATATATAGGAATTCGTTCACTTTTGCCATAAGCCGAAGCTCATAGCCCTTGCCCTTTTTCCGGTATATATGCGCTATCGACTTAAGAAGAGACTTCATCTGCTCATATTTTCTGCTGCCATGCTCGGTTTCATAGCACTCCCGGAACCTTATATGTCCGTAATCGTCTATGTAGCTGTCCAGATATGCATACGGTATCTGCACCAGAAGCACCCTGACTCTTTCATAGCTTTGCGTGCCATGTATCTTATTTGAGTTTATGACAAAAAATTCATTTTCTTGCAATGTATATTCATTTTCACCGCAGACAACCTGCAGTGAGCCGGAAACTACATAGATTATCTCTATATGGTCATGCCAGTGCCTCGGTGAAAACTGCCTGTAGTCCTCGTATCTGTCGCAGTAGATTGGAAGATGTGGTATTGATCTGACGTTTTCGTGTGTGTATTGCTGCATAATTTTCTCCCTGACTTACTAAATCAAACTTCGTATTTAATGCTATATTAGCCTGAGCCTATCCAATTATTCCGAAGAGAACAATATTCATAGTTTGAAATTCCACCTTCAAAATATACTCCTCTCACGCAAAAAGTCAATATCGACCTAAAATAATGTCAGTATCACAATTGTATATATCGCTTTTATAATTTACAATCATCTTGTACGAAAAGAACAAGCTCCCGACATATTAATGTATGGGAAGCTCTTTAAATAATAAAAATATAAGAAAGGTAATCTGCTATGAACAAATGGTCACGATTCAAATTCACTCCTAATCTTCCACTTGGGGCAAATGGTGAAAGAGTTACAGGAAGCAAGGCTCACATAGAGCTTTCAAAGGAAGCTGCCAAGGAAGGCATGGTACTTCTCAAAAACGAAAACAACGTACTCCCTCTTGCAGCGGGTTCTAAGGTAGCCCTGTTTGGAAAGGGTACTTTCGACTATGTAAAGGGCGGTGGCGGAAGCGGTGATGTAACCGTTGCATATATCCGCAATCTCTACGAAGGACTTAAGCTTCAAAAAGAGAAAATAAGCATATTTGAGGAGCTGTGCGATTACTACCGCAACGACATTAAAAAGCAGTATGCAGCCGGTGCTGTACCCGGCATGACTATAGAGCCGGATGTACCGGCTGAGCTTTTAAGCAAGGCTCAGGCATATACCGACACTGCTATCATCTCAATCTGCCGCTACTCCGGAGAAGGCTGGGACAGAAAGAGTGTTATTGACCCAAACAACAAGGCTCTCTGGGACTACGAACGCGAGATGACCGAAAAGTCGGCAGAGCTTTTTAAGGATGGTGATTTCTGTCTCTCCGTAAAAGAAAAGGAGATGATTGACACTGTAAAAGCCAGTTTCAAAAATGTAATCGTGATTTTAAATGTCGGCGGAATGGTTGATACATCTTGGTTTGCTTATGATGATCAGATTCAATCAGCACTGCTTGCCTTACAGGGTGGTATTGAAGGCGGGCTCGCTGCCGCTGAGCTTCTCGTAGGAGATGGCAATCCTTCCGGAAAAACTGTCGATACATTTGCCAAATCACTCGACGACTATCCGTCTACTTACAATTTCCACGAGTCAAGAAACTATGTGGACTATACCGAAGATATATATGTCGGATACCGCTATTTCGAGACAATTCCGGGAGCTGCCGAGAAGGTTGTATACCCATTTGGCTATGGACTCTCATACACCACATTTGATGTGGAGACTGTTTCTGCCGGCGTTGTGAATTCCAACTGTACGTCTGAGACCAATAAGCTCTACGCAAAAGTTCGTGTGACAAATACAGGTAAATTCTCCGGAAAAGAGGTTGTTCAGGTATACATTGCTAAACCACAAGGAAAGCTTGGCAAGCCTGCAAAGGAGCTTGTCGCCTTTGAAAAGACAAGAGAACTGCAGCCGGGTGAATCACAGCTTATGATCCTTACATGGGAAATAAACGATATGGCATCATATGATGACCTTGGAAAGGTTAAAAAGTCTGCATATGTACTTGAAGCCGGTTCATATGATATATACGTTGGAACGAGCGTCCGTGACGTGACAAAAGCTGATTACTCATATATATTAAATCATGATGTAATTACCGAGCAGCTTTCAGCAAAGCTGGTTCCTACAAGTCTGCCAAAGAGAATGCTCGCTGACGGAAGCTATGAAGCTCTGCCTCAAAGTGAGCCTGTGGACACCGACTACTCAGCTATTGGCAACATTGACCCTTCCCTGACAGAGGGTGTTGCTCCATGTCAGAGAGCCATCCCATACTTCCGCTTTGCCGATGGCATGGCTAAAAACGGCAGTCACGACATCATGGATGTTGTGGAAGGACGTATCACGCTTGATGAATTTGTATCAGAGCTTTCCATCGATGAACTCATTCATCTGCTCGGCGGACAGCCAAATACAGGTGTTGCAAATACCTTCGGTATCGGAAATATGCCTGAATACGGTATTCCTTCTGTCATGACAGCAGATGGTCCTGCAGGAGTGCGCATAGCGCCTGAAGTCGGTATATGCACCACTGCGTTTCCATGCTCCACACTGCTTGCATGCACATGGAACCCGGATGTTTTAGAGGCTGTAGGACGCGCCGGCGGTGAAGAATTAAAGGAAAACAACCTTGCACTGTGGCTCACCCCTGCCATCTGTATTCACAGAAGTCCTCTCTGCGGACGTAACTTCGAGTACTACTCAGAGGATCCATTCGTAACAGGAAAGCTCGCAGGTGCCATGGTACGCGGAATCCAGTCAAACAATGTCGGTGCCACACTCAAGCACTTTGCCTTGAACAACAAGGAAACCAACCGCAAAAACAGCGATTCACGCGTTTCAGAAAGAGCTGCCAGAGAAATTTATCTGAAGGCATTTGAGATGATTGTAAAGAATGATAATCCATGGGCTATTATGTCCTCTTACAATATGATAAACGGCTACAGAGCCTCTGAAAGCGAGGACCTTTTGACAGGAATACTGCGTGATGAGTGGGGCTATGAAGGAATGGTCACAACCGACTGGTGGACCTGTGGCGAGCATTACAAGGAGACAAAAGCCGGAAATGATCTTAAGATGGGAAATGGATATCCTGATCGTGTAAAGAAGGCTTATGATAAGGGTGCCATCTCTCGTAGTGAGATGGAGACCTCTGTAAAGCGTATATTAGGATTAATATTAAAGCTTGATTAAATTTTACTCTGCTTTATGTAAACCACCCGGTTCATAATACCATATACTTATTATACAAAAACAAAAACGGACATGCAAAACTGCCATGTCCGTTTTTGGATTATATACAATTTAAACTATTACTTTCCATAAATATTGTACTCAGGCACATCCACGCCATCTGTTCCGGCATAGTATGACATCTCCACCTCGTTGAGTCCTTTTTTCTTGTCAAGGATCACATTGTACTGGGATGAATATATAACATCTCCATTTTTATTAAATCTGTATTCAATATTCACTCCCTCTTTGCCTTTTAATGCCTTTCTTGGAATCTTTGCAAGGAAGATACGCTCACTGTCGGAAATCTTCTTCACCTCGACTGCATCCACCCATTTGAATAATACTGGTGCTGCCACTCTTGTATCATCCATGCTATAACTGTCGTAATCATAGTAGGCTGTGTCATCATCTTCTGTATCCTTTAACACATGATAGCCCATCTGTATGCTGTCCACGCCATCAAGACCGGTATCATTGTTGTTATAGCTGCCCGAATCGTAAGGCGCATATACATATAAAAGGATAAGCTGTGAGCTCTTTACCTCATCTATGCTATCCCTGAATAAATGTGCAGCCTTTATATGAGACACATTGAGCTGTCTTAAGCTGTCATTCGTCTCACCTGCCAGCTGTCTTGCATACATGGTGACCATCCCCTTATTTTCCATAAAGTCTGCATCTGCCGCAAGCGCCGGGGATGCATCCGTGGAAAGTGACATCAGATATTTGTAGTCTGTATCCTCCATACATACTGTATTGTACCTTGCAACCAGATAATCAGGCCTTGCAAATGCAAGCACAAGATAACATACCCCGATTACTATTATTCCGTACCGAAATAGCGAAAAAGCAGGCTTACATATAGATAAAATCACTCCGAGCATAAACAGCGCTATCACTCCAAGTGCCCATAACACACAAAGCCTGGTGGCTGTCAGCCCGTACTCTGACACATACAGTCCCATACGATATGCGCTTGATGCAATCATGATATATGTGCATAAAGTTATTAAAATTAAAAATACATTTAATATTTTATTTTTCCTGAACAATCCACTTCCAAGCAATACGATAACCACATTCAGTATACACACGAAAAGCAGTTGGAAAAAGCCTTCTCTCGCATACCTGGCGTAGGTATAACCGCTTGGAAGCTGCATAAGTCCCCCGAACAGATACACAATCTGTATAAAACAGAAAAATACATATACCACTGATATAGTTGCAGCTACAGTGATACCGATTGCAGCCGGAAATGCCGGAGTCTCAACCGGTGCATCCGATATACGCTTCTTGCTCAGATACTTTATACCGCAGTACGATGAGAAAAGCGCAAATACAAAAAGAAATACAACCTTGCTCACTGTAAAGAAATTGATATCAGCAAATATTTTCTTTATTACTGAGGCAAAAACCGCATCCGCAGAGCACAGCAGCACCACTATCAGCACAACCAGAGGAAAGGCAATTGCTATTCCGATAAACACATAAAGCATTCTGTGTTTTTTCACATGCCGCTCTCCGGCAGTTGCATTTGCACTGTCACCGACCATACTGTCACTGCCCATATTATCACTGCCCATATTGTCACTATCTATACGTTCATTTTTCATATAGTCGGCAATATCCATAAACGGCTCAGCTATACATCCAATCGCTCCAAACACTGCCTGAAATGCCGCAGCGATATACTTTATGAGCCCCCACTGTCTGTCATTGCAGAAATTGTGAAGCAGCATAAAAACAAGAAACACAAGTATCCAGCAAAAATTAAATCCTTGTATAATTTTATTGCCGGTCAAGCCTGATGATAGCCCTGTGAGTATCATCATCACACTGTACCATATAGTGAGTGGCTTTGCCTCTATATGAAGTATCTGCATACAATACAGGCTGTATACTCCTGTGACGATTGCAAACAACGTAACAAGTATTCCACTTGTATTCTCATACAAAAAAATGGTGTACAGCAGCGCATATATTATCGTAGGTATACATAGCCTGCCAAAGAAATCCGCATTTCTCCTGCTTTGCTCACGCCGTCTTTGCTCCGCCTCCTGCTGCATCTTCTGCAGTTCGATACCTGACATTCCCATATGTGGCTGTGAAGTCTGTGGCGTGTTCTGTGAAAACTGTTGGAGATTCATGCCCCCGATATTATTATTGTCCATAGCTACCTCCTTACTATCTATGTAGTTATTTTCTCATATTATTCACTTACCGGCAAGCTAATTGTACTACACAGTTTTTGGTTTTGCAATATTTTTTTATCGTGTTACGATAAATCTATTTTAATTGCTACAATTGAGGTGCTAAAATGAGATTTTTCGACGACATTTAGAATTACTGAAAAAAAACAAAAAATCGCAGATACCATATTATGATATCTGCGACTATACTTATCTTATTTTCTCCTAAAGACACTCCAATGGATATTGACTTAATGCAGTCATAGAGTTTTATTTTAAACTACTGCTGCACATTAAACGCTTTAATTCCCGGATAAACTGCGCTCTTTCCCAGTTCCTCTTCAATTCTTAAAAGCTGGTTATACTTTGCAACACGCTCTGAGCGCGAAGGTGCACCTGTCTTTATCTGGCATGTGTTGAGTGCCACCGCAAGGTCTGCAATTGTTGTGTCGGCAGTCTCACCTGAGCGGTGTGAGCTGATTGCTGTATAGCCTGCCTTGTGCGCCATCTTGATAGCCTCAAGAGTCTCTGATACTGAACCGATCTGGTTTAATTTAATCAGGATTGCATTTCCTGCTCCAAGGCTTATTCCCTTTGCAAGTCTCTCAGTGTTTGTTACGAACAGGTCATCTCCTACAAGCTGTACCCTATCGCCCAGACGCGCAGTAAGCTTCTGCCAGCCTTCCCAGTCCTCCTCATCAAGACCATCCTCGATTGATATAATAGGATATTTGTCACAGAGCTTTGCCCAGTGCTCTATAAGCGCCTCTGAGGTGTACTCTGTGCCGGCTTTTGGCAGCTTGTAAAAGCCCTTGCCCTTTTCACTCTTCCACTCTGATGATGCGGCATCCATGGCAATCTTGAAATCCTTGCCCGGCTCATAGCCTGCCTTCTTTACAGCTTCAAGTATTGTCTCGATAGCCTCCTCGTCAGATTTGAGTGCAGGTGCAAATCCACCCTCGTCACCGACTGACGTGGCAAGACCGCGCTCCTTTAATATGGCTGCAAGTGCATGAAATACCTCCGCACACCATCTGAGACACTCCTTGAAGGAAGGCGCACCTACCGGCATAATCATAAACTCCTGCACGTCAAGTCCTGATGAGAGTGCATGACAGCCACCGTTTACAATGTTCATCATAGGTACAGGAAGTCTGTTTCCCGAGATACCACCTAAAAATCTATAGAGAGGAATATCAAGTGATACAGCTGCCGCCCTCGCACACGCAATTGATACAGCAAGAATGGCATTAGCTCCAAACTTAGACTTGTCCTTTGTGCCATCTGCCTCTATCATAGCCGCATCTATTGCATAGATATCACTTGCGTCCATACCTGTCAATATGTCGTTGATTACAGTATTTATATTTTCTACTGCCCCGGTAACACCCTTGCCCAGATATCTGCTCTTGTCTCCGTCACGAAGCTCAAGTGCCTCGAACTCTCCTGTTGAAGCTCCTGATGGTGCTGTGCCTCTTGCAACAGTTCCGTCAACAAGATAAACCTCTGCCTCAACTGTAGGATTTCCTCTGGAATCAAGTATTTCTCTGCCCACTACCTTTTCGATTTCTAAATAATTCATTATGAACCTCCTTATGTTTTTTCTGATTCAATTTTATCCTACAATGCAGTTTCTCTATGTCATGATTGTAGGATTGAATGCAAGCATGCATCGATGATACCTTTTGACCCTTTAATCATAAAAATACATATGTGAAAGCCTGCCACATATGCATATATTTATAAATAAAGAAAAATGCTACACAGTTAGTTTAATCTAACTAATGTAGCATTTCAATAGTTCATAATGATAATATTTCCCAATTATAGAAATATTATGTTCTCACATATTATTTTAAATCTATACATTCTCAATCATTGCTTATATATATTACCTCTTTAACAGCAACTATCTCTCTGCCTCAATCTCACGCGCAACATACACGCCGCTTGCCGACGCATGTGAAAGTGAATGTGTCACACCACTTCCGTCTCCGATGATGTAAAGTCCCTTATATTTGCTCTCAAGCTTATCGTTAAGCTCTACCTCCATGTTGTAGAACTTGACCTCTACGCCGTAAAGCAAGGTATCGTCATTTGCAGTTCCCGGTGCTATCTTGTCGAGCGCGTAAATCATCTCAATGATTCCGTCCAGGATTCTCTTTGGAAGCACTAGGCTTAAGTCTCCCGGTGTAGCTGAAAGTGTAGGAGTAACTAGTCCTTCCTCAATACGCTTCTCATTGCTTCGACGTCCTCTCACAAGATCACCAAAGCGCTGTACAATTACACCGCCACCAAGCATATTTGAAAGGCGCGCGATGCTCTCACCATATCCGTTGCTATCTTTGAATGGCTCTGAAAAATGCTTCGCAACAAGAAGAGCAAAGTTCGTGTTTTCAGTCTGCTTGTCTGCTCCCTCGTAGCTGTGTCCGTTTACTGTTACGATGCCGTTTGTATTTTCATTTACCACGATGCCATGCGGATTCATGCAGAATGTACGCACATTATCCTCAAAAAGCTGTGTTCTGTATACAATCTTGCTCTCATACAGCTCATCTGTCAGATGTGAGAAAATCAGGGCCGGAAGCTCAACACGCACACCGATATCCACACGGTTTGACTTGGTTGGGATATCAAGGTCATTGCAGACCTTCTCCATCCACTTGCTTCCGCTTCTTCCAACTGAGATGATACAGTATCTGCTCTCATATGTGCTATCCGCTGTTTTTACTGCATATCCGGATACATTGTCTGTGTGAGCCTCTTGTAAACTGCAAGCATCAGCCCCTGCTGTATTCTCATCATACAGCACCTCTACCGACTCAACAGGTGTATCGAAATAAAAATCCACCTTATCCTTCAGATGTGCATACATATTTTCCAGAACAACATAGTTTATATCAGTTCCGAGATGTCTGACCGATGCATCCAAAAGCTTGAGCTTGTTCTGCATGCAGACCTTTTTGAGCTTTGTGCCGGCTGTAGAATAAAGCTTTGTGCCCTCACCGCCGTACTTCATATTAATCTCGTCAACATATTCCATCAGATCAATGGCCGGCTGCTTGCCGATATGCTCGTACAAGGTACCGCCAAAATCATTTGTGATATTATATTTTCCGTCTGAAAAAGCACCTGCTCCGCCAAAACCGCTCATAATAGAACAGCTCTTGCAGGAAATACAGCTCTTTATTTTCTTTCCGTCGATAGGACATTTTCTCTTAGCAAGCTCATGTCCTGCCTCAAAAACCGCTATTTTGCAGTCAGGATTCTTCTCGATAAGCTCATATGCTCCGAAGATACCTCCCGGTCCCGCTCCAATGATTATCACATCATAATTATTCATCTGTCAATTGCCTCCCATAATACGTTGCTGTTTGTACGCCCAAGGTGGCGCACGCCAATCACTTATGATACTATATTTTCTCCATTATCGCAAGAGCAATCTCTATATTCCAGCAAATCTCCCGGCTGACAGTCAAGTGCTTCACATAGCTTTGCAAGCGTGGATACCTTGATTGCCTTTGCCTTGCCGTTTTTTAAAATTGATATATTTGCCATGGTGATTCCCACACGCTGCGACAGCTCCGTAACACTCATCTTTCTCTTTGCAAGCATTACGTCTATGTTAAAAATAATCTCGCCTTCCATGTATCTCTCCCGCTCAAATAAAACTGTAGCGCACACGCTATATTGTCAAATCACTCTGCTCCTGCAGATCTGCGGCCTTTACCACAAGATGTGACAAAACCGCCGCCACGACCGATACCACAACACAGGCAAACACTATGAACACAAGAGCCAGTATCACCCCCGGATGATTCACATATATCCTCCACATGCAGACATTCACAACAAAAAAATACAATGCATCAAACAGAATTATTTTCGATGCCAGCTTTATATGTCTCGCATTCTCCAAGGAAAACGACCTGTCTTTTCCGATATTTACAGCTACGCACCAGCCCAGATACAATATAACATAGCACGGAATTGCACTTATGATAAACAGAACAAGCCATGGTATATACATATCAGAAATCTGCGGATCAGACGCAATAAGCACATGCCCTATCCATGGTATGGCAACCGCACAGACCACTAATCCGCAAAGTGCTATCGCTATTATTACTATCTTTAACCATTTTTCAAGTTCTTTTTGTCTCATTTATTCACCTTGCTTCTCATTGAGAAGTCCATACTCTGCAAGAAGCTTTTTTTGATACTCCTTATCCTTTGAAGCTTTCTGCAATTCATCATATTTGCCTTCGGACAATAAAATCTGATTTAGCTGGTTAATCAATTCTATTCCTTGTTCTAATCCTTGTTCTATTCCTTGTTCTATTCCTTGTTCTAATCCCTGTTCTAAGCCTTGCTTTATTCCTTGTTCTAAGCCTTCCTCGATAGCATCAGCTCTTTCAAGCTCAAGCTGCCTGTCAAATTCGTAATTTAACTGCATACTCTTCGTCACCTCACTTCTGTAAGTCTTTAGAAACTCCT
>OJRN01000715.1_pt1 | contig 16350 bp, 15 predicted proteins | sample 1599211 | NCBI WGS metagenome assembly OJRN01 (sample SAMN03922532, study PRJEB24848) | human gut metagenome | isolation source: stool sample | host: Homo sapiens | place: Germany | collected 2010-05
TTCTAAGAGACTTCCCAACCGCTTGATTAAGAAGTCTTTTAGAGCATACAACACCGGCAGCCAATTTATAGAGCTTGTACTGCCGCCCTGCAAAACTGTTTGGCTTCTTTTTTGCCAAATCTTCAAAGAGCAAATCAACCGGATTCTGATAATCCTCGTCGTCCTCGGACACCTGCATGGTGTTGAGCATTTCCAGCAGCGTAGCAAAATTCTGCTCCTCAGCTGGGGCTTCGTAGTGCAGATAGGCAATCAGCGATGTCAGTAAAAGCCGCTCTGCTTTGTCCCAGAATGGATCGCCGCCCTGACCTTCACCTTTGGTGTTGGTCATAAGGGTCGTGACCAGCTTCAAAATATCCTTTTCCTCGTGGATATATGCGAACGGATTGTAGCGCATGGACTTGTGAAAATTTATGGTGTTCATCGTCCTGATCTTATATCCGTTCTTCAGCAGGGCAAGTCCACATTCTTGAATGAGACCGCCTTTGGGGTCAGTTACCACGAATGAAACCGGATGGCTTTTTGACGTGCATTGAAGCAAATTCGGCTTAATAAAATACCTTGTTTTGCCGCTGCCGGAACCGCCCACCACCAGCACGTTTTTATTCCGGGCATTTTTGGGGTCAGGTGGTCGGTTGCTCATCATCAGGCGTTCTGTTTTAGTCAGAATGATGTTATCCTCAAACTTCGGAGCCATGAACGGCGCAATATCTGCCGGAGTACCCCACCGGGCAGAGCCGTACTCCATACCGTGCCGGTACTTTTTAGCGTTTTTGCTTTTTAGATAGACCGCCAGCCGCAGTCCGGCACCGCAGCAGATGCCCACCAGAATATCCAGTGGGTGCAGACTGGGCAGAGGGTTTGCAAATGCAGCCGGGAGCGTATCTATGAGTGACACGATTCTATCGCCCAGCTCCTTACCCTCGGCCAGCCGCCATGCCTCGCCAAAATTGGTCGCAGCCAGCCCAATCACCAGATAAGGCAGGTACAGGGCCAGCAGCTTGGTGAGCTTTTTCTTGTTCATAAGCCACGTTCCTCCTCTTTGTGCCGTACTTTGTCGGGGAGGTTGGCAATGACCTGTGCCAGATCGTGCAGCTTGGCCAGCACAGAGGGACGCTCGGCCTTGTTCAATACTGCTGCAGAATACTCCTTGAACGCAGCGTTCAGAACGTCTGCATCCTGTGCCTTGAAGAAAATCAGAAACCGAGGTGGTGTGCAGGACAGGTCTTTTTGGATTGCATAGTCGATGTGATACCGCTTAGCGTAGCGGTCAAAATCCTTGATGCCAGTCTTTTCGATCTCCAGATTGGTCACACCCCGGTTCTGCCGTATGAGCCGCTTCATGGACTGCTTGCCCTGCGACGCACTCTTGTCGTACTGGCGCAGAAAGAACTGCGCCCCTCTCAAAAGTGTACGGGCAGATAGCTTTGCAGTCGAGATGGCGAAGTTGACCGTTTTATGCTCGATTTCTTCCTGCATTTCCATCACCTCCAGTGCAGAAAGTCGTGTTTAGCGGTCAAATCCGGCATCCTTCGGCAGGGTGGTTTTGCTTTCTTCCGGGCAAACTGCTTCATCGGGCACACGAACAACCATCATCCGATGCCCCAGCCGGATAAAATCTTCCGGCTGATGGAAAAGCCGCTCGTACTTCTGCGCCATCTCCGGGGTCAGGGATGCAAAATCCTCCTCGCCCAGCCCCACCACCAGAAAGGTTCCGGCAACGGCATCGTACATCTGCCCGTCCTCGTCCCGCAGGGCACGGTTCAACGGCAGTCCCATCAGCTTACCATCATCGTTGTAGACGATGGCGACCGGGTCACTGAACGGATAGCTGGCACCGATGTTTCCACCGACTGCCTGCTGCAAGGCTTTCAGGTCAGGATCGATCTCGACCTGCTTCGGGTACTGTCCCGGTGCGATCTCCAGCACCGTCAGGGTGTTCTTTTCCTGTTCCATGCTTATCCTCCTCAAATTTGATGGTGATTTCCTGTCCGGCGCGCGCCGCATTCATCAGGGCTGCGATAAAGAACCCACAGAGCGCACCGGCTTCATAGATCAAAAAGTCTTTCACGAACTCCATTACGCAACCTCCGAAAGCGCAACACCAACATGGCGCATCTCAGCATCGTCATAGAAAAACAGATGCTCCCGAATAAAATCTTCCACATCGACCTTTTCATATCGGCTCGGAAGCATAAGACAACGCTCATTTTCCCTGCGGCAAAGAAATGCCGTGCCGGTTAGGATTTTTCTTCCGCTTGCGGCGAGAATCTGCTCTGGCTGGTAGCGAATCTGAAAATCCGTATGCGGAACATCAAAGACTTCGTAAGTCCCCTCAAAGTAAGGAAACTTCTTTTGAAGGGATTCATCAAACGGCACACACTGAACACCTTTTTCGGCACTGATAAGGGCAACTTCCGGCCCAACCTCGAAATGGTGCTTCAGTTCCTTGAGACACTCCTCGATAATCTCATCGTGCGACAAGCCCGGATACATTGCAACAAACCTCGCTTTCTGGGTTTTCCGCTGTTCTCTTTTTTCTCTGGTTGACATAAAAAGGCACCTCACTCCATGCAGATGCAGGGCAGCTTCTGGCCGTCAGCCATCAGGGTAACGCTGTGGCGCATCAGGTACTTCTGAAAGAGGTAGACCTGATCGATCGTCAGCGAGATGAACTCGCCATCCATATTGGTGCGCACCAAAATGACCGGGCCGGTCAGATAGTGCTTGCCTGCCAGCTTCAGCACCTGTGCCGGGTTGTAGCTGAGCAGCAGTGAGCTGTCGGGGATGTTCAGATATGCATCATCCTCGTCAAAGCAGGGCAGAATGTCGGGAGCCTCGTCCAGCGTGATGACTGTCAGTTCCATATCCGGGGCGATGGCAGCAAAATAGATCTCGCCGCTGCCCCTGCTCTCCGACAGTGCCGCACAGATGTGCATATCAATGGTGACTTCCTGGGAACGAATAATGGGATTAGAATCATTTTTCATAGGCGTTTTCTCCTTTTTTCTAAAGAAAAAGACCCAACCGGGTCTTTCCAATTCATATCCTGTCAGCGTTCTTCACTGTGCTGACGCTTTTTCTGCCACTGCTCCAGCAGCTTGATGATGGTATCTTCCATCTGTTTGGGCGTATAGCTGCGGGGAAAGTATTTTCTCAGGGTGTCATTTTTTATGGTCACTGTATCAAGCTCGCTCTTTTTCTCCTCGCCCATAATGGCAACGACCGTCTCCGTTGTAAAAGTTCCATCCTGAGCTAGCTTCTTGATACGCTTTGCTTGTGAGACAGAAGGAAAGTTCTGGGTATCATCCATTGCCCGGATCACTTCCTGCTGTTGTTCAGGAGAAAGATAGGAAAGCTCCACAGCAGGATTGAAGGACACGGTTTTGTTATCCACCATGTCCAGCAGTTCTGGAATAAGGTTGGTCAGACGGATGAAACGTCGAACAGTCTCACGACTTTGATTATTCTCTGCGCCCAGCTTTTCATTGCTCCGCAACTTCGACACAACTTGTGTCGAAGTTAAATCTGACCTTGTACCTTGATTTTTCATGGCATCCAACTTCATTTTGTACGCAAACGCTCTCTCGCTGGGCAGAATATGCTCACGCTGCAAATTGCTATCTACCATGAGGATTATGGCAGCATCATCGTCCATCTGGCGCACAATGACCGGCAGGGTTTCCAGTCCGGCCAGCTCCGCAGCGTGTTGACGGCGGTGCCCGGAGATAATTTCATAGCCGCCCTTCGGTCTGGGGCGGGCAATCAACGGCGAAAGCACACCGTACTGCTTGACACTTTCCACGGTATCGCTCATAGAATCATCGTCCAGAACCTTGAAGGGATGGTTCTTGAATGGAAACAGCTCTCCAATCGGAATCTGCCGCACCTGCTCGCGCTGTTCTTCCTGCCGGGATTCTTCGGTGGAAAAAATATCATCGTAGCTGCTCAGGCTGGCGTTTACGCTGCTTTTCGGCATCGGCCAGCACCTCCTTCGTCAGAGATTTATAGGCTTCTGCCACTTTGCCTTTCGGGTCATGGACAAAGATGCTCTTACCCGCCGCGCTGATTTCCGCTGCACGGACGGAGTGGGGAATCGTCTGACCGAACACTTTGATGTGCTTTCCGTATGCCTGCCGGATCAGCGTGTCGATTTGTCGGCCATAGTTGGTGCGGTTATCTGTCATCGTCAGCAGGATACCTTCGATTTTCAGCTTTGGGTTGATCTGCCGATGCACCTTGTTGATGGTCTGCAAAAGCTGTTCCAGACCTTTCGCGGAAAGGTACTGTGCCTGTACGGGTATCAGAGCAGTGTCTGCCGCCGCCAGCGCGTTAATGGTCAGCATCCCAAGGGAGGGAGTGCAGTCCAACAGAATATAGTCATAGTGCTGCTTTGCACTGTCCAAGACTTGCTTCAGCATTTTTTCCCGGCTCATGGTATTGACAAGGGCAACTTCCAGCCCTGCCAGCTCAATGTTGGCCGGGATGAGGTCTACACCCTCTGCATGGTGCAGCACACCTTCACCGGGCGGAATGCACTGGTCGTTCATGGCTTTTGCCATCAGGGTAGAAAGAGTGGCGGGCAGTTCATCGGGCTGTTGCCAGCCCATACTGATGGTGAGCGAACCCTGTGGGTCAGCATCCACCAGTAAAACTTTCTTGCCCTCGGCGGCAAGGCCAACACCCAGATTTTCACAGGTTGTTGTTTTGCCGGTACCACCTTTCTGGTTGACAATGGCAATCGTGGTACATTTCTTTGCGATAAAATCACCCCCTTGGTGAGCCATGCGCAAAGTCATGGTTTGTTCGATTTTGATAGACTAGCTGCATTGTGGTCGGTGCGTTGTACAGAGAGGCAAGCAGATATTGTTTCATGTTTCGGATTGGGCTGCTGTTCTCTGCAAGGCACGTCAGCACAAAGCGGATGTGGTCAGCGTTCAGCTTCATGAACCGGCTGCGCACCACCTCGGCAGGCTTATCGTCTCCAGCGATGCGCAGCATCTTGCGGTTGGTGGCGCAGGTGTCCACCAGCAACTCTACGATTTGATAGATGGTGTCCTCATCGTCCGGGCAGAGCCGGAGCAGGGTGTCCACCTCCAAAGACTGCGAAAAATATTCTTCCAGTTGTTCGCGTTTGTTCATCCTGTCCGCCTCTTCTGAGTGGAAGGGATAAGTTTCACTCATTTCAGTATTATTCTCATCAGTCTTATTACATCGTGATTTTGCAGGGTCTTGACTCGTGGTTTTGGAGCCTCCAGATTCGTGATTTTCACGATTCTTGAATCGTGAATTTGAAGATTCTGCCGAAAAGTTTTTCACATACACCAAACTTGGCCTGCCCAAGCCTCGTCGTTTTCGTTCAATCAAACCAATTTTTTCGAGTTCCCGCATCAACTTAGTCGCTTTGTTGTCTGCGCAACACAATGCCCTCTTGACATCCTCAATCGTGTAGACGATAAAGACTCGGCCCTGCTCGTCCAGCCAGCCGTTCTTGACGGAAAGGCTCATGCGGTCGAGCAGGATGCCATATAGTGTTTTGGCATCTGTTGACAGATTTTGAAAGCGTGACTCCAAAAAGAGTGCTTTCGGGATGCGGTAGAATGAAAAAAGCTCTCCGGCGCCTCCGTAGAAGTGATCAAGGGTCATGAGCATTTTTGAGTAGTAAGTTTATTTGAGTTTTCAGACTAAGACCTCCAATTAGAAAATAAGAGTTCGAGCGTTATCTATACACTTTGGCTGTTCAGTGGTACAATAAACGTGGAAAGGAGCTTGCTTATGAGATGGATGTATTGGCTGACAACAGACGAGCGCAGACAACTTCGGGATCGTATCAAAAATACTATTAGCTACGAATTAAGTAAAAATCGTTGGGGTGCGGTTGCCCCAGGCTCATTGGATAGAATCAAACACTTCTATATTACGGATTATCGTGCGCTTACACTTGCTATTGGCGTTATTCGATATTCGCTTAAAGGAACAAACACAAAAGTGTTTTATCGGGGACAAGAGCGCGATTATTCACTTATTCCAAGTTTATACCGTTCTGTCAATAATGAAGTAGAGGCATTGAATATAGAACAAAAGCTGGACGATGCGTTGGAAATGCTCAGGCCGCATTTTGATCCGAGGGGTACAGATGACGAAAGGGAAGCGCTTTGCCAACATTATGGATTATGTACTCGCTGCATTGATTTAGTAGATAACATTCAAACGGCCCTTTGGTTTGCATATGACCGCTCTTTCATAAAGGATGATCGAGAACAACGCTTTGATGAAGATGTCGGTTATGTTTATGTGATTGCCGTTCCAAATGATGATACAAAAGTGAAAATTATCGACTTGCGTGAAAAACCATCAAATTTTTTGCGTCCACATACTCAACAGGCATTTATGATGAAAACTTCAAATTCCCGAAAAGAACTTGGAAGGCTATCTGCATATCAAGCGGCAACATTTATTATTCCAAGAACATTGCTTAGATTGTGGAGTAATTATGATAATATTCCTTCAAACTATATGTATCCTAATGATGTGACCGATGCAGGCTTGCGCTTTTGGAATGGAGCTGTGAAAAAAGTAATCGATGATGGATATGATTTTGGGCCGTTGATGGGGTAAAAAAGCACACCCCCTTTCCTGTTGAAAAAGTGGTGCGCTCTGTAGTATACTGTTACCAGATTCAATCATCCAAGAGAAAGTCGATGAGATATTCCTTCGGAATCATGAAAGATCGTCCGACTTTCAGGCAGCGAATTCTATGTTGATGGATTCTTCTGATGATGGCAGTCTGGCTTTTGAAACCGAGTAAAGTTGTTGCTTCTTCGACAGACAGCACATCAGGATAGTTCACAAATAATTTTTTATAATACTCTTTTGCTTGATTTTGATTCATTATCCTTGACTTTCCTTTCGTTTTGTGCCTAAGCAGAGGAGCGTTTTGCCCTGCATCCCTCCTGAACATCCCTCCAATTTCCATTTGGGCGGTCCAAACCGAAAAAACAGAGTAGAGGAAAAACGCATCGAAAAATCGTGGATATTTCAAATTATTGTTCGTTGAGGCGTGAATTTTGCCTTTGCACAGTGGGAACCAGATATCACTAGATATCACTGGATGACACCAGATGGAAGATGAGGACAAAAACTCAAAATCCCTTGTGCTAATAACACGTGTGGGTTCGACCCCCACCACCGGCATAGTGAAAGCAGTCTGAGATGAAAATTTCGGGCTGCTTTTCTTTTTAATTTTTCCCTTGTCCATCAGGAACGCCGGGAACTGAAATGCTGTAAAATTCAGCGGCGGGGCTGACTGTTTTAACTACTGTTTAAGACTTTGTGCTTTTCTGTTCATAAACTTCTGGTATCCTGTACACAACGAAACGAGAAAGAGGGAGCCTTATGAACGCCGAACTCACCTTCCTGACCGCCCTGCAATCCCTGCACAGCCCCATGCTGGATGGAAGCATGGGCTTTATTACCCGTCTGGGAGACTCCGGTATTCTCTGGGTGACGCTGACAGCGCTGCTGCTGGTGTTCCGCAAAACGCGGCGGGTCGGCTGCGTGCTGGCAGCGGCGCTCCTCATCGACGCTGTCCTCTGCAATCTTCTTCTCAAGCCGCTGGTGGCCCGCGTCCGTCCATGCGACATCCTCACAGAGGTACAGCTGCTTATCCCGCACCCGGACGATTTCTCCTTCCCTTCGGGCCATACGGCGGCGTCCTTCGCCTCGGTGACAGCCCTCTGGCTGGCCGGGAAAAAGCAGTGGGCGATGGCGGCTCTGCCGGTAGGCGTTCTCATCGCATTCTCGCGGATGTACCTCTGTGTCCATTACCCGACGGATATTCTGGGTGGTGTCATTTTGGGAGCTGCCTGTGGATGGACGGGAGCATGGCTCGTAAAGAAAGCAGAGCGACGAATGGCCATCCCGCGGAGCTAAAAAAGAAGAAGAGACCGCTGTGCAGCAGCTTGCTGTACAGCGGTCTCTTTTGTTATGAGGCAGACCCGCTTATCTGAGGGAACATCCCGGTTTTCCGCAAAAGCCCAAAAGACATGCAGGCAACTCAATGCATCCCCAAAAATTTGGCCTCGAAAAAAGAAAAGCACCGTACTTCATGCGAAGTACAGTGCTTTTTTGGTGGAGAATAGCGGGATCGAACCGCTGACCTCTTGCATGCCATGCAAGCGCTCTCCCAGCTGAGCTAATCCCCCATAAAATCCAAGAAGCGAACCTCTTGGATGGAGTTTTTTGTTGGGAATTTGATTGTCGCAGGACTATCTGACTGGGGGTGTGTTTTGATACCAACCGGGCTCCCAGCTGAGCTAATCCCCCATAGCTGACGTGTCATTCCTGACGACGCATATTATTATACCAGCCAAAAGGAGAGTTGTCAATAACTTTTTTATTTTTTGTGAGCGACGCTGCGGCGGGTGCTGCGCTTGTAGTAGAACAGGTACTGCTGTACGATGCCAGCCTGCTGACCATAGGAAGGAAAAGGGTCGCGGCCGCCGAAATCCTCATCAATGAGTCGCTGTATCCAGACATCAATGGGAGCCATCGCGGTACGGCCATAGCCAAAGAGGCAGACGCAGTTTGCTACCTTTTTGCCGACGCCGTCCAGCTCGAGGAGGCGGGAAAAGAGCGCGTCGTCGGGCAGCGCCGCCAGAGCACCGAGGTCGAGTGTGCCGCTGGAAGCCTGTGCGGCAGCGTTCTGGATGTAACGGGTGCGGTAGCCCAGACTACAGCCCATCAGCTGCGCCCCAGAGAGGCCGCAGAGCTGCTGCGGGGTGGGGAAGAGGAAGACTTCATCGCCTTCGGCACTGAGCGGTTCGCCGCAGCACCGGGCAAGGCGTTCTACGGCGGTGCGGATGGCCGGAATGCTTTTGCGCTGGGAGATAAGAAAGGTGATGAGCATTTCCCATGGATCCTGATGCAGGATTCGGATGCCCTGCCCGAAATCGAGCGATTTGTCCAGATAGTTGCTCTGTCCCGCCAAGCTGCACCGCAGCGCGGCATAGTTCCGGCCCAAATCAAAGTAGTTGGCCCAGCACTCCCAATCTGAGCCATACCATGCAGCGTCGTATTGCCCAGCGCCCAGCGGAGTCAGATAAAGGAGTGCGCCGCCGGAAAGAAAACGGTAGCGCCCGTCGGCCAGTTTCTGTGGCCGGAAGCACTGACCGCTTTCGATGATCTTGTCGAGGTCAAAGTCGTCCTGGATGGTGACGAGCTGATGGGTAAGGGGAACGGTATGCATGGAAAACTCCTTTTTGGAAAAATTGTGGCGATGCCCGATTCGAGGTGGAAACTGATTTCTATCCGTACCCTTTGCGGGGAGGGCAACCTTGATGCTGAAAAGACCGGCGTGGTTGTGACAATTTCTATCTACGTCCTCGGTGAAGAGGACGACTTGGTTACGCCTTTGAGAACCGCGATATGATTATTATGTTATTCTATCCACACCCCTCAAATAGGAGCGACTTCAAGTCGAAGAATGCACCGGGGAACACAAACTGATTTCAAACAACGTCTTTAAGAGACGGAATTGTAGGTCAAAATACTCGGTTCCTTAGAGAGCGCATGGCAATAACTTAATAAGAGTTTACCATATTTTTGTGTCGATTTCTACCTGCGCCCTCCGTGAGGAAGGCGACCCATTATCGGCGGCCATCAGAGAGCGTCCGTTTTATTTCTATCCACGCCCTCCGCGAGGAGGGCGACCCGTGCTTGCGAGGATGCAGCCAACCATCGCACATATTTCTATCCACGCCCTCCGCGAGGAGGGCGACGTGCTGACCTCCATCAAGGACAACCACCCCAGAATATTTCTATCCACGCCCTCCGCGAGGAGGGCGACGGCCGAATGCCACGCATGGAAAGCTGACCTTCAAATTTCTATCCACGCCCTCCGCGAGGAGGGCGACCGGCTGGCTGCTTGGCAGACCTGTTTCCAGCAGGATTTCTATCCACGCCCTCCGCGAGGAGGGCGACCTTCCCAGTCTTCGTCGGTTTCTTTGGTTCTCTATTTCTATCCACGCCCTCCGCGAGGAGGGCGACTCCTTTGCCTCTGTGAAGTCTCCTGTTTTTTCGTCATTTCTATCCACGCCCTCCGCGAGGAGGGCGACCGTCTCCCACAATGACCCGGATTATCTGTTGCGGATTTCTATCCACGCCCTCCGCGAGGAGGGCGACGCAGACCTTCCCCCTGACCACGACCACCGTACAATTTCTATCCACGCCCTCCGCGAGGAGGGCGACCTGAGTCTGAGCGAGGCCCGCGACCAAGTCCGGCTTATTTCTATCCACGCCCTCCGCGAGGAGGGCGACCTTGCCTCCCTCAGCAAATCGGCAAAGGCAGTCGGATTTCTATCCACGCCCTCCGCGAGGAGGGCGACATGCGCAATAGCCGCCCCAAAGGACAGGCACAGCATTTCTATCCACGCCCTCCGCGAGGAGGGCGACCTCGCCTTGACATTGCAAAAATGCGGGCGACCGGTATTTCTATCCACGCCCTCCGCGAGGAGGGCGACGCTGCCGTCGTGCTGGAAGATTACGAGGAGACAAAATTTCTATCCACGCCCTCCGCGAGGAGGGCGACGATGTACTCGGCCAGAGCACCGCGCACATCAAGACATTTCTATCCACGCCCTCCGCGAGGAGGGCGACCTTTTGTCAGCCTTGTAGACAAGGCGGCCAACAAATTTCTATCCACGCCCTCCGCGAGGAGGGCGACCTCCAGAGCACGCCTGTTTGATGGTCGGGAGGATATTTCTATCCACGCCCTCCGCGAGGAGGGCGACAAAGGCCAGTTTCTTGCGCTGCACACCGTTCACCAGATTTCTATCCACGCCCTCCGCGAGGAGGGCGACAGCGACACCGGCGCCATGGATGGCGTGTGGGACCTATTTCTATCCATGCCCTCCGCGAGGAGGGCGACAAATCGTCTCTGCGTTAGCATTCACTTGTAACATAATTTCTATCCACGCCCTCCGCGAGGAGGGCGACCCGCCTTGTGCAGCAGGGCGTGGCAGTCTATGGAATTTCTATCCACGCCCTCCGCGAGGAGGGCGACCCGCGACGACCTCGCTTACCTCAACACATAAAGGAATTTCTATCCACGCCCTCCGCGAGGAGGGCGACCATTGACCAACAGGCAGAAATCGACTCCTATCTGATTTCTATCCACGCCCTCCGCGAGGAGGGCGACCCTGCGTAGGTCGGCGCGATCAGGTGACCCACCAATTTCTATCCACGCCCTCCGCGAGGAGGGCGACGCGGGGCGGAAGCGCTCACATCTGCCTTTAAGTCAATTTCTATCCACGCCCTCCGCGAGGAGGGCGACGGCTTCCCTGATACAAAGTAATGGATGCGAAGAATTTCTATCCACGCCCTCCGCGAGGAGGGCGACACCACATTCAGGACGCCCCAGCAGTCAGCCAGCAGATTTCTATCCACGCCCTCCGCGAGGAGGGCGACTGAAAGCATCGGTGACATTGTACACATTGCCCAATTTCTATCCACGCCCTCCGCGAGGAGGGCGACTTTATTGACTCCCCGCGGAGCTGACGTTGACCGATATTTCTATCCACGCCCTCCGCGAGGAGGGCGACTTATTGACTCCCCGCGGAGCTGACGTTGACCGATATTTCTATCCACGCCCTCCGCGAGGAGGGCGACAACTTTCTACTTCGGACATGGCACAAGGCAGACGATTTCTATCCACGCCCTCCGCGAGGAGGGCGACACAAGTTATCCACAAAAGTATCAACATCAAAATATTTCTATCCACGCCCTCCGCGAGGAGGGCGACCCTCAGCAGCCTAAACACTGGCACAGGCGGCGCAGATTTCTATCCACGCCCTCCGCGAGGAGGGCGACGAATCAGCGGTAAGTTCAGGAGTAACGCAACAGGATTTCTATCCACGCCCTCCGCGAGGAGGGCGACCAAAATTCGACGACCAAACCGGTCTGTTTGAAAATATTTCTATCCACGCCCTCCGCGAGGAGGGCGACACCAACAGGGCCTCGAAAAAATGTGGAGTCGAAAATTTCTATCCACGCCCTCCGCGAGGAGGGCGACGCGCGCACGCGCGCAATAATGTGCCTAACCTTTACATTTCTATCCACGCCCTCCGCGAGGAGGGCGACTACAGCTTACCAGCGGCAAACGTGCAGCGATACCGATTTCTATCCACGCCCTCCGCGAGGAGGGCGACCACTTGCGCTGTCGCTTGAGCCTTGCGACCAGCTTATTTCTATCCACGCCCTCCGCGAGGAGGGCGACTGGATGTTTTATCTCTTTTTGGTGTCTCTCTGAGATTTCTATCCACGCCCTCCGCGAGGAGGGCGACGCTGGTACAACCATCAGCGCAGCCAAGGGTACATATTTCTATCCACGCCCTCCGCGAGGAGGGCGACACAAAAGCATATGCAAATGGGGGTGAAACGTGTCATTTCTATCCACGCCCTCCGCGAGGAGGGCGACCTAAACCCACCCACCCAAGAAAAAAGGCCCACCAATTTCTATCCACGCCCTCCGCGAGGAGGGCGACCATCTGCCGGATGATGAGGTCTCGCACGCTCTGGATTTCTATCCACGCCCTCCGCGAGGAGGGCGACACCTGGATTTGAGCAGCTTCTCCACGATCTCCATCATTTCTATCCACGCCCTCCGCGAGGAGGGCGACAACATAGGCAGCGGCAAACCGTCTGGAAGGACGTATTTCTATCCACGCCCTCCGCGAGGAGGGCGACTTTTCCCCTCGTTGGAGATGTGGGCGACCATCTTATTTCTATCCACGCCCTCCGCGAGGAGGGCGACCCAAGACTTTACCGAGGCACCGCAGACGCTGGCGATTTCTATCCACGCCCTCCGCGAGGAGGGCGACTCGAGCAGCAAGCAGCCATGAGCTACAACTCAGCGATTTCTATCCACGCCCTCCGCGAGGAGGGCGACGCGCGCACGCGCGCAATAATGTGCCTAACCTTTACATTTCTATCCACGCCCTCCGCGAGGAGGGCGACTACAGCTTACCAGCGGCAAACGTGCAGCGATACCGATTTCTATCCACGCCCTCCGCGAGGAGGGCGACCACTTGCGCTGTCGCTTGAGCCTTGCGACCAGCTTATTTCTATCCACGCCCTCCGCGAGGAGGGCGACTGGATGTTTTATCTCTTTTTGGTGTCTCTCTGAGATTTCTATCCACGCCCTCCGCGAGGAGGGCGACTACCACAACAGGGCAGATGATTGCCGTGCCGGACAATTTCTATCCACGCCCTCCGCGAGGAGGGCGACGCCTTGCCCCTGTACCCCGCTTTGCTCTCAGAATAAATTTCTATCCACGCCCTCCGCGAGGAGGGCGACGTCTAGTGCGTTACACTTTGCAGGCCGCAGGGCTATTTCTATCCACGCCCTCCGCGAGGAGGGCGACGGCACACACAGCGTAAACGATAGCAAAAGCGCAGATTTCTATCCACGCCCTCCGCGAGGAGGGCGACACGAGCGCAACGGCAATTTCGAGGAAGCAAAGGAATTTCTATCCACGCCCTCCGCGAGGAGGGCGACATGGGTTTAATACCACCATTTTGCACCATGAGCCATTTCTATCCACGCCCTCCGCGAGGAGGGCGACAGCAGCCATACCAGAATACTATTGGAGAAAGCTGATTTCTATCCACGCCCTCCGCGAGGAGGGCGACAGGTGGATTCTTCTCCAGCTGCGTTGTAGTAGGATTTCTATCCACGCCCTCCGCGAGGAGGGCGACGCAGGGCGGCGAAGATCTCAGCATTCCGGGTTTTATTTCTATCCACGCCCTCCGCGAGGAGGGCGACGATAATCAGCTTGATGGGGTAGCTGTTCTTGATATTTCTATCCACGCCCTCCGCGAGGAGGGCGACCCCGCGGCGGCAAGTTCTATCCCATCTACGACTGATTTCTATCCACGCCCTCCGCGAGGAGGGCGACCCTCGCACAGCAGACAGCGGCAGCACCGGCAACGATTTCTATCCACGCCCTCCGCGAGGAGGGCGACAAGACGGCGGGGACTACCTGCTGACCGGGAAGCTATTTCTATCCACGCCCTCCGCGAGGAGGGCGACTGTCGTTGTCGATGAACGAGACCTCCGGGAGGTCATTTCTATCCACGCCCTCCGCGAGGAGGGCGACATGTGACCCGCTCAAGCTCTTCCAGCTCAATCGGTATTTCTATCCACGCCCTCCGCGAGGAGGGCGACTCCCTTTGGTTATCGTCGGGTAAAGCTCAAAAACATTTCTATCCACGCCCTCCGCGAGGAGGGCGACGGCGGGAATCCGGGAGCTCCACGCGCGGGGGCCGATTTCTATCCACGCCCTCCGCGAGGAGGGCGACCCGCCAGCATCAGGACGATGGCGACGGGAGCAGATTTCTATCCACGCCCTCCGCGAGGAGGGCGACAGCATAGGCTGCGCCACATTTTCCGGCCGGTCGAATTTCTATCCACGCCCTCCGCGAGGAGGGCGACCCGTGATTTTCATCGTGCATCCTCCTTTCGGTCAATTTCTATCCACGCCCTCCGCGAGGAGGGCGACCCGCGCTCGATCATGCGCTTGCAGGTGCGATACAATTTCTATCCACGCCCTCCGCGAGGAGGGCGACTATACGCCCAGTAGACAACAAGTCTACGCCGAACGATTTCTATCCACGCCCTCCGCGAGGAGGGCGACCAGCCGACGATGCCGGTCACTCCTCCGCCTCTGATTTCTATCCACGCCCTCCGCGAGGAGGGCGACTAGGGCGGCGAAATGGTGTGCAATAATTTATGGATTTCTATCCACGCCCTCCGCGAGGAGGGCGACCATTGTCCCTTTTAGGGTCTATAATAAGGGTGTAAATTTCTATCCACGCCCTCCGCGAGGAGGGCGACGATGAGCATATCGAAATGTGGCTTGAGGCGAGGGCATTTCTATCCACGCCCTCCGCGAGGAGGGCGACTCACGGACGAGCTGGCAAAGGTTGTTCTTGGCCTATTTCTATCCACGCCCTCCGCGAGGAGGGCGACGCAGCCATCGGAGCCTTTGGATACCTTCTCTGCTGATTTCTATCCACGCCCTCCGCGAGGAGGGCGACCTCGCAAGAAGAGTTCAACGAGATGATGGATAAGTGATTTCTATCCACGCCCTCCGCGAGGAGGGCGACCGGCACCGATGGCCGCATCGGGATGTATGTCGAGATTTCTATCCACGCCCTCCGCGAGGAGGGCGACCCGGGTCTCTTTCGGAACCGCACCGCCCGGTGCTATTTCTATCCACGCCCTCCGCGAGGAGGGCGACCCCCGGAGCCGTGCAAGGTCGTGATCTACGCCCTGATATTTCTATCCACGCCCTCCGCGAGGAGGGCGACGGTGATCGCTTTCTCCTACGCCATATTGCAGGAATTTCTATCCACGCCCTCCGCGAGGAGGGCGACAAAAGGCAATGGCCACGGCCTACTGCCAGAACGATTTCTATCCACGCCCTCCGCGAGGAGGGCGACGGCAGCAGCCCTATAAAATTTCATGCCCGCAGGGGATTTCTATCCACGCCCTCCGCGAGGAGGGCGACCAAGCTGCCGCCCCGGAAGCGATCCAGCCAAAAGAATTTCTATCCACGCCCTCCGCGAGGAGGGCGACAGAGCGGGCATCCCGCCCTCGATGCGGGTGTCCGAATTTCTATCCACGCCCTCCGCGAGGAGGGCGACCCGAAGATGGTTGGGTCGAGGAAGCGGTACTGACTATTTCTATCCACGCCCTCCGCGAGGAGGGCGACTCATCATGTCGAACCATCAGGACAGCGGCGACCTATTTCTATCCACGCCCTCCGCGAGGAGGGCGACTGGCAAGCAGGATCTGCTCAAGTACAGCTACGGTATTTCTATCCACGCCCTCCGCGAGGAGGGCGACTGTGCTACCTGATGGATGGGAGGTGGACGACCCTTATTTCTATCCACGCCCTCCGCGAGGAGGGCGACTCCGGCACAGTAGCAAACTACAGCAAAACAAAGGCTATTTCTATCCACGCCCTCCGCGAGGAGGGCGACCTGGCGGGGCTTGAGGTCACAAGTTTTGAGCGACAATTTCTATCCACGCCCTCCGCGAGGAGGGCGACCCGTTCGAGCATCGTGTACCACTTTTCATGGTCATTTCTATCCACGCCCTCCGCGAGGAGGGCGACACAGGAGAAACACACATGAACAAGCATTTTTTTATTTCTATCCACGCCCTCCGCGAGGAGGGCGACCTGCAAGTATCCAGTAGACTCACGAAGATATTTCGATTTCTATCCACGCCCTCCGCGAGGCTGTCTCTTATACACATCTCCGAGCCCACGAGACTAGGCATGATCTCGT
>OJRN01000732.1_pt1 | contig 15975 bp, 8 predicted proteins | sample 1599211 | NCBI WGS metagenome assembly OJRN01 (sample SAMN03922532, study PRJEB24848) | human gut metagenome | isolation source: stool sample | host: Homo sapiens | place: Germany | collected 2010-05
AGACAGTTCCGCGAACTGGTTCACAAGGCTACCGGTTTCAGCCCTGCCATTCTCGATGGCACGTTGCAGGCTATAACGGATGAGTTGCACAGTTGGCTGGCAGACGGATGGATAGTTGAAGTGGGCGAATTGGGATTCTTTTCGTTGTCATTGAAGTGCGACAAGGCCGTGGCGAATAAAAAGGATATTCGCTCTCCGTCCGTACATTTTCAGAATGTGAACTTACGTATCAGCAGTAGATTCCGCAACCGCTTTCAGACAATGGAGCTGGAACGGAAAGCATCTCCCTATATCTCTCATTCCAAATTGACATTGGAGGAGCGGAGAAAAAAACTGTTGCAGCATTTGAATAAGTATGGCTGCATTACGCGTACTGATTATGAACAGCTGACCGGAAAGGCGAAACATCAGGCGGTGGCCGATTTGAACCTATTTCTGGAAGAAGGTATTATTCGCAAATATGGTAGTGGAAAAACAGTGGTATATCTCAAGCCATGACAAGCAAGAGAGTTAGAGGAGTTATCACTTTGCTCCGCTAGGGGTTACAGCCGATACTCTTGTGTATGTATTCACAGAACTATCGGCTTTAACTCCTAAGCCGACTTGCCGGCTGATGACTCCTTCTGACTCCCGATAACTCCTTTAAACGAAAGAGCCGTGCGTATAAAAAGGGAAGAAACTTTTAGTACTGCCGATTTGTTTTTAACTTTGTCAATTGAAAACTAATAAAAACAAGCGTATGAATATGAAGGTTGTATCTATGTGCCTGATATGTGCCGGAGCTTTGTTGACCGGTTGTGGAAACGGCGGTAAAAAGGAAGCGGAAACTTCGGAGAGAAAGGAAAAAGAGGCCGTGGTTGGTAGTGATAAAGACGAACATGGTTGTATTGCTTCTGCCGGATATACGTGGAGCGAGGTGCAGAAAGATTGCATCCGTTTGTGGGAGAAAGGTGTCCGCATGAATGCAGTGGATGATGCCGGGAAGACTTTGTTCTTGGTGCTCAGTCCGGACTCTACGCAAGTGGAGTTGTTTTTCTCGGAGGAAGGTGTTTCGAACGAAATTCTGGACCGTCGAGGTCTGCCTGCCGGTGGATATGCCTGGAATGTGGAAGATGATGATACGAAAAACGTACGTCTGGAAGACGGTGAGTGGACGGTCAGCCAACGGGGGAGGCTCATTTATCAGGAAGATGCGAATGGTAAATAATATAAGAATATGGAAAATTTGAAGGCGTTGACAGAGGCTGTCTGCTGTGTAGCCCGTGAAGCCGGGCATTTTTTGAAGGAAGAGCGGAAAAGTTTCCGTCGGGAGGTGGTGCAGGAAAAACATGCGCACGATTATGTATCTTATGTGGACAAGGCTTCCGAGAAAAAGGTTGTATCTGCCCTTAGGAAATTGCTTCCCGAAGCCGGATTCATTGCCGAAGAAGGGTCTGCTGCCTATAGTGACGAAACGTATTGCTGGGTAGTGGATCCTTTGGATGGGACAACGAACTATATTCACGACAATGCTCCCTATTGTGTAAGTATTGCCTTGCGTGACAAGCAGTCGCTTTTGCTGGGTGTGGTTTATGAACCCTGCCGAGACGAGTGTTTTTATGCTTGGAAAGGAGGAGGAGCCTATGTGAACGGAGAACGGTTGCGTGTTTCGCTTGTCAGTGAACTGAAAGACGCTTTTGTGGTGACAGAGTTACCCTACAATTTCGAGCAGTATGCCCGTACGGGCGAACATTTGATACACGAACTTTACGGTAAGGTTGCAGGCATTCGCATGAATGGTTCGGCGGCGCTTGCCCTCTGCTATGTGGCTGCCGGACGTTTTGACGCTTGGCTGGAAGCTTTTATCGGTAAGTGGGATTTCTCTGCGGCTGCACTCATGGTGTTGGAAGCCGGCGGTAAGGTAACAGACTTTTTGGGAAACGAGAACTTTATAGAAGGGCATCATATCATAGCCACCAACGGGCCGCTGCATCCGTTGTTTTTGCGGTTGGTACGGGAGGCGCTGCCATTCTGATACGGTTCTTATTGCCTTATTACACTTTTTTATGGAAAACACATTTAAAGCCTGGTTCTTGTCCTTTGTCCATCTCTTCTTCCCGCGTCAGTGTGCTGTATGCGGGAGCTCTTTGCAAGAGGGAGAAGAGGGCATTTGCATCAGGTGTAATATGAATATGCCACGGACAAACTATCATCTTCGCGAAGACAACTCCGTGGAGCGTATGTTTTGGGGGAAGATACCTCTGGAACGCGGCACTTCCTTCTTTTATTATCACAAAGGAAGTGATTTCCGCCACATCCTGCATCAACTGAAGTATGGAGGCCGGAAAGATTTGGGAGAAATAATGGGGCGTTTTATGGCAGCGGAGCTGGCGGCTACCGGTTTTTTCCGTGGTATAGACGTAATTATCCCCGTTCCTCTACATCCCCGCAAACAAAAGTTGCGCGGATACAATCAGAGTGAATGTATAGCGCGCGGCGTTTCTGCCGTAACGGGTATTCCTATTGATGTGTCCTCCGTGCTGCGCAGAAGACATACGGAAACGCAGACCCGAAAGTCTGCTTACGAGCGTTGGGAAAATGTAGACGGTATTTTCCTTCTCCGCTATCCGGAACGCTTTGTGGGGAAACATATCCTTATTGTGGATGATGTACTGACCACCGGAGCCACTACAACTGCATGTGCCGATGCGCTTAAAGATGTGGGAGGCGTACATGTTAGTATCCTGACGCTGGCAGTGGCGGGTTCGTGAATCAGAAGCGGAAACGTCCGCCTGCCACGATTGTTCCCGTATATCCTACGCCGAATTCGGTGAAGAAGGCAAACTGATTTCCATATTCGATACCCAGAAAACTGAACTGATAGGCAAATTCCTTTTTGTGATAAGTGTCTCCTCCAAAGCTGTTCCGGAGGAAATAGGCGCCGAGCCCTGCAGAGGAATATAGGGAGAATTGGGGGCGGGTGAACCAATGCCACCGGAAGGTGGGGAGGATATACAGATAGCGCCGGTCATCGTTCTTATTCTCATCCAAAACTTCATAAAGGCTACTGGCCGTCCCTCTATTACCGGTTATTCCTCCGGTTACGCCTAGGCTGATTTTACGGTTGATTCTATAAATATAACTGATATTCAGAGCGCCGTAATAGCTGGTCTTCTCGCGTGTATAGATTCCAAAACTTGCTGTCGGAGCAATAAACTCTTCGGCTATACTATTGGCGTCGGTAATGGGGAGGAAGCCGTAACTGACGGATATTTCATGGTGGCGGAATTTTTCTCGCGTAGAAACAAGAGAGGTTTGTGCTTTACCAGCGGTACATAGGCTGAATCCTATGACTAAAAAGAATAAAAGAGTTTTCATTGTAGTTTGGTGTTTGGATTAAAATATGTTTTTCTAATAAATAAAGACAGGTGCTTTTATGAAACTCCTTACTTTACATTTGGCAAATGTATGTTAAATCTTTGAATATGAAATAGAAATGTTTGTCTTTTGTGTGGGATAATGTGGGAAAACAAAAAAGGTTCGCCTAATTGACGAACCTTTTCGCTCTTCCTCTTGGACTTGAACCAAGGACCCTCTGATTAACAGTCAGATGCTCTAACCGACTGAGCTAAGGAAGAATGTTGTTTTTTCTCAAATGCGCTGCAAAAGTAATAGGATATTTTGAAATATGCAATATCTTTGCAAAAAAAATATCGAAGATGGATAAAATAATTGGGTTGGGCAATGCTTTGGTTGATGCACTGGCAATCATTGAGGATGATAATATTTTGACGGAGATGCAGCTCCCGAAAGGAAGTATGACTCTGATTGATGAAGATAAGTTCTTGAAAATTAGTGAGTATTTCAGCCGGATGGAGACGCATCTGGCTAACGGAGGTTCTGCCGGAAACGCAATTCGGGCAATGGCATGCCTTGGTGCGGGTACGGGATTCATCGGAAAAGTAAGCAATGACTTTTACGGTAACTTTTTCCGGGATAGTCTGCTGGAGCATGGGACAGAGGCGGATTTATTGCTTTCCACTACCCTTCCGTCCGGTGTAGCCTCTACTTTCATTTCTCCTGATGGAGAGCGCACTTTCGGCACTTATTTGGGGGCGGCTTCTACATTGAAGGCGGAAGATCTTTCGCTGGATATGTTCAAAGGATATGCTTACCTATTTATAGAGGGGTATCTGGTGCAAGACCATGATATGATTCTCCGTGCCATTGAGCTGGCTAAAGAGGCCGGCTTACAAGTATGTTTGGACATGGCGAGCTACAATATAGTAGAAGGAGACCTTGAATTTTTCTCTCTGTTGGTCAACAAATATGTGGATATTGTTTTTGCCAATGAGGAAGAGGCAAAGGCTTTTACGGGTAAGGAACCGGAGGAAGCATTGGATATCATTGCCAAAATGTGTAGCATAGCCATTGTAAAGGTGGGTGCCCGTGGTTCTCTGATTCGCAAAGGTACAGAGATGGTGCAGGTACAAGCGGCTCCGGTAGAGAAAGTGGTGGACACTACAGGAGCTGGCGACTATTTTGCGGCAGGTTTCTTGTATGGACTGACGTGTGGCTACTCGCTGGAGAAATGTGGCAAGATAGGCTCCCTTCTCTCCAAAGATGTGATACAAGTGGTGGGTACGGAGCTTCAGGTAGCACAATGGGAAAAAATTAAGGAAGAAATTTTATTAATTAATTAGCATATTATCACATAGACATATTATGAGAAGAATTTTAAAGATACGCTGGATGGTTACCTTGCTGATTGTAGCGGGAGCCGTTTGTTTTTGGGGGTTTAAGAGTGGTGATAGCCGCAGTTTCCAAATAGCAAAGAATCTGGATATATTCAATTCCATTGTGAAAGAGTTGGATATGTTCTACGTGGATACGATTGATCCGAACAAGACTATCCGTGAAGGCATTGATGCCATGCTCTACTCGCTGGATCCCTACACGGAGTATTATCCGGAAGATGACCAAAGCGAATTGGAGCAGATGCTGAAGAATTCCTATGGTGGTATAGGTTCTGTGATTACTTGGAATCCGAAACTGAAACGTTCCATGATATCTGAGCCATACGAGAATATGCCTGCTGCCGATGTAGGCCTGAAAGCCGGAGATATTTTGATGGAAATTGACGGAAAAGACCTTGCCGGAAAGAACAACCAGGAAGTCAGCGAGATGCTTCGCGGACAAGTGGGTACCAGCTTCAAGCTGAAAGTGCAACGTCCCGGTACAGAGAAACCGTTGGATTTCGACATTGTGCGCCGTTCCATCCAATTGCCGTTCATACCTTATTATACGGTGCTGGATAATAATATAGGTTATATCAATCTCAGCACCTTCTCGGGGAATCCTTCCAAGGAGTTCAAGCAGGCTTTTCTGGACTTGAAGAAGCGGGGGATGACTTCGTTGGTGATTGACTTGCGGAACAATGGGGGTGGCTTGCTGGATGAGTCTATAGAGATAGCCAACTTCTTTCTGCCTCGCGGAAAAACACTTGTGACGACAAAGGGTAAGATTAAGCAAGCCAGCAATACCTACAAGACATTGCGTGAACCGTTGGATCTGGAAATTCCTTTGGCTGTTCTGGTCAATGGCGGAACGGCTTCTTCGTCAGAAATCCTTGCAGGCTCTTTGCAGGACCTTGACCGTGCGGTCATTATCGGTAACCGTACTTTCGGTAAGGGATTGGTGCAGACCACCCGTCCGTTGCCATACGGTGGTACCATGAAGCTGACGACTTCCAAATATTATATTCCCAGCGGCCGTTGTGTGCAGGCTATCGACTACAAGCACCGGAATGAGGACGGCAGTGTGGGACGTATTCCGGACAGCCTTACTACCGTGTTCCATACGGCTGCCGGACGTGAAGTGCGGGATGGTGGAGGCGTGACTCCGGACATTGCGGTGAAGCAGGAGAAGCTGCCCAACATTCTGTTCTATCTTGTCAATGACAATCTTATTTTCAATTATGCCACGGACTATTGCCTGAAACATCCTACCATCCCTTCAGCAGAGAAGTTTGAAATTACAGATGCCGATTATGCGGACTTCAAGGCGATGGTGAAAAAGGCGGACTTCAAATACGACCAGCAGACAGAGAAGATGCTGAAGAACCTGAAGGAGATGGCCGAATTTGAGGGCTATCTGACTGATGCTTCGAAAGAGTTTGAAGCGCTGGAGAAAAAATTGTCGCATAATCTGGACCGTGACCTTGACCATTTCTCCAAGGACATCAAGAGCATGATTGCGGTAGAAATCATCAAACGTTATTATTTCCAGCGTGGAAGCATTATCCAGCAGTTGAAAGATGATGATAATTTGAAAGAGGCTGTAAAGATACTGACTGCTCCGGAAAAATATAAGGAAATGTTGAGTGCTCCGGCAGTGACGTCAATGTCTCTGCAACAAAGAAAGGAGACAGCCCCGGTTTTTCTGAGTACCGCTACGAGAGCAAATGAACATGTTTATGATGAAATAGTATAAGGACACTCTTAAGAGGATTCTTTTATTTGCTCCTTAATTTATACCGGATAGTCTCTGTATAAGCCTTTTATACACGACTATCCGGTTAAGTTGTTTGTAGGGTATTAACTTGTTTTATATTTTTGCAGGTGATAATGAAAATATTGACAAGGTTATGAAACAATTGAATTCTCTGAAAGTATGGCTGTCTGTGGTATTGTTGCTTTGCTTCTCTCTTTCCGGACAAGCCCAGTTCCTACGCACTTCCTACTTTATGGAAGGAAGTAACCAGCGTATGCAACTCAATCCGGCCTTGATGCCGGGACGCGGTTATCTGAATATTCCCGTGATAGGTTCGCTGAATGCTACCGTCAACTCCAGTTCCCTGGGGTATAGGGATATTATGGACATTATTGAAAACAGTGATGACAGCGACTATTTCATGAGCAATGACTTTATGAACCGACTGGATGCTACCAATAACTTGAATGTGAATTTGAGTACCGACATTCTGTCTGCCGGGTGGTATAAAGGAAAGAACTTCTGGTCAGTCAATGTGGGGTTGCGTAATGATATCGGTGCCGCCATACCGAAAACCATGTTCCAGTTTATGAATAACATGAGCAGCCGGGAGTTCGGCGACAATATTTCTGACTATTGGGGTATTAACGAAACCATTAATGGACAGAAGCTTGAGATAAATTCCTATGCGGAAGTCGGCCTTGGCTTTGCAAGGAATATCACAGACCGACTGGCTGTAGGTGGTAAGGTGAAGATGCTGCTGGGTATCGGTAACTTAAAGCTGAACATCAACCAGATTCATGTGGAAACTCCTTCTGTCGGCTCTTCAGGAGTGACGAGTAAAGCTTCCATTCAAGTGGATGCAACTTTGGAGAACTCGTCAAAGCTGTTAGAACTTCCCGAGAATGAGAATGGTGATTATATCGATGAAATTGATTTTGGCAGTTTTGGTTTTGCCGGATATGGTGGGGCTATTGATTTGGGAGTATCTTACAAGTTACTGGATAAATTGACACTTTCTGCTTCAGTTCTTGATTTGGGTTTTATCAAATGGTCTAAATCGAATACCAGTATAGCGCGAGCCAATGCAGAGCAGACTTATGATCTTCTTGACCCGGCCTCGCAGCAGGAGTTCATGAATATTGTGAACAGCGGCGAGATTCTTAACTATGACATGTTGCAGCTCAAGACGGAGGAGGCTTCTGAGAAGAGCCGTACCCGTGGATTGACTTCTACAATGGTTCTTGGCGCTGAATATGCCTTACTGAATGATTGGCTGGTAGTGGGTGCCTTGTATACCGGTCGTTTTGCCAAACCGAAAACTTTGAATGAGCTGACTTTCTCTGCCTGCATCCGTCCGACGAATGCTTTCAATGTAGCTGCCAGCTATTCCGTACTTCAAGGAGCTGGTAAAACCTTCGGTCTGGCATTGAAGCTGGGTTCCTTCTTTGCAGGAACAGATTATATGTTCTTTGGCAAGAATACGAAGAATGTCAATGCTTACTTGGGGGTTTCTATTCCTTTGGGAAAACAGAAAACGGCTGAAAATTAATAAAGTGAGTTATCAGTTGTCGCGGGTTATCTTTCTATAAAAGAGGATAATCTGCGATTTTGTTTTTACGAAAACGCAAAAAGCTTTATCTTTGCTGGTAAATACCTATAAACAGTACTCATGAGAATTGCAATAACGTTTCTCTTGTTTTTGGTTTTCAGTAGTTTGCTGCAAGCTTCACCCATACCTTTTTCTCCTATAGTGAGGAACTATTCGGTGTCGGATTATAATGCCGGTATTCAGAATTGGGCCATTGCTCAAGACGAAAGAGGAGTGATGTATTTCGGTAATAACAGTGGGCTGTTGGAATTTGATGGAAGTGCTTGGCGGCTGTATGAATTACCGACAAAAGGAATTGTGCGTGCTATATATATCAGTGAAGATGGAAGAATTTATGTAGGCTCTTACGAAGAATTCGGTTATTTTGTCCGTACTCCTTATGACACTCTTGAATATCATTCATTGAAAAATAAGGTGAAAGATTTTGCGTTTCATAATGACGAAATCTGGGATATTGCTTGCGTTCAAGGAGAAATTGTATTTCAATCATTCGGTTCTCTCTTTTTTTATAATGGAAATTCGGTAGAAGGTATTCGAATGAAGAACCTTCCACTGAATTTGTTCCAGGTTGGAAATACTTTTTATTCTCAAAGAATAAACGGTGGACTTTATGTCTTTGCCGGTAGGGAAATGAAAGAACTTATTCCCAGAAAGGCATTTGGAGATAGTGATGTCCTGGCCGGGCTCCCTTATGATGATGCGGTTTTAATGTTTACCCGTAATCAGGGAGGTTTCCTGTATCGAGATGGGAGGGTAGAAAAATGGGAAACTGAATGTGATGATATATTCAAGAAGCATACCATTAATCGTGCGGTGATGACCAAAGACAGTTGCTACGTTGTTGGCACAATATCCGATGGCATATATGCGTTGGATAAAAAGGGAAAGCTGATTTGGAAGGTCAATACGGATAATAAACTACAGAACAATACTGTTTTGAGATTGTATTGTGATGATGACAACAATATATGGACAGCTTTGGATGAAGGTATTGCCTATATACACAACAATTCTTTAATCTATTATTATGAACCTCCATTTCGTAAAATAGGCATGGTATATGATGTTTTGGTAAGGGAAAATGAAGCTTATATTGCTTCTAATCAAGGACTTTATTGGCTTAGGGATGGAAAGACTGAATTAGTTCCGGGTTTGGAAGAACAAGCGTGGTTCGTCGATGAATGGGGAAAACAGATTTTCTGCGGGCACAACAAGGGAACTTTCCTTATATCAGGACTGAAATCAAAGCTGGCATCTGATGTAAAAGGAGGGATGTGTATGGAAAAAATTGAATTGAAGGAACAATCTTTTTTGTTGGAGGGAGCTTATGCGCTTCTGAATTTATATACGGAGACTGCTTCGGGAGAGTATTGCTTTACTCGGTCCTTACGTGGGTTCAGTCACATGATTCGTCATATAGAAGTGGACCATCAAGGGAATATTTGGGCGAAACATTTAAGGAATGGTTTGTATCGCTTTCGGATTGATTCGGATATGAAGCAGGTAAAGGATGTGCGGAAGTATGAGAGTTTGGGAGAAGTGAAAGGTGGGAGTTTTACTTTGTTCAAAATCAATGGTCGGGTAGTTTTTTCTAATGGGGAATATTTCTATACTTACGAAGATATGACTGATTCGATTGTTCCCTATGAAACAATGAATGAACAATTGATGGAATTGAAGGGAATCAAGACTGTGAGTCATGCGAACGGAGATTACTATTGGTTTGTGGGCGACAGGACTGTGTATTTGGTGAAGTGTGCGATAAATACTTTCAATATCGAACTTCGGATTCCATATTCTTTGTTTGACGGTCTGGCTGTGGAAGAACGAGGAAGCGTGGTTTATGACAAGAGAAATAATCATTCCTATCTTTGCTTGAATAATGCTATTGCCCGTATTGAAACAGATAGTTCCTCGTTATATAAATCTCAGACTAGGCGTTCTTTATGGATTTCAGAGATGCAGGTTACTGAGGAATTCAGTGATAAACGGAAAACATTGGTCGTGCAGTCGGGAGTCAAGGTCGAACATGAGTTTAATACAGTGAGTTTTACATTGTGCTATCCGGTTTATAACGATTATACTTATAAAGTAAGATACCGGTTGGAAGGGTATTCTGATCAGTGGATACCCGATGGACGCAATTTGCAGAAAAAGTATGCCCGTCTTCCTTATGGAAGTTATGTTTTTCGGGCGGAGATATATGATACTGGTAGAGTTTTGGCATCGGTAGAGTTTCCCTTTGAGATTTTGTCTCCGTGGTATTTGTCTTATTGGGCTGTGGGAAGCTACATTCTGATAGGGTTGTGCCTGCTGGCCTTGCTGCAATATATTGTTTATCGTTTTGTGAAGAAAAAGAAGGATCGTGTGATTGAGCAGCAGCGTGTAGCCCATCAGGCAGAGCTTGAACGGCAAGAGAAGAAGATTATCGAGTTGGAAAAGGAACAGCTTGAGGCCGATTTGCGTTTTAAAAGCAAAGAATTGTCCAGCGTGGTAATGATGAATATCGCTCATCAGGAGTTTTTGAATTCATTGAAAGAGGAGATACAGAAGCAAAAGTTGTCCGGACAGCATAGTCGTAAGAATTTGGATAAGCTTCTCGCTTTGGTTAACAATAATATAGTGTCTGATGAAGAGAGCTGGATAATGTTTCAAGCTAATTTTGACCGTATACATGAAAATTTCTTCCGGAATCTGAAACTTCAATATACTGATTTGACTTCAGGAGATTTACGCTTTTGTGCATTGCTCCGCTTGAATATGCCGACAAAGGAGATAGCGAAGTTGCTCAACATTTCTACACGTGGGGTTGATGCTGCGAGATACCGGTTACGTAAGAAATTCAATTTGCTTCCGGAAGAAAGTTTGACTGATTTCCTTATAAATTTTAAATGACTGTTTTACAGTAAAATATTAATGGAGGAAGTACTAATATTGTACTTCCTCTTTTGTTTTTTAGTGATGGGTGTACTTTTGTTGTAGTGCGGGATGTGGAGGTTGTCGCATGCTTTTCTTTTATTTGCAGCAAAATAATATTTCTATAAATTAAAAGCATGAAAGACATGAAGCATTTACTTTTCAAGTTACAATCATTTTTAGCCTTGTTGATGTTTACTGCCGTTAGTGCGTATGCGCAGAAATCTCCGGTCGATATGAATCGTTTCATTGACGATTTAATGAAGAAGATGACCCTGGAAGAGAAAATAGGTCAGTTGAATCTGCCGGTTACCGGTGAGATTACGACCGGTCAGGCTAAAAGTAGTAATGTGGCCAAACGTATTCGTGCCGGTGAAGTGGGCGGGCTTTTCAATCTGAAAGGCGTGGAACGTATCCGCGATGTACAGAAGCAGGCGGTTGAAGAAAGTCGTTTGGGTATTCCTCTCTTATTTGGTATGGATGTTATTCATGGATATGAAACGGTGTTTCCCATTCCTTTGGGATTGTCGTGTACATGGGATATGAAGGCGGTTGAAGAATCGGCACGTATTGCAGCCATTGAGTCCAGCGCCGACGGTATTTGCTGGACATTCAGTCCGATGGTGGATATTTGCCGTGATGCCCGTTGGGGGCGTGTGTCCGAGGGCAACGGTGAAGACCCGTTTCTGGGAGCAGCCATTGCGCAGGCCATGGTACGTGGTTATCAGGGAAAGGATATGAGCCGTAATGATGAAATCATGGCTTGTGTAAAGCATTTTGCCTTGTATGGTGCCGGTGAGGCAGGACGTGACTATAATACAGTAGATATGAGTCATCAGCGCATGTTCAATGAATACATGTTGCCCTATCAGGCGGCGGTTGATGCCGGTGTGGGCAGTGCGATGGCCTCTTTCAATGAGGTCGATGGCATTCCTGCCACTGGAAACAAGTGGTTGATGACGGATATACTGCGTAAGCAGTGGGGATTTGACGGCTTTGTGGTGACAGACTATACTGGAATTGCTGAGATGACCGACCACGGTATGGGCGATACGCAGACTGTTGCCGCCTTGGCACTGAATGCAGGTGTGGATATGGATATGGTGAGCGATGCATTTGTAGGTACGCTCAAGAAGTCATTGACAGAAGGAAAAGTGACAGAAGAAGCAATTAATGCGGCTTGTCGCCGTATTTTGGAAGCTAAGTACAAGTTGGGCTTGTTCGATAATCCTTATAAATACTGTGATGTGAAGCGTGCCAAGAAGCAAATCTTTACCAAAGAGCATCGTGCTGTTGCGCGTAAGATTGCTTCGGAGAGCTTGGTGTTGTTGAAGAACGAGGGTAATGTGCTTCCGCTGGCCAAAAAAGGCACTATTGCTGTGGTAGGTCCGTTGGCAGACAGCCGCAGTAATATGCCGGGTACTTGGAGTGTGGCTGCCGTATTGAAGAATGCTACTTCTTTGGCTGAAGGTTTGAAGGCGGTAGCAGGCGGTAAAGCCGAAATACTGACTGCGAAAGGCTGTAATTTGATGAGTGATGCCGAATATGAGAAACGTGCCACTATGTTCGGACGTTCTTTACACCGTGACAATCGTTCGGACAAGGAGTTGCTGGACGAGGCTCTTGCCGTGGCTGCCAAATCGGATGTTATTGTGGCTGCGCTCGGTGAGTCTTCGGAAATGAGTGGAGAGAGCAGTTGCCGCACGAATCTTGAAATGACCGACACCCAACGCATGCTGTTACAAGAATTATTGAAAACAGGAAAACCAGTGGTACTGGTACTGTTTACCGGTCGTCCACTGGTACTGAACTGGGAGCAGGCAAACGTGCCGGCCATTCTGAATGTATGGTTTGCGGGCAGTGAGGCAGGTTTTGCCATCGGTGATGTACTGTTTGGTGATGTGAATCCGAGTGGGAAGCTGACTACGACTTTCCCGAAGAGCGTGGGACAGATTCCTTTGTTCTACAACCACAAGAACACGGGCCGCCCTCTTGCCGACGGTGCATGGTTCCAGAAATTCCGCAGCAACTATATAGACATAGACAATGAACCGCTTTATCCTTTTGGTTTCGGCTTGAGCTATACCACATTCTCTTATAGCGACGTGTCTTTGGACAAGACTAGCATGACGGATAAGGGCGAACTGACTGCTACCGTGACTGTGACCAATACCGGCAAGAGAGACGGTGCAGAAGTGGTTCAACTTTATATTCGTGACCTTGTGGGAAGTGTAACCCGTCCGGTGAAAGAGTTGAAAGGCTTTGAGAAGATTTTCCTGAAAGCCGGTGAATCTAAAAAAGTATCTTTCAAGATTACTCCCGAATTGCTGAAGTTCTACAACTACAATCTTGATTTTGTATGCGAGTCCGGTGACTTTGAGGTGATGATTGGCAGAAATAGCCAGGACGTAAAGAAAGCAGCGTTCAAGTTACTCTAACTGATTCTCAAGACGGCAATATGCAGCATTCGAGCCACTGCGTTGAGATGGCATTGTTGCTGCATATTGTCTACATCTTCACTGCAAACGTTTTGCAGTATTTGCTTGGTATATAATCTATCGTATAATGGCAATCGGTTATGGAAATCTTATGGTCGGCTTTGAGGCAGTGAAAGGTATGACGTTCTTGAATATGGGATAAAAAACTTCAGAATAGGATAAAAGCCCCCTTTGCTTTTCTATCTTCTTGCTCTATATATATGAATAGTACCTAAATATTTATTGTACTTTTATATTCCTTATAATCTGTCGTTTATGTTATACAGTAGTAGTAATGATGTACCCCTCCGGTGAACTGTGGTACTCTTGTGGTAGCTTGTTTTTTGACATATATCAACTTCTCCGGTATGTTTGCAAAAGAATTTTAAATCAATACAAAATGAAGAAAAATCTACTAATTACATGTGTGATGTTATTGTTTGCCATTACTTCGATGGCACAGAACAAAATTACGATTTCGGGTGTCGTTACGGACAAGACAGGCGAAACTGTTATCGGTGCTTCTGTTCGTGTAAAAGGGCAGGAGAGTAAAGGTAGTATTACTGATATAAATGGTAAATATCAGATTGTTGATGTGGCATCTAATGCTACCTTGATTTTTAGTTATATAGGTATGCGTGAGCAGGAGATTGCCGTAAATGGGCGTTCAACTATCAATGTGAAGATGGAAGAGGACAGCCAGCTCATTGATGAGGTGGTTGTAGTTGGTTATGGTAGTGCCAAGAAACGCGACTTGACCGGTTCTATCGTTACTGTGAAAGCGGACGAGATTGCCTCTAAGCCTTCTACCAATCCACTGGCATCCATACAGGGTAAGGTTGCCGGTGTACAGGTGGTGAATACGGGTCGTGCAGGACAAGACCCTGAAATCCGTGTTCGCGGTACGAACTCCATTAACGGTTTCAAACCCCTTTATGTGGTAGATGGACTGTTCACGGACAATATCAATTATCTGAACACTGCGGATATTGAATCTATGGAAATCTTGAAAGACCCTTCTTCTTTGGCTATTTTCGGTGTGCGTGGTGCCAATGGTGTAATCATCATTACTACTAAAAGGGCAAAAATAGGGAAGACGATGGTCAACATCAACTCTTCAGTGGGTTGGAAGGTTATTTATGACCGTGTAGGTGTGACGAATGCCGAAGAGTTTAAGATGCTGTACAACGAGCAGTTGATATCTCAAGGAAGCGACCCTTATGATTATACTCAATGGACTGGTAATACTGATTGGCAGAATGAGATATTCCAGACAGGTTTTCTGACCAATAACAATGTGAGCATTACGGGTGCAACGGATAAGAGTAAGTTTTATTTGGGTTTGGGTTACGTCATGGAAGAAGGTTCCATTAAAACGGAAAAGCTCAATAAGTTTACCGTAAACTTGAACAGTGAATATAGCGTAACCGATTTCCTGCGTTTTGGTTTCCAGCTTAATGGAGTTCGTGCCAAGTATCCTGATGCAAAGGGTGTGGATGGTGCTTTGAAGGCTGCTCCTATTGCTCCTACTCATGACCTTGAATCGGGACTGATACATACGCTGCCCGACTTCCAGCGTGCACAAGTGTGGAATCCTCTTATTGAAACAGAGCTGCGCGGTGCTCACAACAAGTCTGAAAACTATCGCGTGGCAGGTAATGTGTTCGGAGAGATAGATATTCTGAAGAACCTTACGTTCAAAGCAACTTTCTCTATGGACTATGCTTCCAGTCAGGGACGTTCATATTCTCCGCTGATTTATGTTTATAATCCCGATGTGGAGGGGGGGAAAGAACGGTTGACTGAAAGAGAAAGTGTGAACCAAAGCAAGTCTACCTCTCTTGCTGCACAGTCTGACTATGTGTTGACTTATCTCGGACAGTTTGGCAATCATGGATTGACATTGACTGCCGGTCTTACAACCAATTACAATGAGTCTTCCAGTTTGAGTGGTGGACGCAGCCAGCTTGCGGGCTACGGCATTTTGGTGGGCGACGACCCGGACAGATGGTGGCTCTCTACCATCGACGATGTATCTACGGCAACTAATGGCGGTTCTCAGAGTGACAGATTTACCATGTCTTATTTGTTCAGAGCATTGTATAACTACAAGAATCGTTATTTACTTAATGCTTCTTTCCGTAGGGACGGTTCATCTGTTTTCTATAAGACAGGTAATACTTGGGACAACTTTTACTCTTTCGGTGCCGGTTGGGTAATGACCGAAGAGAAGTTTATGCAGAACCAGAATGTAATTAACTTCTTGAAGTTGAAAGGCTCTTGGGGTGTGTTGGGTAGCCAGAATACTGGTTCCAGTTATCCGGCATATGCCACCATTGTTAGTTCGGGTTCAGCTGTGTTCGGTGACAATATCATTGCGGGTAAAGGCCCCAACAAACTGATTTCACCTACTTTGGGATGGGAACGTAATTATTCATGGGAAGTAGGTTTTGACATGCATATGTTCAATGATCGTTTGCAGCTTTCTCCGGTTTATTA
>OJRN01000740.1_pt1 | contig 15875 bp, 10 predicted proteins | sample 1599211 | NCBI WGS metagenome assembly OJRN01 (sample SAMN03922532, study PRJEB24848) | human gut metagenome | isolation source: stool sample | host: Homo sapiens | place: Germany | collected 2010-05
CGAGATCATGCCTAGTCTCGTGGGCTCGGAGATGTGTATAAGAGACAGCCTTAACATATTATTAAAAGATACAATGCAATCCACACTTACTGCGCTGCATCAGGAGCTACATACGAGTATGCATTGGACATCTTTGCAGCATTGTTTGTCAGAGTGACAGCCTCTCTGTAGTAGGCAACAACAGGAGTGCCCTTATCCACAGCGTTGAACAGCTGCTCTGCAAAAGCAGGCGGCACATTGATACATCCGTGTGAGCCGGAGGTTTTGTAAATTGTTCCTCCGAAGGTATCACGCCAGCTGGCATCATGGATACCTATATTGTAGGCAAACGGCATGAAATAGCTGACAGGAGAAGAGTAACCCTCACCGACAAGAGTAGCATTTCTCTGCTTGTAAACAATCTTGTATACACCATCTACGGAACCATTCTGACGGGCGAGATTACCTGATACGAAATCAGACTCCATCTGGAGAGCACCATCCTTGTAATACCACATGTGCTGCTTTGTGTAGTCAATCTCTATGTATGTATTACCTATGTCGTCAGCGCCTCGGTAGAGAGCAGTCTGCTCGTAAACAGGCTCTCTTTCCACTGGCTTGCCTCCCTCTAAATCGGAAAGAAGTTTGGCCTTCTCATTTTTCTTGCTGACTACCCATCCGTAGTCTCCACCACCTATTTCAATAGTGTCACCGGACGATGTCTTGAATGAGCGCTTGCGTCCGAAGGTGTTATACTTGGAAGCAAGCTGCTGGACATATTTAGTGACCTTGGCATCATCTATGCTCACGCTGCCGTCATCTGAGATGCTTAGCATATCAAGGATTTTGGCTGAGTCAAGCTTCTCATCGGCACCTTCAATTTTGTAAGTGACAGTTGAAGCTGTGTATTTGTCGAGGGCTTCTTTTTCATTTTTGATTGTATCGCTTTCCTTTGTGATTTTTGGAGCTTCATAACAGTCATCACTTAAGCTAAGCTTTGGAAGCTCATTGTCCAGGGCATCCTTTACTTCGGCAAGGATGCTGTCATATATCGGCTTGCAGCCATTTTTCTCTTCAATCACATCGTATTTGCCGTCTTTTATCTCGATGTGGGCATCCTCCGGATTTTCAATGTAGTCATCACTGAAAATATCAAGAGCCTTGAGCTTTTCCGCCAAAGCGGCATCGTCATATTTGGACGAACCCTTTAGTGTATAGTTTTGAGCTTTGAAAAGACTGACAGGCCATGTAAAAGCATTCTGGCTTTTTAGGATTTGCTCCTCGTCACCGTTTGAGACATATTCATAGGAAAAATCAGGTCCCTTAAGTGAGAAGCTGTTGCCTTTTCTATCAGTGATTGTGAGCAGATAGTCGCGGCTTAGGGCTGTATTTTTTTCTATTGCCTCTTTTGCAGTTTTACCTGCGTATTTTACAGAGTTAATCTTTGTGTTGAACAGATAGTGGCTGCTAAAATAAAAGGTAAAGCCAAGATAAACAGCCAAAATCACGCCAAGCACAACGGCGCAGGTTATAAGTACTTTTTTCTTCATGTAAATCGACCTCCTTGGAGATATGCTGTTGCTGCCCACACCGGGGTGTAGGCGGCAGCTAAAATCAGTTACATTTGTGAAGATGTGACACATCCATATAGTCAGGCAGACCATTCTTGTAGGCTACAGCGGTTTCTCCCTGAATAAGTGGCTTTAAGTATTCGATAAGCTCAGGTTTCACATCATTGCCAGCATCATTGATCCACTCTCTTGGCACAGACTTGGCCTCGTTTGCGATATCCTTGATAGCAGAATATGTGTATTCTACCTGATAAGGATCATTTGAGATGCGCTTTAAGCATACCATTGATGCGGTCACACCCTCTGCTGCAATAGTGACACCCTTTTTACCCTGAGCAAAAGATTCCTCGATATCGGTTAATGATGCAAGATGTGAGGCACAGCGCTGGAGCACGTTTACCTCTACTGAGCGAACCTTGACACCGATGTTTTCTTTAACAATGAACTCAAGAGCCTTTCCGGCACCGCTTAGCTGCTGGTGTCCGAACTGGTCGCATGAGGCATTTGATGATGTAATGTATGAGCCGTCTGCGTCATGTATTCCTTCGGATACGGCAACTATTACATTGTTAGTGTGCGTAAGGGCTTCTTTTATATCGGCAACAAATTTGTCCTTGTCGAAATCCACCTCAGGCAGATAGATGAACTGAGGCGCTGTATTGTACTCATTACGTGCGAGAGCGGAAGCGGCAGTGAGCCATCCTGCGTCACGTCCCATGATTTCAACGATTGTCACACTTTTAACAGCATAGATAAAGGTATCATGGGCTATCTCGAGCATGCTTGATGCTATATATTTGGCGGCAGAGCCAAAGCCCGGAGTGTGGTCTGTCATGCACAGATCATTGTCGATGGTTTTTGGAATCCCTATAATTTTCACATCACTGTTGATTTTTTTTGCATAATCGGATAACTTTAATACGGTATCCATCGAATCATTTCCACCGATGTAAAAGAAAGCCTTTACGGAGAGCTTATCAAACTGGTGGAAGATGTATACATATGGTGAATCATCATCCTTGTAATCAGGGAGCTTGTGGCGGCATGAGCCAAGATACATGGCAGGTGTGGTCTTAAGCTTTTCAAGATTAGCATCATCTGCAAAAATATCTGACAGATTTAGATAATTCTCATTTAATATGCCGAGTATTCCGTTTACGGCGCCATAGCAGATATCGTATTTCTCGGAGCTTTTTACTCCTGCGATGACTCCTGCAAGGCTTGCGTTGATTGCAACAGTTGGGCCGCCTGACTGGGCGACGATACAGTTTGACTGATTCATTGTAATCTCCTTATTGTGTATTTTAACTATTCTCTTCTGTAAGAATAGTTATGATATAATTTAAAATGATGATTAATCAGATTACTACATGCTACGCATTCCCGTAATCTGACTACACCTCGAAATCCGCTAATTTCCTGCGTTCCCGCAGCAAATTGCTACTTTCTCGGTGTAGTGCGGGTCACTAAGGTATACATCGAATTGCATGCAAGCATGCATCGATGATACCTTTTGACCCTTTAATCATATAGATTGTAGTATCAAACATTATTTTTAGCAAGGGTTAAAATGAAAAATATGAATAAATACGAAAATTGCTTATTGTGTCCCAGAAAATGTGGCATAAACAGAAGAACCGGACAAACAGGTGTATGTGGCGTTTCATCTGAAATAAAGGTGGCGCGAGCAGCACTTCATTATTGGGAGGAGCCATGCATATCAGGAAAAAGAGGAAGCGGGGCAGTTTTTTTCTCAGGCTGCAGCCTGCACTGCGTGTTCTGCCAGAACAGGGAGATTTCTGACGGAAAAGAGGGAAAGGTAATCAGTAAAGAGAGGCTGAGTGATATCTTCATGGAACTGGCGGGCAAAGGCGCAAATAATATCAATCTGGTCACACCGGGGCAGTATATCCCTGATATAGTGTGGGCGGTAAACGATGCAAAAAGCCGTGGCATGAAGCTTCCTATTATATACAATACGAGCGGATATGAAAATGTGACAGAGCTAAAGCTGCTTGAGGGCATAGTGGATGTGTATCTTCCGGATTTTAAATATATGGACAGTACGCTTTCGGCAAGGTATTCAAGGGCAAAAGATTATCCGTCTGTCGCAAAGCAGGCGCTTTCAGAGATGGTCAGGCAGCAGCCGGATGTCGTGATTGACGATGCGACAGGACTCATACAAAAGGGAGTTATTGTGCGACAGCTTCTACTGCCGGGACATGTGAATGATGCAAAGGCTGTACTTAAGTACCTGTATGATACATATCATGATCACGTATATATAAGCATGATGAGCCAGTTTACGCCGATTGCACTAAAGGATTATCCTGAGATAAACCGCACAGTGACAAAGAGAGAGTATGAAAGACTTGTTAACTATGCCCTAGAAATAGGAATCACGAATGCATTTATACAGGAGGGGGACGTGGCAAAGGACAGCTTCATTCCGGCATTTGACTGTGAGGGGGTATGATATTTACCGTTTTTCTTAATAAAATAGTAAGAATTGGCAGGCAAAAATGACTGGATTTTGTGACACCGGTGTAGTACTATGGTTATGTGATATTTTTTAACTGTGAAGGTACTGAACAGTTACGATATTTTGTTATTACTCACATCCCGGTGTGACAGACGATAATGTTTTTAATCACACAGGATACATTATTCAATAGAGGATACATTGATGAAAAATATAGGAGAACAGCAGATAATAATTGAATGTCCGAATACTATCTTTCATCTATACATTGACAGTGAGGATGAGCTTTCAAAGGTTAAGGTGTTTATGAACAATATAAAGCATGTTGATTCGATAAGTCTGCATGATATATACAACTGGTGCAACAGACAGCATTTGCAGTACACGACGACATTTAATTATGACAGTAAAATGACCTGGACAGAAATGATAAAATCCTACATATTTTACTTCAGACAGAAGCTTAGATATGTAAATAATAGTGATAGGATGATAGAAACATGAGATACCCTGAATTTCTAAAGGATAGAGGAACAATAGGCTTTGTGGCGCCCTCGATGGGCTGTACAACAGAGCCGTACAGGAGTGCCTTTGACAATGCCATTAAAAGGTTTCACAGCATGGGTTATAAGACGATAGAGGGACCTAACTGCAGGTGCGACAGTGGCATAGGTATCAGCAATACACCTAAGAAGTGCGCAGAAGAGCTGAACGAGAGCTATGCTTCTGTTGACAGTGATGTGCTTATATCATGTGGTGGTGGCGAGCTGATGTGCGAGGTAGTGCCTTATATTGATTTTGAGCGCGTGAAGCAGTCAAAGCCGAAATGGTACATGGGCTATTCTGACAACACTAATTTCACATTTTTGGAGGCTACTATTGCAGATACAGCAGGTATTTACGGACCGTGTGCGGGCAGCTTTGGCATGGAGGTGTGGCATGAGTCACTTACCGATGCATTTAATCTGCTTTGTGGCAGGAAGCTTTCATTTACCAATTACCCTATGTGGGAAAAGGAATCGATAAAGGATGAGAATGCTCCGTTTGTGGGCTACAACCTGACTGAAAAGTCGTGTATCAGCTCTATTCCTGCGGTGGCAAAGGAAAGCAGGCTTACCATGAGAGGCAGGCTGCTTGGTGGCTGCATGGATTGTCTTATCAATCTGCTTGGTACATCGTTTGACCATGTAAGGGAATTTAATGAGCGCTACAGTGATGATGGTATCATATGGTTCCTTGAGGCTTGTGACCTTAATGTGATGGGCATGAGAAGGGCTATGTGGCAGATGAAAAATGCAGGATGGTTTTCAAATGTAAAGGGTTTTCTTATCGGACGCCCGGCGCACTTCGGAGAGGAAATGTTTGGCATAGACCACAGACAGGCGCTTTCATCACTGCTTAGAGAGTTTAATGTGCCGATCATCATGGATCTGGATATAGGTCATATGTCGCCGATGATGCCTGTGGTATGCGGAAGCATGGCCGATGTCAGCTTCGACGGAAGCAACTTTACAATTTCGTATGATATAGAGCAGTAGATTGGAGGAAAAATGATTAGATCAATAAAGAAAAAAGCAAAGAGTATTGTATGTAGCGTGCTTGCTGCGGTGACACTGTTTACAATGAATCCGGTTGTATTTGCAACAGAGACAGCTACGCAGACTGATACAGTTTCAAGCGTTGATGTATCAGGCAGTGACGCAGCTAATAAGAGTAACACAGACAGTACTGCAGACAGTACAACGACAGCCGGCAGTGAGGCAAACGACAAGGTGACCATCAGCAAAAATGATAAGCCATACTTAAGTCTTGGAGCAGACCTCACACCGGATCAGAGAGCGACAGTGCTTGGATTTATGGGAATCGAGCTCACTGATCTGGACAAATACGATGTGGTCTATGTAAATAATGATGAGGAGCACAAGTACCTCGATTCATACATCAGCAAGAGCGAGATTGGCACAAGGTCACTTTCCTCAGTACTCATTACAGAGGATAAAAAGGGTGCGGGTCTTAGTGTTTCCACACACAATATCAATTATTGTACGGTAGGAATGTACAAGAATGCGCTTGCCACAGCAGGCATAGCTGATGCTAAAATCATAGTCGCAGGACCTTTCCCTATTTCCGGAACGGCAGCACTTGTAGGCACACTAAAGGCATACGAGGAGATGACAGGCAAGAAGCTTGACGACAAGGTGACAGACGCAGCGATGGATGAGCTTGTCACAACAGGAGAGCTAAACAAGAGCATTGACGGCGATTCGCAGGATATCGAGGCAATGATTGCAGACCTAAAGAAGCAGCTTGCCGATGGAAGGCTCAAGGATGAGAGCCAGATAAAGGATGCGATAAAGGAGGCTGCAAAGGATTACGACCTGAAGCTTTCTGATGATGATATTGCAAAGCTGACATCGCTTCTTATGAAGCTTAAGGATGCCAATATCGACTGGGATTCAGTCATTAACCAGGCACATGACTGGGCATCAAAGCTTGGCGATAAGATAAATGACCCGGGCTTCTGGGAAAAGATTGGTAACTTTTTCATGGATTTATGGGATAAGATAAAATCCCTGTTCAGCTAGAAAAAGCTACAGGAGACAGTAAGAAAAAGCAGAATATGAATCAGATAACTCCCTGAAACGTAAGCATGAGCTGCACGTTGAAGGGAGTTTTTATATTATGATTAAAGGGTCAAAAGGTATCATCGATGCATGCTTGCATGCAATTCGATTAATCATAAATGAGGGGCAAAATACCTTTTGACCCTCATATCAATAAAAAAATAATAAATTTCTGCCGAATACATTGATACAAAGGTCATATTCTATTATAATTAAATGGATAATGGATTAATGTAAACAATGCACATAAGAAAGAGGGGATTTGATGATAAAGATAAATAAATTTCTGGCAGCCTCTGTCGTAACATTGTCATTAGCTGCATGTGACCTGGCACCATACAGCAGCATAGCAGTCTATGCGGATCAGGCGGCTAAGGTTGTGTGTGATGAGAGATACTGGGTAGCGGCGAGAAGCGGACCGGGAACAGAGTATGAGCTGGAGCACAAGCTTTCAAACGGCAAGGATATTACTATTCTTGAGCAGACCACAGGTGCAGACGGCAAGGTGTGGTACAAGGCAAAGTACAATCTGGCAGCAAATAACGAGGAGTGTGTCAGCTATATAAGGTCTGATTTTGTATCAGCAGGTACAGCTGCATCAGACAATGCGCAGACAGGGGATGCTTCGGCAGACACCGGCAATGCGGATGCCATACAGCAGAATAATGAGGAGCAGCTTGCCATTGCAACCGCATCGGGAGCATATGCTACAGGTACGATTACAGGTGGCAATGTGTATGTCCGCAATGCAGCAGGCACATCCGGCACTACCAAGGTTGTCTCACTCAACTGGAACCATCAGGTTGACATAATTGGAGAGACCAGGGTAAACGGTGTGGTCTGGTATAATGTCAAGGGTACTTTAAACGGCAAGGCATTTACGGGCTGGACTATCAGTACATACATAAAGGTGACATACAATAATAGCGGAGACAATACTGATTTTGTCACGGCTATGAAGAATGCAGGCTTTACTGACAGCTATATTCCAAACCTTACAGCACTTCACAATAAGTATCCAAGCTGGACATTTGAGGCTGTAAATACAGGTTTGAATTGGGATACGGTGATTGAAAATGAAAGTGTAAACGGACTTAATCTGGTATCCAAATCAGCAGACAATTCCAAGAAATCCACAGCTGCCGGAGCATATAACTGGTCAACAAATACGTGGGTTGAGTACGAACCGGGATGGGTGTCAGCAAGCAGTGCCTATATTGCTTATCTCATGGATCCAAGGAATTTTCTTGATGAGACCAATATTTTTCAGTTTCAGAGTCTGGCATACAGTCCGAATGAGGCACTTGAAGGTGTCAAGTCCATAGTAAAAGGCACATTTATGGAGGGAACAAAGACCTATTCCAACAATGGTGAGAAAATTAATTATGCAAGCACATTCATGGATGTGGCAAAGAGCAGTGGAGTAAGTGCATACCATATAGCATCGCGTTTAAAGCAGGAGCAGGGACAAAAGGGAACGAGTCCTCTTATTTCGGGTACATATTCCGGATACGAAGGATATTATAATTATTTTAATTTTAATGCAACCGGAAACACGAAGGATAAGATTTATAAAAATGGTCTGTCTTTTGCCAAGAAGCAGGGCTGGAATACAAGAGTAAAGTCCATAAGCGGCGGAGCTGTAAAGGTGGGCAGCAATTATATAAATAAGGGTCAAAATACACTGTATTTTGAGAAGTTTAATGTAGTAAATACAAGCTCGCTGTATTTCCATCAGTACATGGGCAATGCTACAGCGGCTCTTACTGAGGGACAGAGTCTGGCTAAAGGATATTCAGACAAGAATCAGGCTTTTGTATTTAAAATACCTGTATACAACAATATGCCATCGTCAGCAGTGGGCTTCGATAAAGCTGGCGATACCAATAACTATCTGCAGTCGCTTGCGATAAGCGGTGTAACACTCACACCGGCCTTCAATGGAGCGACAACAAGCTATTCAGCAGTTGTTTCAAATGCTATAAGCTCAGTGACTGTTTCGGCAGATGCAGTTTCAGGAAACAGTGGCGTTTCAGGCACAGGAAGCTATTCGCTTGCTGTCGGAAATAATACAATTAAGGTAAATTGCAAGTCACAAAGCGGTGATACAAGAACATACACTATCAATATAAACAGGCAGGCGGCATCTGCAAATAATGCAGGTGGCAATAATAATCAGAACAATAATAACCAAAATAATACAGATGTAAACATAACATCAGGTAAATACAGTATAGGTACTTATATTACAGGCATTGAGCCTGGAACCGGTGCAGCTGATTTTGTGAAGAATATAGCAGTATCAGCATCAGGTACTGTAAAGCTTCTGACAAGCTCAGGCTCAGAAAACAGCGGAAAGGTTGCAACAGGCAATAAAGTGGCTGTTTATGATGCTTCGGGTAACCTGAAAAAGACATATGATATTGTTGTATATGGAGATATCAATGGTGACGGTGCTGTAAATGCCCTTGATATGATTAAGCTCAACAGACATATTTTAGGAAAGGGAACACTCACAGGTGCTTATCTGGAGGCAGCTGATGCCAACAGAAAGGGTGATGGTGGAAATGCCCTTGATATGATAATCATGAACAGACACATACTGGGCAAATCAAAGATATCGCAGAATTAGAAATGTGAGGAAAATATGAAGAAATTATTTGGATGTATATTATCACTTGTTATGGCGGTGATGCTTGTTTTCACACCTGCCGAGCATGTATATGCGCAGGGACTTGGATTAAGTGTCAGCTCAAGCTCTGTAGCTGTTGGAAAAACAGTCAAGGTGACGGTTTCCATGCCGTCTGGATATTTTGGCACTGTAGTTATCTCAAGTTCTGACGAGGGAGTACTGAGTAACGGAGGGGATGGTGTGGCCAATATTGGTGACGCCGCAGGATATCCCACATCGCAGTCATTTTCATTTACGGCGAAGGCTGCAGGAAGCTGCACTATAAAGGCATATTGTACAGTTGTAGGAGATGCAGAGGGCAACGATGCCGGAGGTATAATTACCGGTGCCAGCACGAAGGTGACGGTAACAAGTGCTTCATCAAACAACGATTCAAACAGCAACAAGGACAATTCCGGCAGCAATACCGGCAATGACAGCAATGCATATAAAGATAATGAAAACAAAGAGGAAAAGAAATCCTCAAACGCATCTCTTGGTTCGCTTGTTATCTCAGCAGGTACGCTTTCCCCTGAGTTTTCTGCTGCGACAAAGGATTACACAGCTACAGTAGATCACAGCTGTTCAAGCCTTGCGGTTACAGCAAATCCGGCTGATTCCAAGGCGAGTGTGACATCCGTCACAGGCAATGATTCACTTGAGGTTGGAGAGAATACGGTCAGCGTTGTTGTGACAGCAGAGGACGGCAGCACAAGCACATACAATATAGTTGTTACCAGAAGAGCCGAGGATGATCCGGAGAATGCAGATAAGCAGGATAACTGGAAGAAGTTCGATATAAATGGCACAGAGTGGACTATGGTAAATGACATTCCGGAGGATGTTGTTCCTGAAGGCTTTGAGCACTCAAAGACAGTGATTGACGGACTTGAATACAATACCCTTCATGGCACCTTTGGTGATATCACGCTTGTGTATTTACAGTCGGAAAGCGGCAATGGGCTTTTTGTATATGATGCAGCACAGAATGCAGCATATGAGTTTGTCCGTATCAATTCAGAGTCACATTTTATAGTGGTTTTACTGCCTAAGGTGGATGATGTGCCTGAGGGATATAATGAGGTATCACTCTCCATAGAGGGCAAGGGTGTGGCAACAGCCTACCAGACCAAAGCCGAAAAAAGCCATGATCAGACAAAGGATTTTTACCTCGTATATGCCATAAATGACAATGGTGAGAGTGGCTGGTATACATATGATAGCGTAGATGGCACATATATGAGAACCGAGCTTGGTACACCTACAGTGGCACAGGAGGAAAACGATACAACAAAGAGCGAGCTTGTCCCGGGAATTGCCAATAAATATCTTGTTTTAGCTGCAATACTGGTTCTTATTATCATTATTCTGTTACTGTTGCTTATGGTATCAGCTGTGAAAAACAGAAAATATAAGGCAATGGACTATTATGATGACGATGATGATGTAGATGATGCAGCAGAAGATGTATCAAATGAAGCTTTGAAAGAAACAACTGATGAAACTGCGGACGAGATAGCAGATGAGCTGGAAGAAGAGGTTACAGAAGAGCCGTTAGATGAAGTGGCAGAAGAAGTCGCAGAAGAAACAGCGGAAGATGTTGCAGATGAGCAAAAGATGGCTACGGATGAAAATATATCAAATGCATCCTATGTCGGAAGAACCGTAGAAATTACACCTGATTCTAAGAAAGCTGTTGAGAATGAAAACTCTGAGTTTGATTTAAAAGACGATTCAAGGCAGGAAAACGTTTCTGACACAGAAAACGATGCTGATGAGGATGCTTTAAAGAATCAGCTTCAAATGGCACTTGATGGCTTTGTCAATGATGGAAATAAGCCGTCTGAGACTATAGACAGCAGTGCAAAGGATGACAATGAAGATGACAGCGAAGATGATGATTTGCAGTTCATCGACTTAAATTAGTGAATATGACTGGAGGATATGACTTGAAACCATATACAAGTAAGGCTAAAAAAGCAATAGATTTGGCTGCACGTATATCAAAGAAAATGAATTACAGCTATGTTGGAACAGAGCACATACTGGCTGGCCTTATAAAAGAGGGCACCGGTGTGGCAGCTGAGATTCTAACAGCCTGCAATGTGGAATATGATAAGCTTATTTCGATGATTGAAGACCTGATTTCACCGGGGGATAACATCGAAGTGATGGACAGGGATGGCTATTCACCAAGGACACAGAGAGTATTGGAGCGTGCATCGGAGGAAGCCGATAGATTTGAGTGCAATGAGATAGGTACAGAACACTTGCTGATGGCTATAGTACTGCAGGGAGACTGTGCAGCTGCAAGACTTTTAAACACCATGGGTGTTAACAGTCAGAAGATGTTTATAGATATTCTTGGTGCGATGGGGGAGGATCCGTCTGCATACAGGGATCTGATGAAAAGCTACGGTACATCATACAATTCTGCGACTCCTGTATTAGATCAGTATTCCAGAGATTTGACAGATATGGCAGAGGCAGGGCTTCTTGACCCTGTTATAGGCAGAAAAAAGGAGATGGAGCGTGTTATCCAGATACTTTGCCGCCGTGGCAAAAACAATCCATGTCTGATTGGAGAGCCGGGAGTGGGCAAGACCGCTATAGTAGAAGGACTTGCGCAGGATATAGTCAGTGGCAATGTTCCGGATATTCTTTTGGGAAAGAGACTGGTTTCTCTTGATATGTCCGGGCTTGTAGCCAAATCAAAGTATCGTGGTGAGTTTGAGGAGCGTATCAAGAAGGTGATAAGCGAGGTTTCAAATGCCAAAAATGTACTGCTTTTCATTGATGAGCTTCACACTATAATAGGTGCAGGAGGAGCAGAAGGCTCGTTAGATGCATCTAACATATTAAAGCCTGCGCTTGCCAGAGGCGAGGTACAGGTAATCGGCGCCACTACCATAGAAGAGTACCGCAAATACGTGGAAAAGGATGCTGCGCTTGAGCGCCGTTTCCAGCCGGTGATGGTTGAGGAGCCGGGTGTGGATGAGACAATAGAGATACTCACAGGATTAAAGGGACTCTATGAAAAGCATCATGGTGTCATCATAACAGATGAGGGTGTGAAAGCAGCAGTAAACCTTTCTGCACGATATATAAATGACAGATTTTTACCTGATAAGGCGATAGACCTTATGGATGAAGCGGCAGCCAGGATAAGGCTTAAGAATCTGACATCATCTGACGAGCTGCTTGCACTGAAAAAAGAGATAACAGATAAGCAGAACCAGTTGGAAAATGCTTTGTCGAAAGGAGATCTCGCAGCTGCCGGCGCGCTTATGTCAGAAAAGAAAGTGCTTGAAAATAAACAGCAGAAGCTTATCAGAAAGAACCGTCGCACAGGAGCCAAAAATCAGCCTGTAGTCGGCGAAAATGAGATAGCGGATGTAGTATCGGGATGGACCAAAATACCTGTAAATAAGCTTACAGAGTCAGAGGCAGGACGACTTGCAAAGCTTGAACAGATACTTCACAAGCGTGTAATAGGACAGGAGGAGGCTGTTTCTGCTGTCGCAAAGGCAGTCAGACGAGGCCGTGTTGGTTTAAAGGATCCTAAGAAGCCGATTGGCTCATTCCTGTTTTTGGGACCGACAGGAGTAGGTAAGACGGAGGTGTCAAAGGCGCTTGCTGAGGCTGTCTTTGGCAAAGAAGATGCCATGATACGTGTTGACATGTCAGAGTACATGGAAAAGCATAGTGTTTCAAAGATGATTGGTTCACCACCGGGATATGTGGGTCATGAGGAGGGCGGACAGCTCTCGGAGAAGGTCAGACGCAATCCTTTTTCTGTTATACTGTTTGATGAGATAGAAAAAGCACATCCTGATGTGTTCAATATACTTTTACAGGTGCTTGATGATGGTAGAATCACTGATTCACAGGGGCGCACGGTTGATTTCAAGAATACAATAATCATCATGACATCAAATGCAGGAGCTTCTTCTATTATAGAGCCAAAGCGCCTTGGCTTTGGTGCAGGTGATGACGAAAAGCAGGATCACGAGCGTATGAAGAACAGTGTCATGGAGGAGGTCCGCCGTATATTTAAACCTGAGTTTTTGAACCGAATCGACGAGACTATTGTATTTAGAGCTCTCAACAAGGATGACATGAAGCATATAGTAACACTTCTTGTAAAGGAGCTTAAGAAACGCTGCAAAGAGCAGCTTGATATAGAGCTCACAGTGCGCGACAGCGCAAAAGCCTTTATCGTGGACAAAGCGTATGACAGAAAATATGGCGCAAGACCGCTTAAACGAAAACTTCAGGAGGAGATTGAAGACCGTATGTCAGAGGATATTATTACCGGCAAAATTAAGCGCGGCAATAAGGTAATAATTTCTACGAAAAACAAACAAATTTCATTGACTGTTGAGTAGAATTGGATTTATAATTAATATATCAATATAGCTACGGGAGGATAAAAATGGCTGTAATAAGTGAATTAATCCGTACTGAGGAAAACGGAAAGCTCAGCTTCGGAGATTATACATTGGCTGCAAAGGCAAAACTTGACAATTTTGAGAAGGATGGAGATATCTACAAGGTAAAGACCTTTAAGGAGATTACAAAGCTCGAAAGAAACGGACTCTTTGTATACGAGTCTGTTCCGGGAACAGCGGTTATGGATTTCGAGGAGACTGCTGATACAGTGACATTTACTGTGGAGGGACCTGAGGATGCTCAGATTACTCTTGGCCTTGAAGAGGAGACAGAGTACGAAATTGATATAGCTGGAGCTGTTGCAGGTACTATGAAGACAAATCTCGGCGGCAAGCTCAGCTTAAGCGTAGAGCTTGAGGGTGTTGATTCAGTCGATATCAAAGTATCAAGAAAATAGAGCATATTTTTAGCCCGGTGAAAGCCGGGCTTTTTGTATTTTATAAAGGAGAACAATATGGCAAAAGGAAAGACCTCTGTATTTTTCTGCCAGGAATGTGGTTATGAATCGGCAAAATGGATGGGACAGTGCCCGGCCTGTAAGGAATGGAATACATTTGTAGAGGAAACCGTAGATAAAAAGTCGATAAGCTCGTCGGGAAAAGTAAAAAAAGAATCAAAGGCGGCACAGGTTCTGCCTCTTTCGGCAGTAAAAAGCGAGAAAGAGGAGCGTATAGTGACAGGTATAGCCGAGTTTGACAGAGTGCTTGGTGGAGGAATTGTGAGGGGGTCACTTGTGCTTGTGGGAGGAGATCCGGGTATAGGAAAATCCACGCTTCTACTTCAGGTATGCAGGGAACTTTCACAAAAAAAGGTGCCATTACTTTATGTGTCAGGTGAGGAATCCCTGCATCAGATAAAGATGCGTGCCGACAGACTTGGTGATTTTACGGATTCACTGGAGCTTTTATGTGAGACAAGTCTTGATATAGCAAAGGATGTGATTCAACGAAAAAAACCGGAGGTTGTTGTAATAGATTCCATCCAGACTATGTACAATGAGGAGATAGCGTCGGCACCGGGCAGTGTCTCACAGGTCAGGGAGACAACCGGAGTGCTTATGCAGCTTGCAAAAACTCTGGGTATTTCTGTTTTTATAGTAGGACATGTGACAAAGGATGGTGCGGTTGCGGGGCCGAGGACGTTGGAGCATATGGTTGATACTGTGCTTTATTTTGAGGGTGACAGGTATGAGTCGTACAGGATACTTAGAGGCGTTAAGAACAGATTTGGTTCGACCAATGAGATAGGCGTATTTGAAATGAAGGCGGAGGGACTTGTTGAGGTGGAAAATCCGTCGGAGTATATGCTTAGCGGTAAGCCCGAGGGAGCATCAGGATCAATTGTCACATGTTCCATAGAGGGAAGCCGCCCGATACTTCTCGAGATACAGGCTCTTGTATGTCACAGTTTTTTTAATAATCCAAGGCGTACAGCAAATGGTACAGATTATAATAAAGTTAATCTACTCATGGCGGTCCTTGAAAAAAGAGCCAACCTGTCACTGTCAGACTGTGACGCTTATGTGAATATAGCAGGCGGTATAAGGATGAACGAGCCGGCGATAGACCTTGGGATAGTGCTTGCAATCGCATCAAGCAAAATGGATATTATAGTGCGTGAGGATACCATATGCTTTGGAGAGGTGGGCTTAAGCGGAGAGGTACGCGGAGTTACCATGTCCGAGCAGCGTGTGGCTGAGGCAAAGAAGCTTGGCTTTAAAAAGTGTATTGTTCCCAAAGTGTGTCTTGCAGGAGTGTCGCATATTAGTGGAATTGAGATTGTCGGTGTGGCAAATATCAAGGAAGCGATAGAGGCTGTCAGATAGTAATTGTGAGAATTGTATATAATAAACAGACAATTTAGAAAATTTGTGTTTTTTAAGGCAGTTTTACTACTTTAATTAATTGCAGAAAATCCGTTGACATATGTGTGCCGGGATGATATTATATCAAAGCTGACTCGCGGGACACATTGAGTTGTAGAGCTTGTGAGTTACATTTTACAGACATGACTTTATAGATATTGCTTTGAAAATAAGTTGAAAAAGTTATGAAAAAAGTTCTTGACAAATGCAAAACATTTTGATAGAATAAACA
>OJRN01000763.1_pt1 | contig 15357 bp, 3 predicted proteins | sample 1599211 | NCBI WGS metagenome assembly OJRN01 (sample SAMN03922532, study PRJEB24848) | human gut metagenome | isolation source: stool sample | host: Homo sapiens | place: Germany | collected 2010-05
TAATGAGCAAATGGAATAGTGATTCATTTAATTTCACTAGAACATTAAAGTTAAATGAAGAGGTTACTATAAATAGAAATATAGTTGCTAATGGTAGTTTTGCTCCGGGTGTTATACAGTATGCTTTTACATACTTTGATAAGTATGGTCAGGAAAGTAACATATTCTATACTTCTCCACTCTATTATGTTTCTTATAATAATAGAGGAGCAAGTCCTGAAGATATAGTAAGTAATAGTTTTGATATAGAGATAGCTAATGTGGATAAGAGATTTGACTATGTTAGAATATACTCAATACATAGGACAAGCATTAATGCTACTTCTGATGTTAGGAGAGTGACAGACTTAGCAATAGCAGATAGAAAGACTATTTATAAGTATGAAAATTTTAGGATAAATGTCAATGAGAAAGATTTAGTAATGTCTGAGAGAGGAGTAGGACCTGTGAGACCTATTATTCAATATACTCCACAATCTACATCTCAAAATAGAAAAACATGGGTATTTAACACAGATGACTATTCTGCACTAAATTTTGGTAATGGTGAATATATATCTTGGGGAACTGGAACTAATGTAACTATTATAGTAGAATATGGAAATAGAGTCAATGTTTATCTAGAAAATAATAAAGAGATGACTGCATATTTAAATACTACTGATGTTACATATACAGATAATGGTGTATCAGGAGATAGTGTAGACCCTACAGAATTACTTTATATTGGGGGGGAAGAAGTTGTATTTGGCACAATGACTCAAAAGGATAATACATTATTTTTGGGAGATATTGAAATTAAGAGAAGACTTTTAGATTCTACTATAAGAAACTTTTTTAAAGGAAAGTCTATTACATTTACTACTTATGTAAAAAGCATAAGTTCTCCAAAACCTACAGGATATTATCCTTATGACAATCAATTAAAAATGAATTCATATCAGTTTAAGACCTTTAAATATCTTGAGTATTATAGATTTGGTATTCAAGCTCAACATTATACAGGTAAATGGTCTGAACCTATATGGATAAATGATGTAAGAAACACTACACATATAGATACTACTTTCTATAATTCTGGTAATATAGGATTGCCTGTTGCAGAGTTTACATTGAATGATGCTTCTATAATAGATAGATTATTATCTCAAGGTTACATAAGAGTAAGACCTGTAGTAGTATATCCTACTATCAATGATAGAGAATCTATATGTCAGGGTGTATTATGTCCTACTGTATATAATGTAGCAGATAGGTATAGTAATTCTCCTTTTGCACAGTCTTCTTGGTTTACAAGACCTAATGCCCCCTTTGACTATAATAAGGCTTTTGCTTATAAGAAAGGAGAAGATGGTAAATGGTATGGAGACTGGGTAGAACTTGGGCAATTTATAGGAAACCCTTCTATATATTCAAGAGCAGGAATAATGTCTGATAATAGAACAAAAGTTACAGTAGCTAATACTGGTGAAACATTTGATTTAGATGTAGTTAATAAAGGGGCTTGGGCAGAATTCAGACATAATAGACCTATACCAAGTAATAACAAAAGGAATGCTGAAATACAATGTATATACAATCCTCAGGATAGACCTATATTAGCAACTAACACATCTGATTCTGATGTAATAGGTTGGGTTTCTCAAAATTCTGAGAACTTCTATGTAGACCAGTCTATTGTTACATTACATTCTCCTGATATTGAATTTGATAATGAAGTTAGAAGCCTTGATAATTCTAAATTGAAGTTAAGAATTGTAGGTATAGTGCCTATATCATCATTTGCTTCTGATATTGATATAAGTACATCAACTCCTGTTAATAACTTTTATAATAGTTCAGATTTACCTATTGGGTTCTACAAAGAGCCTATTGGAGTAGAGAATGACTTTACTGAAGATTATTATATGGGTTATGGAGAATCACACTTTGGTTGGAGATGTCTTATGTCTGGAGCATTTTGGTTTGATGAAATTACAGGATATAAAAAAGACACAGGTAATACTAAGTATTACACAACTGGATTTGTTGTATATCCTTGGCATAGAAATGGCTCTTTAAATAATACTAAATTTGCTACTGATGGATATAAATCAGCATTATTGGATAAGAAGAGATTATCAAATCTTAGATATTCATATAAGACTCAATACATAGATAGTAGTTATATATGGAATGCCTATTCAGCAGGAAGCTCTACTAGGACAGGAATATCAGGTGTTGCTATATTTGATTCTAATGAAGTAAGTTTAGTCAGATTACCTGCACAAGAAAATTCAGGACTTACTGATATTAACTATTATGGTAATATTGATAAGATATTAAATGTGTCTAGAATAGGTGATAAAAAGGATGGTTATCCTATTATGACTACAGGTGTTCAGAATGCAGATACTAATGCTCACTTGTTGTTTAGTGGAAATTACATTCAAGTAGATGGTAAGTTTACAGACCAAGTGACAGGGGTAGACCCAGTCAGAATGAAATATAAGTCCACACCACATGCTGTACTTGCTTTGAATTACAGTACTGATGGTATGCAAAGAGTGCTACCTACATTAAAAGATAGTGACCCTGTTTATTCGAGTTCTGATACTTGGACTATTAATAGTTCTAGTATATCTTATGCTGGGCAATTCCTCTTTTGGGATAGAAATAAGAAGTTGAATAAATCCCACCAAGATGCTATTAATATAGGAATTAGTAGTAATATAGGTTCAATAGGAAGTTTAGCTCATGGATGGCTATGGTTAGGTGAGTTATATAATAATAATGTTCAAAATAGATTTGGAGGACAGACAGAAGAAGCTTTTGAAAATAATACTTGGTTGCCTTGTGGAGACCCAGTATCTTTGGTTGATACTCTTACTGGTGTAAAGAGTAGTGTAACAATAAGATGGGTGGAAGGTGATACATACTACCAAAGATACGACCATATTAAAACTTATCCATTCACTACAGAAGACCAGAATCAAATAACTGATATTATATCTTTTATGTGTGAAACAAGAGTAAATATTGATGGTAGATATGACAGAAATAGAGGTCAGACAAGTAACTTTGCTATTACTCCTGAGAACTTCAATCTTATGAATGATGTGTATTCTCAATCTAATAACTTCTTCAATTACAGAACTATAAACCCAAATAAGTTGAATTTGAATAACTTCCATAATTCAATCACATGGACTAAGACTAAGACTGCTGGAGAATTAGTAGATACATGGACTAATATTACTCTTGCTTCAATTCTTGACCTTGATGGTGATAAGGGAAGTGTAAGAGCTTTAAGAAGATTTAATAATAATCTTTTAGCTTTTCAAGATAGAGGTATAAGTCAAGTATTATATAATGAAAACATGCAGATTTCATCTACTGATGGTGTTCCTATTGAGATTGCTAATAGTGGAAAAGTTAATGGTAAGAGATATATAACTGATAGAGTAGGATGTACTAATAAGTGGTCTATGTGTGAAACACCTAATGGTATTTACTTCATAGATGATATTACTAAGGGTATATTCTTATTCAATGGTAAGTTAGATAATATATCTGATAGACTAGGTTTCCACTCATGGATTAACAAGTCTTCTAAGAATGTTAGTATATGGAATCCTGTAGACTTTGACAGTTTTGTTACATACTATGATAAGATTAATGGAGATGTATTCTTTATTAGTAGAGATGAATGTTTAGCCTTCTCAGAACCTATGGGACAGTTTACTTCATTCTATAGCTATGAGAAGATACCTTATTTCTCTAACCTTCAAGACAGAGGAATATCACTTAATGTTGAAGGTACAGGAACATTATATAGACCTTGGTTACATAATGAAGGTGATTATAATATGTACTTTGGTGTATATCATCCATTCTATACTACTATAATAGCTAATCCTGAAATGAATAAAGATAAAGTATTCAATAACTTAGAGTTCAGGGCAGATACTTGGGATAAGAATAATACATTGCTTAATACTACATTTGATACTCTTACTACATGGAATGAGTATCAAGAGGGAACAGCAAGTCTTACTAATGTATTAGGTAGACCATCTGACTTGAAGAGGAAGTTTAGAATATGGAGAGCTAATATACCAAGAGCTAAAGTAAATGGTAGAGACAGAATGAGAAATCCTTGGTTGTACATTAAACTATCAATGGAAGGAGAGAATACTAATAAGACTCTGTTACATGATATGATAGTACACTATTTTGAATAATTTATAGGGAGGTAAGTTTATTACTTATCCTCCCTTAATTTTTTAGATAATAATATTGCATAATTCAAATACTTTACTTAAATTTGCAAATAAATTAGTATGATATGGCTAAAAGAAAAATTATAAGAAAGTCTAATAGACCTCTTACTATCAATTCTCCTAGATATTACTCTTGGGGAGGAGACTCCAAGACAGCCTTAGGTACTGGTAATATGTTTAATCTAAAAGATACTTTTAGTGGAACTAATGTAGCTGGTATGCTAAAAGGTGGATTAGCAAGTGGAATAGGCAGTGCTGTGGGTAAAATAGGTGGAGGTCTTATAGGTGGAGATTTAGAATCAGGAGCAGGAAGTGCTATTAGTAATATAGGTGGTACTATAGGTGGAGCAGTCAGTATGGTAAATCCTGTTCTAGGAGGTATTATATCTGCTGGTTCTGGTATCATAGGTGGTCTTACTAATAGAATGTTTGGCTCTAAGATGAATGAGGAAAATATTGCTGAGGTTGAAGGAGAAAACAAAGCTATGAATACTCTTATGTTAGATAGTAGTAGTGCTGATTCTCTAGAAGACCAATGGGCAAGTCAAAACTTTGGTGGAGACTTTTCACAATCAGATATTGGTAAAGATGGATGGTTTAGTAATAAAGCTAAGAACAAATATAAAGAATTAAAGAAACAACAGGATATTGCAAGGAATAGAGTATTAACAGCTTTTGATAATGCTTCAGATGCTATTGATACTACTACTGACCTTACTGCTATGGCAAACTTTGCTGCCTATGGTGGACCTCTTGGTATGTGGGATTATGGTAGTGGTGTTATAGATTATGAATTGGCTAATGAGAATTTAGGAATAAAAGAGTTGAATGCCTTGAATAAGGATAGGATGACTTCACTTCCTAATTCATTCCAAGCACTGAATACATTTGCCAAAGGTGGAAAGATACATATAAAGAAAGCTAATAGAGGTAAGTTTACAGAATATTGTGGAGGTAAAGTTACTTCAGAATGTATAGCAAAGGGAAAGAGAAGTAGTAATCCTGCTGTAAGAAAGAGAGCTACTTTTGCAGCTAATGCTAGAAAGTGGAAACATGCTTTTGGTGGAGATTTACTTACTAATGGTGTAGAATGGAGTAATGGTTTAAAGACTATTGATAATGGTGGTACTCATGAAGAGAATCCTATGGAAGGAGTACCAATGGGTATTGCTCCAGATGGACAACCTAATCTAGTAGAAGAGGGAGAAGTAATCTATAATAACTATGTATTCAGTAATAGAATGTTTGCTGACAAGAAACTGTTAGAGGACTTTAAACTTCCTAAAGCTTATGATGGTTATTCATTTGCTGCAATAGCTGAGAGATTAGGTAAGGAATCAAAAGAAAGACCTAATGACCCTATAAGTAAGAGAGGCTTAATGAGTTCTATGACTAGGTTACAACAAGCACAAGAAACTATGAGACAGAAAGGTCAAGTTGGTCAGGAAGGAAAAGAATATGCTCATGGAGGTAAGATGGGTATATTATTTGATGGAGAAGGAGATATACCTAATTTATTAGGAGATTGGCAAGACTTTGGTGTACTTGATACTCCTATTACTACTGAGGAGTTAGAGAGTATGATGAAAGGAACATCAGCACCTACAAGTAAAGATAAGAAGAATAAATTATCATATTTAAGATATGCACCTATACTAGGTTCTGCAATAGGATTAGGTTATAATATATTTAAGAAGCCTGATTACTCAGGACCAGACACTATACTTGAAGCAGCAGAGCAAGTAGGTAACTATACTCCTATAGGTTATACTCCAATAGGAAACTATTTAACCTATAGACCTTTAGATAGAAACTACTATATTAATAAGCTGAATGCTCAGGCAGGTGCTACAAGAAGAGCTATTCTTAATACTACAAGCCCTGCAAGAAATGCAGCTTTATTGGCTGCTGACTATAATGCTCTTGGTAGATTAGGAGACTTAGCTAGACAGGCTGAAGAATATAACTTAGCTCAAAGAGAAAGAGTTGAAGGATTCAATAGACAGACTAATATGGCTAACTCAGAAATGGGATTGAATGCTTCAATGTCTAATCAGAAAGCTGCATTAAAAGCTAAGAGTCAGAAGATGAGTGGAGTGGCACAGGCTTATGCAATGAGAGATGCTATTGATGCTAGAAGAAGTGCTGGTATAAGTGCTAACCTTACTAACTTATTTGACTCATTAGGTAATGTAGGTAAAGAAGAGTTTGCTAAGGATATGATAGAGAATAGTCCTTTCTTACTATATGACTGGTTAGGTAAGTATAAAGGTAAGAAATCAAAAGGTGGATATTTAACTGTTAAAAAGAGAAGAAGATAATATGGCAAATTATTCATTAGTAGTAGGGTCAAAGTTTAGTCCATTCTCTTTTCAAGAGTTACTGCAACCTGCTTTAATGGCTACACAGGCACATCAGGATGTAGAAAACCAATATGCAGAGTTAGCTACTAAAGCTAATGTATGGGAAGAAATGGCTAATTCACAGACTGACCCTTATGCTTATAAGATGTACAAAACATATTCTAATGACCTTGAAGAACAAGCTGGTCAATTAGCAAGAGAAGGTCTTACTCCTGCAAGTAGACAGAATATGTTGAAGATGAAGCAGAGATACTCAAGAGATATAGTTCCTATAGAACAGGCATATAAGAGAAGACAAGAGTTAATAGATGAACAAAGAAAGTTATTATCACAAGATAATACATTGATGTTTAATAGGGATGCTTCTATGTTAAGTCTTGATGATTTAATAAGAAATCCTAACTTAACATATCAATCATACTCAGGTGCTACTCTAGCAAAGCAAGTAGGAACTGCTGCCCAGAGCTTAGCTAAGGAAATGAGAGAGAATCCTAGAAAGTGGAGAAGTATTCTTGGTAATCAATACTTTGAGTCAATAATGCAGAAAGGCTATAGACCAGAAGAGATTATTCAAGTATTACAGAATGACCCTAATGCTTCTTCAGTATTGAAAGGTATAGTAGAAGATGCAGTAGGAAGTTCTAATATAGCAAGCTGGGGAGACCAGTCTACTCTTAATAGAGCTTATGAATATGCAAGACAAGGATTATGGAATGCAGTAGGAGAGACTCAATATCAGATACAGTCTAATAAGGCTTATGACTATGATATGCAACTTAAACTTGCTAAAGCTAAAAAAGCACAAGAAAAAGAAGCAGAAGGTAGTAGGCTATATTATAGAGCTGTTCCTAAAACTACTGTAGATGGTGATAAGAATACTAGACAGATGAGTGAGGATTTGAAATTACTGAAAGAAGTTATGGCTAATTCTTCTCTTCTTGACAAGAAAGGAACAAGAACTGTTAGAAATCCTAAATATATATCACCAGACCCAATGATGTCATTTGTAATGGATTCTGGTCTAGGAGAATCAAAGCAAGAAACTTATTATCCTTATCAGGATAAACTTAATGAGTTATCTAAGAGATATGGTGATGTACAATACACTCTTACTGATGGTAAGATAACTGGAGGTAATCTTTCAGAGTTAGCTCAGAAACTTGATAGAGATATTAGAAGTAGTGCAGTAAGGTCATTCTCTTATAAACCAAACATTACACAAAGTGATTTGATAACTCAAGTATTGAAAGAGAATACAAGATCTTATTATAGAAGGTCAAACAACACTGGTATATATGAGTTAGAAGATAATAAGAAAGGTGATGCAATAGACATTGAAGATTTGAATAGTTATTTCACTTCAGATAGTGATATTGACTTTGACCCAGACTTAGGATTTATAATTAACTCTACAGACAGTGATGGTAAAACAAGGTCAGCAGTTCTTGATACTGAACTATTAGATGACCCTAATAGAACTTTCAGTAGAGCACAGAGTTCTATTAAGGCAGCTCTTGATAATGGAGAAGATGAATTAGCTACTCTATTGATTGAAGCAACAATGAAAGCCTTCTATGATAGATACAATACTCTTGAAAAGAGACAAAGTAATACATTTAGTAAAGAATAATAAATATGGCAATAGCAGATAATCAAAAAATACAAGACCCTTCTACACAAGGTACTGGAGGTTTAAGAGGTCTTGATGGTCTTAATAGATTAAGAGAGAGGGGTATCAATATTGATACCTCTATTCTTAATCTTGCCAAAGACTATAGAGGTACTATGGAAGAAATCAATCAGGCTGCAACTCCTAGACAGAATATTGGTTTTGTTGGGGTTAATGATAGTAGCTATGATGAAGATATTACTTCAGCCTCACAACTTGATAACTTGGCTAATACTAGAGGAGAATTACAACCTTGGTATGCACAGATAGGTGCAGGTCTTGCTAAAGGAGCTATACTTGCTGGTACTACATTCTTAGATGGTACAGTAGGTTTAGTATTAGGTGGAGCACAGGCTATAGGAGAAGGTAGAGCTTCTGCTTTATGGGATAACCCATTTAGCAAAGCAATGCAATCTATTAATGAGTGGTCTGAGGAAGCACTTCCTAACTATTATACAGATGCTGAGAGAAATGAACCTTGGTATGAAAATATATTTACAGCTAATTTCTTAGGAGATAAGTTTATAAAGAACTTAGGTTTTACTGTAGGTGCATTCTATAGTGGTGGTGTAACTGCTGCTGGTTTAAAAGCTACTAAGTTACCACAGATAATAGGTGCTATATCTAAATCCTCTAAGGCTCCTGCTATTGTAACTTCAGGAGTAGGTGCTACTATATCAGCAGTTAATGAAGGTAGAATAGAAGCATTAAATAACTCTAAGGATTGGTTTGAATTACAAAAGGCTCAACTTGATGATAAGCATAAGACTAGATTAGAAGCAATTGAACAATATGCTGGAACTGAAATATATCCTCAAATGTTGGCACAAGAAAATGCTAATTATGAAGCTACTCTTGGTAAACTGACTGAGGATAGATTGAAGATGGGTAATGCAGACCTACTTATGAATATTCCTATTCTTACTGCATCTAACCTTATCCAGTTTGGTAGAATGTATGCCAATGGTTTCAAGACTGCAAGAAAAGCTACTAATATTGTAGGTAGAGCAGGTGAATATGCTACAGGGAGAACTATGGGTAAAGGAGTTACAAGAGCAGTACTTAATCCTCTATCTGAAGGTTTAGAGGAAATATCTCAAGGTGCAGCAAGTAGAATCTCTGGTAATTACTATGAAGATGATGTTAATAACTTCTATAAGGCAAAGATTGACCCACAAGCAGAACAAGAAACATTAAGCTGGATGAAGTCATTTGCTCAAGGAATAAATGAAACAGTTAATGATGGTTCATCTTGGGAAGAGTTCTTTATAGGTACTCTGACTGGTGCATTAGGTATGCCTAGATTTAGAGGTATAAGAAATAGTGAAGGAGGTCTTCAATCTCCTATTACTCTTGAGGGTGGAACTCTTGGAGAATTAAGAGAGTATAAGGAGAAGATGGATAGAGATACAGAGATAGTTAATTATATGAATAATAGAGTACAATCTCCTGAATTCAGAAATTACTATAAAGGTCTTATCAGACATAATAAATACCAGAATGATATGAATAGAGCTGTAGAAGCTAATGATGAATTTGAGTTCAAGAATGCTGAATATGCTCAATTAGTTTCTGATATTGCAATGTTTGATAATGCTGGAAAGCTTGAAGACTTGACTACTCTTATTAATTCTGCTTATGATACTTCAGATGAGAATCTTGCATCTATAGTAGAGAACACAACATCTACTTCAGAAGATGGTTCAAAGATAGGACCATTTGTTGATAAGAATGGTAATCCTATGTATAGTACTCCTGATGGTAAACAGGAAATGATAGATAAGCTTACTAAGACTAAAGATGAAATGCTTAATACTATCACTAACTATACTAAGATAAAAGATGATATAGATGTTAGAACTGGTCAGCAATTAAATGATGAACAGCTCGAAGAATTGACTTGGTTAAAGTCTCAAATTGGTAATTGGCAAGATAGAGCTAATCAATTATCAAGTGAAGTAAAGCCTACAATAGGTACAGTACTTGGTAGTATGTCACAGCTTGCAGAGATGTATAATATAGTTAAGACTGAAGAAGGTAAAGGTCATGCAGGATTATCTTCATTATACAATGATGCTGACAAGAATGAAAGACAGATAAGAAGAAGTATGTCTATACTTGAGACTGTAAGAGGTTTGGATGATAAGACTTTTACTTATTTATTAGCTAGTGACCCTAAACTAGTTAAAGGTATTAAGTCTGTTATTGAAGACCCTATCAGTGGTGTAAATGCTGACAATATCCAAACTATAAATGATAAGATTGATGATATAGTCAAGCTTGTTAATGCTACAGGAAAATACAATACTAAGTTAAGAGAGTATCTTGAAAATCCTGTAAAGTTACAGAGAGATATTATAAGCTCTACTGAGACTATTGCTACAGAAGAGGCTAATAGAAAGTCTGATAATTTAAAATCAAAGCTTATTGCAGCTACTAATTTAACTGAGTTCAGACAGGCTCTTAATGAAGAAGTAGATGACAATCTAAAGAATGAAACTCTTAAATCTTTAGAGGAAGAGAATAATGAAATGGCTAAGAATTATAGAGAAGTAAACTCTTATAATAATGATGTCCAAAGAGTAATTAATTCTCTTGATGAAAGTCCTGAGGTTAAATCAGATGCTCTTAAACTTCTTCAAGACCAATTTAAAAACTCCTCTAATTTGGAGGAGATAGCAAATCCTAACTCTATATATGTAGATAATGCAGATGCACTATATGATGATACTTTGTCTCCAGAAGATAATACTGCTAAGTTCCAAGAAGCTCAGTATGCACTTCTTAAAGCAATGAATCAAATCAATAATGAGAATAGATTTAAGGATAGATTCTCAAAAGAATATAGAGAGTTAAGAGCAAAAGGTAATCCTAATCCAGCTTCTCCTGAAAAAGATACTACAGGAGATAGTGGTACTTCTACTGTGCCTCCTGTAAATGGAGAAGGACTTCCTGTTACTACTTATGAACCACCAGTTGGTAATGTAACTGCAACTCAAGTAAGTGATGAAAATAAGCAATCAAATGAAAGAGCTGAGACTCCACAGTCTCTTGATAATAAGCAAACAGGTAGAAGACCATATTACAGACCTTCAATACCTGAGCTTCATATTGAGGGTACTAAAGAAGGAGACTTCAGACCATTTAATGTTGTAGCTGCTGAAAGAGAAAAAGGAGTAAACTTTGATGAGATATATAACTACCTGAGAGATAATGGTGCATTCACTTATGTAAATGAGGGTAATCTTAAAGTAGGTGATGAACTTGGATTTATGATTGACCCAGCATTCAATGATCATACAATCTTTATTGTAGATAAAAGAAACAATCAGATTGTAGGTAGTCTTGATGAATCACAATACTCAGTAGATAGATATGAGGGTCTGGCTGGTCTAGAAGAGAGAATAAGAACTGAGTTTAATAATAGCAGTGAAAAGGATAAAAGATTTATAGCTACTCCTACTACTAGAGTGTCACAAGTAATGGTAGGTAGAATACCTTATGGTACAGAAGAAAAAAGCTTAGCTAATATTCCTAATGTATCAGGTGAAGGTAGAGCACCTATATTTGGTATAATCAAGAATGGTACTTTAGCTACTAATGGTAAATTAGATGATAGTCTGATTATTAAGCCAGTAGATATGAGTCAGAAGGAAGGTAGAATGTATCTTCTAATTCCTAATGCTGCTGGTAAATATTCACCTGCTGCTGTAAGAGTAAAGCACTTTAATAAGACAGAGTTCAATACTGAAGATATTGAAGTACAAGGTACTCAAGTATTTAAGAATATACAAGAGTCTATAGATACTCTTGCTAATTCATTAAGTGAAGATGACTTGAATGAAGCAGTTAAATCATTGAAGACTAACCTATATACAGGTGATTTACATATTGACTGGTTTACTTCAGATAGTGGTAATGGTATTAGATTTACTAAAGTACAAAGAGATACTCAAGGCAATGAGATATATGAAGAAAGAGGAGGAAAGAGACTTAGAAAAGAAGAAGTAAAAACTGTATTCTTAACTGAGAAATGGGATGATAACACAGTATTCTCTATCACAGGAAATAATAAAGTTCAGACTTCACCAGCTTCAAAGAGTGTAGATGAAGTAGCTAAGGAAATAACTAATATTCTTCTTGACTTCAATTTACCTATTCAAGTAAACCTTGGTATGTTGAATAGAGGTGGATATAACAATATGTTAGTTAATTCTAATATACTTACATCAAATATATCTGATGCTAGAGTAGTAAGTAACTGGTTTACTACAGACTACTTCAATAGTGAAGGTAATCTAAGTAAGGCAGTAAATCCAGCTTCTGTAACTCCTCAACCTACAAGAAAAGTTGAAACTCCTGTAGGAGGTAAAGAAGGAGTAACTAGAGGAACCAAAATAGTAAGTCAAGGAAATACATACTATGTAGATTTATCTAACAATACTATCTATGATAACAATGGCTCTACTGTATTTAATATCAGTGAAGACCAAAAGCAAATAGCTTTTGATTTAGCTTGGGCACAAGATAACTTTGGTGACTCTACTCAATCATCTATGATGGTAGATAACAAAGTACTTACTCCAAGTGGAAAAGTGTTAGACAGAAGTTCACAAAAATATCTTACAGGTAATGAAGCTCAAGAAGTTAAAGATAAGATTGCTGGTAGAGAAAGAACTGTGGCAGATAGTAAGAAAGTGATAGCTCAAATAGCTGAAAATCAAAAGAAAGTAGATAAGACAAGAACTGATGGAGAGTTCTATTATATACTTGAAGATGATGGTCAGTATCATGAATATACAAGAGTACATAGTAGACTAGGAAGTAATTGGGTAGAATCAAAGAGACAGACTGAAGCTTTGAAAGAAATCAGAGTTAAGTTAACACAATACACTGATAATCCTACTCAATACAATAACTATCTGAAGTATCTGAATAACCATTGGAAAGTAAACTTAGATGCTTTTAGTGGTAAGATGGATGCAAGAAGTAGAGATACTATTGTAAATATCATCAGAGATAGTATGAATGGTACTAACTCTCAGAGAGCATTAAATGCTGGTACTTCAGTGGATAGTGTAATAAGACACTTCTTTACATCTAATGATACTCCAGTGAAACCTGATAATATGAGTGAGAAAGCTTTCACAGACTTAATAGCTTCTCTAACTGAGATTAGGTCAAATATAGAAGTAAGAGGTGAGAGATTCTTAACTAATAATATTGTACTGTTCCAGAAGTATCTAGATGGTACAAGAGTTGCAGGAGAGGTTGATATTCTTTCAGTTGATGCAGATGGTAACTTTAGAATTTATGATGTAAAGACAAGTAGATATAGTTTCTATGACTTTACTGATAGATATGGTCATCCAGCTAATTACTTTAAGAATAAGTCAGCTACTCAGGTAATGAGTTCTGAAGCTTATTACACATTACAGTTAAGTGCTTATAAGAATCTGTTTGAGTCACAATATAATACTCCTATTACTACCTTGGCTATATTACCATTTGTTCTTAACTATAATAAGGATAATGTCGATAGTGTAACAAAGGAGAAAGGTATAATAGTTACTTATAACCCAGCTGTGAATGTTCCATTAGTTGGAGCTGTAAAAGCTAGTGAACCTACTCCTACTAATTCATCTGTACCAGTATTTAATAGTGCTCTTGAAACACAAGACCCTATTAATAATGTACTTCCTGAGTATAGTCTTGAAGATAGTAAGGTAGGTTATTTTGTAAGAGATGGTAAATTACACAAGAGTTATCTAACTCCTATTGGTCAAATAAATGGTATTGAAGTCTATATGACTAAGGTGCCTATTATAACTAAGGGGTATGGTAATTCAGAAGCCCATGTTGCAAGTAATTCATACATAGCAGTATTCCCTAATGGTAATTCTATTACTATTATTAGTAATGACCCAATGACTTTAACTGAGAAACAAGCTAAAGATACTATCAGTAAAGCTCTTAATGATAATCCTAAGAGAGTTTCAGATATGTCAAATGAGAAGACTCTTATATTTGACCCTGCATCTGCTCCTAAGGTAGAAGCACCTAAGACTGAAACTCCTGCTAATATTTTGTCTACTCCTTCAACTACTTCAGGTGCAGCTAAAGCTTTACAAGCAGAACAAGCTATAAATGAGAGTGATGATGAATTTGAAGATGAGTTTAGTTTAAGAAGAGTAGATAGTGAATCAAGACCTGTATGGAATCAAGAGAAAGAACTTGAATGGATTAAGAAAGTGTTACCTAAATTATCAGATGATGATAGAGTTAGAGTAGTGAAAGGTCTTATTAAAGTAGGTAATCAAGGTGCATTAGCTTGGGGACAATTCAGTAATGGAATAATTACTTTGTCTGACATAGCTGCTGAGGGTACTACTTATCATGAAGCTTTCCATGCTGTATTTAATCTTCTTCTAGACAGTAATGAGAAACAAGCATTATTGGCTGAGGCTAGAAAAATGTATGGAGATAAATCTGACTTAGACCTTGAAGAGGATATGGCTGAAGGGTTTAGAGAGTATGTAATGAATAGGGAAAATAGAGGAATAGGTAGAAAAATACTTGACTTCTTTAAGGACTTGTTTGCTAAGGTTACTAATTGGAATAATATGAGACCTCACTTGATTGATTACTATAGAAATATCAATGAAGGAAAGTACTCATCAAGTAATTACAAAGTACCTTCACTAAGTCAAATGAGAGAATCAAAGAAACAAGACACTACATCATTTGAGTCATTGGATGCTGAGATACAAGAATCTCTATTGAATAAGGGATGGACACAAGAGAAGTTTGATGCAGTCTCACAACAAGAGAGAGACCAAGCAGTTAAATGTATAGCTCTTTAATCAGTAGGGTGAAATTTTTTATTAGGGCAGGGTTGTTACCTTGCCCTATTTTTATATCTCCAAATATATCCCATAGCATATTTATATTTTCCCCTACAACATAGACCAATACCAGAATCATTTTTAGCATTTATTGCTTGAGCTGCTACCTTTATTGATGGAAATTCCTGTATAAATTTACCATCAAGGGAATACTGAAG
>OJRN01000785.1_pt1 | contig 15008 bp, 9 predicted proteins | sample 1599211 | NCBI WGS metagenome assembly OJRN01 (sample SAMN03922532, study PRJEB24848) | human gut metagenome | isolation source: stool sample | host: Homo sapiens | place: Germany | collected 2010-05
CAAAGATGCACGCCGAAACGGAGTTTGAAAAGTACCGTGTGGTGCAGGATCGGCTGTACCAGAGCGATTTTGACAGGTATTTGGAAACAAATTCAGTTGAATAAAATGGAAAGGAGATACTTATGGGGCAGACAACCCAAAGAGGAATAAAAGAACAAAACTGTTTGGATTTGGTGAAGCGGGGATTCTTTTGGCGAAATGATATGCCCTGTGAGGAACCCTTTGGACACCGTACAATTCTAAATGCAACGGATGATGAATTTAATAATGGGCTGTGGCAGTGGCTTGTAAATCACGAATGCTATAAAAGCTGTTTTGGATTATTAGAAGATGATAGGTTTGAAATTGCGAGCATCCTGAGAACAGCTAAACCGAATGAACGCCTTAGTGAGTTCCCAGATTTTATATTTCAGAAAGGATTTATAGAACATTTTCAGATTACATCATCTAAAACTACTCGAAAAGGAGCGGAACACAAGAAAGACGAACAAGCCTTTCAAAGTGCAGTTCAAAAAGAGCAAGAAGAGGTAAGAAAGCAGTGGGAGCATGAAATGGAGTGTAATACGCTGCGCTCAACAAGCTGGACTTTTGAATATGGTGCGCATAGCTATGAAGATTTGAAGAAATCTTTTCAAAATAGCTGGGAAAAACATCTTCAAAGCCTTGAAAAATATAATGGAGCTAAAGAAATAGGAGTTTTCATGATCGAGTATGATGAAAGCGCACTAGGAATGGCAGAATGCGTGTATACAGACTGGATCAATGGTATGTCGCAAGGCGATATGCGTAAACAAGAAGATTTCAAAAACTATCGCCTTAGCAGAGATAAGAAAATTCTGAATTATATTTATCAATTCAAGGATAAAATCAAATATGTGATTTATGTGTATAACGATGAGTTTGAAATCATTAGAACAGATAACATTCCATATTTGCTTAAACTAATGCCTTGGAATTATATAATTTATCCGATGATTGTACAAAAAAAGCAAACGATGAGCTGTATTAGGTGGGAAATGAAAAATGAGTAAACTGGATAAACTGCTTCGGGAACTTTGCCCGGAGGGTGTAGAATATAAAACATTAGGCGAGATAGGAAAATTTTACGGAGGACTAACAGGAAAATCAAAGAAAGATTTTGAGGACGGAAATGAAGTATTTATAACATATAAGAACGTTTATTCAAATCCCGCATTAGATATTTATCCCAATGATAAGGTGAAAATAGCGGACGGCGAAAAACAAAGAACATTGGAATATGGGGATATAGTTTTTACAGGTTCATCGGAGACACCAGACGAGTGCGGCTTTTCATCGGTTGTTACGAGAGAGCCGGATAGAAAACTATATCTGAACAGCTTTTGCTTTTTCTTCCGTTTGGATAATCCCAAAGTGCTGTTACCTGACTTTTCAAAACACCTTTTTAGGTCGAGCGAACTGAGGTTCCAAATTGGAAAAACCGCTAGTGGAGTGACGCGGTACAATGTTTCTAAGGATAAAATGGCAAAAGTAGAAATTCCTCTTCCACCTCTTGGAATTCAGTGTGAAATTGTCCGCATTTTAGACAATTTCACAAATCTTACAGCGGAGCTTACAGCGGAGCTTGTAGCCAGAAAGACACAGTATAGCTTTTACCGAGAAAAGTTGTTAGACAAGACTGAAATGAAAGCGTTGATGGTTGAAATTGCTGATCTGGGAAAGTGGTCTGGCGGCAAAACTCCCTCGATGGCTGAAAAGAAATATTGGGAGAGTGGCACGATTCCGTGGGTATCTTCAAAAGATGTTAAGCAGCCGATTTTGTCAGATACGATTGACCATATCACGAATGCAGCGATTGATGAGGCATCGATGACGGTATATCCGGCTGGAAGTGTGGCAATCGTTACACGTTCTGGAATTTTGCGACATACGTTCCCGGTTACTTATATTCCGTTTGAGACAACGGTAAATCAGGATATTAAAATTCTGGTGACAAAAGAAGGGATATCTTCTCGGTATGTTTCCCATGCGTTGCAAGCCTATGGAGAGAGCATTCGCAGAACGACTAAAAAGCAGGGAGGGACAGTTGATTCTCTGGATTTTCAGAAAGTATTGGCCTATAAAATTCCTGTTCCACCTCTTGATGTCCAGAACCGCATTGTAAATGTGCTGGACAACTTTGAGAAAATCTGTTCTGATCTCAATATCGGCCTACCCGCTGAAATTGAAGCTCGACAGAAGCAGTACGAATATTACCGTGATAAGCTCTTGACATTTGCAGAAACTGGCAACACAATTTTGAGCAGAGCAGAGCAGAGCAGAGCAGAGCAGAGCAGAGCAGAGCAGAGCAGAGCACTGATTAAGCTCTTGCAGTATGTGTTTGGCTATGCGGTTGTTTCTCTGCAAGATGTAGTAAAGAACAGCTGCTCTGGCGGAACACCGAAAAAAGGCGTATCAGAATATTACGAGGACGGGAATATTCCTTGGCTGAGGACGCAGGAAGTGGTATTCCGGGATATTTGCAAGACGGAGTGCTTCATTACGGAGAGTGCAGTAAAAAATTCTGCGGCAAAGTGGATTCCAGAGAACTGCGTAATAGTTGCAATTTCGGGCGCGACTGCTGGAAGATGTGCAATCAATAAAATTCCGCTGACAACAAACCAGCATTGTTTGAATCTTGAAGTTGACCCGGAGATGGCGTTGTACAGATATGTGTATTACTGCATCTGTGCAAAGCAGGAAGAACTTCTTGCGAAAAAGGAGGGTGCACGTGGAGATTTGAACTCAACAAGAATTTTAAGTTTGCAAATTGATCTCCCATCGATTGAAAAACAAAAACGGATTGTTTCTATCCTTGATCGCTTTGATGCAATCTGCAATGATTTGACCAGCGGCCTGCCCGCGGAGATTGAGGCAAGGCAAAAGCAGTATGAGTATTACAGGGATAAACTGCTGACGTTCAAAGAAAGAGGATGATGAGGTGACAACAGAGCAAGTTATATTGAGTGCGATTTTAACATTGACGGCATCCATTCTGACAGCATTTCTGACTTCTAAAATTACGCGAGATAATGAAATGCGAAAAATAATACATCAAAAAAGATTGGAGCTTTACCTTGAAGTTTTTGAACAGGTAGAGTTACTATTAAAAGATTGGAAAAAGATATTCGACAAAGAATACTTTGAAAAGATAGCATCATACAAGTCAAGAATAAAGTTGCTCGCTTCTGAAAAAACGACAAAAGAGTATAAAAAGTATTATGAGGTGCTGCGTACATCTGTAAATGAATACAAAAAGTTCAAAGACGACAATGATCCAGATTGGGCAGAGGATATGTACGAAGAAGATGAAGATGGCACAATATATCAAATATACTATCCCACAGATGAGGATTATAGCGAATATAGATATAAGATAGATTGCTATGAGAAAGAGCAAAAGAAACGTATGCCCTTAATGAGAGAGTATATTCAGAAAATAGTAGATGCAATGAGAACAGACTTGGGAAGTAATTTGGATAAGGAGAGCGCAATATATGATTTCGTTCAACGTTGTCGCAAGCACGAGTGAAGATACCGTTGTTGCCACCTATGAACCCTCCAAGGTGCGTTCTGACAGCTACCAAAGTGAGGCGGAACTGGAAAAAGAGTTTATCCGGCTGCTGTGCGAGCAGGGCTATACCTATCTGCCGCTGCATACCGAGGATGAACTGATTGCTAACCTCCGCAGCCAGTTGGAAGAGCTGAACCACTACCAGTTTTCCGATACGGAGTGGCAGCAGTTTTTCAGTGATGTAATTGCCAACCCCAACGAGCATATTCCCGAAAAGACCCGAAAGATTCAGGAAGACAATGTACAGGTGCTGCACCGGGATGATGGCAGCTCCAAAAATATCACGCTGATCGACAAGAAGAACATCCACAACAACCGCCTGCAGGTCATCAACCAGTATGAAGTGAAGCAGGCAGACGGCGCACGGCATGATAACCGCTACGATGTGACGATTTTGGTCAACGGCTTTCCGCTGGTTCATGTGGAACTGAAGCGGCGCGGGGTGGCCATCCGGGAGGCGTTCAACCAGATCAACCGCTATCAGCGGGATTCGTTCTGGGCGGGCTGTGGTTTGTACGAGTATGTGCAGATTTTTGTGATCTCCAACGGCACAAATACCAAGTACTACTCCAACAGCACCCGCTACAATGCCATCAAGGATACCAAACACGGCAAGACGAAAAAGGAAAAGACCAGCAATAGCTTTGAATTTGCCTCCTACTGGGCCGATGCGAATAACCATGTGCTGACGGATCTGATCGACTTTACCCGGACCTTCTTTGCAAAGCACACGATTCTGAGCGTGCTGACCCGGTATTGCATCTTTACCTCAGAAAAGATGCTGATGGTGATGCGCCCATATCAGATCACGGCAACCGAGAGGATATTGAACCGCATCGAAATCGCCAACAACTACAAAAAGTATGGCAGCATTGAGGGCGGTGGCTACATCTGGCACACCACTGGCTCCGGCAAGACGCTGACCTCCTTCAAAACGGCACGGCTGGCATCGCAGCTAACCTACATCGACAAGGTACTGTTTGTGGTAGATCGCAAGGACTTGGACTATCAGACCATGAAGGAATATGACCGCTTTGAGAAGGGAGCGGCAAACTCCAACACCAGCACCACGATTCTGAAACGCCAGTTGGAAAACCCGGAAGCACATATCATCATTACCACCATCCAGAAGCTGGCGACCTTCATCAAGAAAAATCCGGGGCATGAGGTCTACCAGAAGCACGTTGTGATCATCTTTGACGAGTGCCACCGCAGCCAGTTCGGTGATATGCACAAGGCCATTGTTCACAATTTCAAAAAGTACCACCTGTTCGGCTTTACAGGAACGCCGATTTTTGCAGTCAACGCAGGAAGCTCCACTGATCCACGCTATTTCACCACGGCGCAGACGTTCGGCGACCAACTGCACACCTATACCATCGTTGATGCCATCAACGATAAGAATGTGCTGCCATTCCGTGTAGATTACATCAAGACGATGGATGCAGAGCCAGACATGGACGATAAACAGGTTTGGGATATCGATCGGGAAAAGGCGTTCATGGCACCCAAGCGTATTTCTCTGGTGACTAAGTACATCCTTGACCACTTTGACCAGAAAACCTATCGGGGAGACAAATCGTATGAGTTTAATCTGCTGACGAATGTGGCAGAGGTGGCCTCTGCCCAGCGTGGTGCGGTGGATGAAATCAAGCAAAAACAGCGCGTCAGCGGTTTTAATTCGATTTTCTGCGTGGCATCTGTGCCGATGGCAAAGCTGTATTATCAGGAGTTCAAAAGGCAGATGGCGGCAGACCCGACCAAGCAGCTGCGGATTGCCACCATTTACAGCTATGGAGCCAACGAAGCGGAAACGGATGGCATTCTGGACGAGGAAAACCCGGAAGATACCTCCAACCTTGACCAGAGCAGCCGGGATTTTCTGGACGCAGCCATTCAAGATTACAACGAGATGTTCCACACGAACTACTCGACGGATGGTGAACTGTTCCAGAATTACTACAAAGATGTATCGCTCCGCATGAAGAACAAGGAACTTGACCTGCTGATCGTGGTCAATATGTTCCTGACGGGCTTCGATGCCACGACCCTGAATACCCTTTGGGTGGACAAGAACCTGAAGATGCACGGTCTGATTCAGGCGTTCAGCCGGACGAACCGTATCTTGAACAGCATCAAGACCTTTGGCAATATCGTCTGCTTCCGCAATCTGCAAAAGCGGGTAGATGCGGCAATTTCGCTGTTTGGAGATAAAAATGCGGGCGGCATCGTTCTGTTGCGCAAATATGCAGACTATTACCACGGCTATACGGATGAGCAGGGAAAATACCATCAGGGTTACACCGACATGATCGATGACCTGACGCAAAAATTCCCGCTGACAGAGCCGCAGATCATCGGAGAGCAGAACCAGAAGGACTTTATCGTGCTGTTTGGTGCACTGCTGCGGATGCGGAACTTGCTGTCTTCCTTTGATGATTTCAAGGGCAACGAACTGATCTCTGAACGGGATTTACAGGACTATTTGGGCCGCTATCAGGATTTGCGGGATGAATGGCGTAACAAGAGGCACGATGAAACCAAAGAGGATATCACGGATGATGTGGTGTTCGAGGTGGAGCTGATTCGGCAGGTCGAAATTAACATTGACTACATTCTGATGCTGGTCAAAAAGTACCATGACACCCATTGCGATGACAAAGAGGTGCTCATCACGATTCGCAAGGCGATTGATGCCAGCCCGGAACTGCGCAGCAAAAAGCAGCTGATTGAAACGTTTATTGCAGGGGTCAACGATGTGGATGATGTGATGGCAGAGTGGAACACCTATGTGTCCGAACAGCGGGAGAAAGAGCTTGCAAAGATCATCCAAGAGGAAAAGCTGAAGGAGCCGGAGACACGCAAATATCTGGCCAATGCGTTCCGTGACGGTGAGATCAAGACCGTGGGCACCGATATTGACAAGCTGATGCCGCCTGTTTCCCGCTTTGGCGGCGGTGGCCGTGCGCAGAAGAAGCAAGGCGTGATCGATAAGTTGAAGAGCTTCTTTGATAAGTTCTTTGGGATTGGCGGAAGCTCGATGGCAGAGGAAGACAACAAATAATGTTTAATATCGTGTGTTCGTGAGCAGAAAAATAACTTCTTACGCTCCAGGGAGAATATTACCCTGAAATTAAAACAAAGTTGCTTGTGGAGGGATGTCTATGAAATTGTTCACAAGTAAAATGCTCGAACGATTGATGGGCGAACAAAAGAAAAAGTCGGAAGGACTGCTGCCAGAAATTATCAAGCGGTTGATCCGAAGCAGTTGCCCGGATTATTCATATATTCGTGCACCAGAGGAAGATGATATTTGGGCGCCGGGATATGATGGAATCGTGGATAACGGAACAAAAACGCCTTATGTGGCACAGGGAACAAGCGTGTGGGAATTTGGAACCAATGCGGATTCCTTGGAAAAAATCAACAGCGATTATGGAAAACGCACGACCTGTCCGCTTGGAGTGAAAAAATCAGATACTACTTTCTATCTCGTAGTGCCTAAAGTATGGGCATACAATATATCACTTACAGAGTGGGAGGCGGAACACCGAGATGAATGGAAAGCAGTCTATGTATATGACGCATCTGTTTTGTGCGATTGGCTTAACTCGGAACCGGCGGTTTGTGCATGGCTAATACAAAACTATCTGGAAAATGAAGCGGTGGAAATAGATTCTGTTGCGCATGCATGGGAGCAGTTTGTACAAAGGACAAACCCTCCGCTTAATCAGGCAATGTTCCAAATCGGTAGGGAAGAGCAGCTGGAGGCTTTCCGCAAAAAGGTGAATGAAAAGATATGCCGTGTGGCGGCAGAATCCCGAATCGAAGCATATGGATTCTGCTTGGCTGCGCTGATACAAGATTCGGCATTGGCCGAACAGGTGACTGTTATTTGTAGTGAAACGACATATCATCAGCTGGATGACTTATGCGAAAACGCATATTTCCTGTTGAAGTTTCCGTATAACGGGCAGGTATCAGGGCGTAACCGAACAATTCTCTGCGAGGGAAAAGGCACTGCGAAAAAGGATGCAATTCGATTGCTTCCACGATGGAAAACGCAGTATCTTCAGGCGTTGCAGGAGATGGGTGTCGACAGCGCAAATGCTGACGAACTTTATAGTTATACGCATGGAAATCTTCCAGCACTCATCCGAAAAATTCCGGGAAATGAAGCTGATCTACAGCCTGAATGGATGAGTGCGGCAGATATTGATTTGTTGCAACCGCTTGTACTTCTACGACACTACAATATTTTAGACGAGAAAGAGAAACAGCTGGTTGCACGATTGGCTGAAACACCATATCCTGTAGTGGAACGAAAATATGAGGAACTATTGCGGATAGATGACAGCCCAATCAAAAAAGCTGGGGCGTGGTATCAAATCGTCAATGATGAAGAAGCGTGGCTGGCACTGAACATAGACATAGAAAGTGCCATGGGGCAGCGGATGCATCAGGAAATCCGTGCGGCACTCTCCTGCACAGATGCAGCACAAAATCATAGAAGGTATGGTGTTCTTCAACGGTTGCTTAAAAATTACATTTGTTTTGCGGAGACTGGGTCAGATCAAAATATGATTGATGCTCAGGTGAGGGAAATTCTTTCCTTTTTTCATAAAGATGATTGTAAAGAGAGCCTGATAAAGGAACTTCGAATCCTTGCTGAAGCAGCACCGGAAGCTGTACTTGAATTTTTGAAGAAAGAACAGCTGGATGGACGAAATGAAGTCCTCTGGACGCTAGATACTTTAATAGAACGGGAGAATACATGTCTTTCGGCTTGTCAAATACTGTGTCGGCTGGCATTGCAAGGAAAACAGAATGGTAAAGAGTCGAAACAGCATCTGTTAGATGCACTTTGCTTATGGAGCTCTCATACGGCGCTGACTCTTGAAGAAAAAAAGGTTCTGACAATTCAGATAATTCAGCAAAAGCCAGATTTTGGAGTGGAGTTCGGCATTGAACTACTCTGTAAAACCTCACTGATTCGAGGACATCGCCGAGGAAAGAAGGAACGACCCGCTCAATTAATCCCAGAACAAGAATTGTTTGAAGCTTACGATGAAATCACACGAGCTGTTTATCGTACAGCACTACAGAAGAAATGGCTTGAGCAAATAGAAAACCTGTTGAAAGAGTATCGTCGGCTGGGACAGGATGTTCTACTGGAGATGGCAGAGCAGTTTGATGCAGCGCAATTCTCATCAACAGAATTACAACCGATGCAGTATTGGTTAAGAACTGAGCTTTGTGATAGTAAAGAATATGGTTGGACAGAATGGATAGAAGTTCTGAAAACATGGATACGCTGCACGGAATCCAGTGATCCGGTGGGAAAATTCGGATGGATATTTCTGGAATGGCACTGCTTGCCTATGGAAGAGCTTTTAGACAATCAAGAAGAAAAGAACTGGAAGAGGGAAGAAGAGGAAAGGGAACGCATTCGAGCGGAGAAATTTGCAGCACTGAAAATAGAATTTGGAATGGACGCAGTGTTGCGGTTACTGGAAACGATGAGGAATCAGCACGCATGGGGTGTATTTCTTGCTAAAAACACTACATGTGAAGAATTTGCGAAGGTAGCTGAAGCAATTCGAAAACAAGAAAAACAACAGCTGTTGGCTGGCTTTTTCGATCAAGGGGATTTTCAAGAAGCATCTGCTGTCTTTGAAAAAATGTCAGAAAATGAAAAACTTCGGCTATTGTCTACGTTGCAGCGTGAAGAAATTGACTCATGTCTGACAACGCGGGAGAGAGAACAGACGTATTGGGCGAATCAGGATATGAGGTGGTCCTACAACGAGCGAAGATACAAGAAACTGCTGCAGTACCATCCGGGAGGAATCTTACTTTACCTGTATGGCAATAGTGGCCAGGTTGAGCACTTGTTTGATTTATTTAGGAGAGTATTTGAGGCAATTGCTGAACAGGGAGTCAATGCGGAGGAAAGGGGATACCTTTCTGGTATTGTCCGCAGAGTGGATGAGCAATATTATACTGATGAATGGGCTAAGTGTTGTCTACTACTCTATAAAAAGGAGTTGCTGCAGAAACTTCCTCTGTGTTTGCGGCGACTCTTCTTTAGGCATCCGGAGAAAATGAAAATGTTTTTGGAAGAGAATCCTTCAAGATTGTTTGATGTAGAAAACGACTATTATCTGCCCGAGGAGGCGTATCAGGACAAACGGGCATTTGACTGCTGGGCTGAATGTTTATATGAGGAGTTTCCAGAGATTTTAGGCTATATTATGGGAAAAAGCTGTAATGGAAAAGACGGTGCTTTTCCGCATGAATTTATCCGAGAGTTTTTGGAAAAACAGCAGAATGAGAAATTGACGAAAGTGGCAGTTTATGGAAAGTTTAATTCCCGTGGTGCACGAATTGTACAGGATGGTCGAAACCTTTATGAACAAGCAAAGTGTTATCAAGCACAGGCACGGGAACTGGAATTGAGGTTTCCACAGAGTGCAGAGATTCTCCGACAGCTAGCTAAATGGCTGGAATCAGAAGCTCAGCATGATCAGCTAGAAGCAGAGATTGTACCTTAAAGAAATAATAAGGATCTCCCTGCTGAAAAAGCAGTTGCATCTTAAACGTAAATACGTTATAATACTCACAGAACTTCCGCTGGCTATGTGATACTATCCTGATACTAAAAAATCAGCAAGCCACATCTAGCACAGCAATCTCATGGAAAAGCGAACATTCAAGAATAGCATTACTAAACAAATTTGTTTAGTAAGAATCCGAACTTACCGAGCTCGAGTAATAAAAATTTGCCTTCCGACTTTTTGAATCCATCAAAAATAGAACGGAATAACGTATAAAAAACAGCCCTGCTTTCGAGATTTTTCGCTTGAAGGCGGGGCTTTTTCGCATCCAAAGCAACAGAAAAAATAACACCCGAGGAAGAATCAAACCAGTATCACGGTTTCTTCTTCCCTGGGAAAGCCAGAGCTTCCAGCCGGCCCGCGACGTTGCTTGTTCGGTCTGGGTATAGGTGGTCATAGGTGCCAGGTGTGGTCGAAACCTTTTCATGCCCAAGGCGCTGGTGTACAAGAAAAGCATCCGTGAACATGGCTGAAAGGGATGACCACAAAAATATAAACCTTTTATGAAATCCTCTTGACAAAGTGGGAAGGGGCAGTATAATAAAAATGAACATTGTTCATATTGAGGGTGACTACATGAATACGATCGTGACCTCCAAGGAAGAGATCTTAAAAAACAGCCGTGAGCTTATCCGGGAAAAGGGCTGGGCGGCAGTCAGCATCCGTTCTGTCGCCTCGGCATGCGGGGTCTCGGTCGGCTCGATCTACAACTATTATGACTCCAAGGCTGAGCTTATCAGCGCCACGGTCGAGAGCGTCTGGTGCGAAATTTTCCACCGCCCGCAGGACGAGGCCGTATTTCAGGACGTGCAGACCTGTGTCAAATGGATGTACGAGCGCATGGCCTACGGCTATGAGCAGTATCCCGGATTCTTCACACTGCACTCTCTCGGCTTTATGCAGGAGGACAAGGCCGATGGCAAACGGCACATGCAGCAAATCTGGCACCATATCTTAAACGGTCTGTGTACGGTGCTGCAACAGGATACCAAAATCCGTCCGGGCGCTTTTAATGAGCAATTCACCGTTGAAAAATTTGCCGATGTGCTGTTTTCGCTTATGCTGTCTGCTTTGCTGCGGCAGGACTACGACCCCGCCGCTGTGCTGGAGATCGTGCGCAGAACCTTATATTGACCGCATTTTCTTCCCACACTGCTGTGGGAATTTTATAACGTCCAAATTGAACGCTGTTCACTCAAAGGGGACGCTCATAGGAAGGTTCATCGCAGTATCCTGCTGCGGCTCGCCTGCCTTGTGTGGAGCACTGCCAGCTTCAACATCCTGTGCTTTGGATGCAGCTATGCCAGGCAAGCCTCTGATGACCGTAAAAATTAAGACGACCCTGCAAAAAATGCAGTGTTACAATAAATTTGATCTATCGACAAGGAGCAATCAACTATGCAAGCAATCGTAGAAACTGTTTTTGATGCGGTGTATCTGGTATCCGTCATCACCATCGGTATCCTGATGATCCGTGGCTGCAAGGGCAGCCACCAGTTCAAGCTGTTCGGTCTGATGGCTGTCGTTCTGGGCGCCGGCGACTCGTTCCATCTGATTCCCCGTGCGCTGGCTCTATGCACCACGGGTTTTGAAAACTTTACCGTTCCCCTGGGTCTGGGTAAGTGGATCACCTCTGTGACAATGACAGTCTTTTATGTGCTGCTGTACTATGTCTGGCGTGAGCGCTACCGGGTCAAGGGCAGCAATGGCCTGACTGCCGCCGTCTACGGTCTGGCTGCTGTGCGTGTTATCCTATGCATGATGCCGCAGAACCAGTGGCTGAGCGACGGATCCCCGCTGTCCTGGGGCATTTACCGTAATATTCCTTTTGCACTGATGGGCCTGCTGATCATCGTGCTGTTCTACCGCAGCGCCAAGGAGCACAACGACTCAGCTTTCCGCTGGATGTGGCTGACCATCGTGCTGAGCTTCGGTTTCTACATTCCCGTTGTTCTTTGGGCCAATGCCATCCCCATGATCGGGATGCTGATGATCCCCAAGACCTGCGCCTATGTGTGGACCGTTCTCATCGGCTATTCTGCTATGAAGAAGGAATGTAAGTAATTTGTACACAGTACCGATAAAAAGCAGGGCTGTCACTTATAGCAATTCAACTTTTTAATGCAACAGCAACAACGTTGAATTGCATATCGCAAATATGCTGTTTGAATGTTGCGCTAATTTCTTGACTTGCGATAAAAGAGAGCTGCATCCTGAACGTCCAAGAATAGGCTTGCCAACAAACCTTCAGCGCCCTGCTTTTTGGCAGAGCGCTTTTATATTGCAAAACTTCGTACTTTCTGTTATAATCAAATCAACAACTGATGGGCAAACGAAAGGTTGTATAGAAAGAAGGCGGGACAGATGTATTTCCAATACGGCGAAGCGGAAACGACGTATCTGAGCGCAAGAGACGAGCGGATGGCGGCGGTCATCGCACAGGCGGGACACATCGAGAGGGAAGTGGATACCGACCTCTTTTCGGCGGTGGTACACCACATCGTCGGCCAGCAGATCTCCACGAAAGCGCAGGCGACCATCTGGAAGCGGATGCGGGACGAGTTCGGCGTGGTGGATGCAGCTGCCGTCCTCGGAGCCGGGGTTGAGAAGCTGCAGAGCTTCGGTATGACCTTCCGAAAGGCTGAATACATTACGGACTTTGCCCGGAAAATCGAGAGCGGAGAATTTGACCTCGAGGGTATCCGGCAGAGGCCGGACGATGAGGCCATCCGGGAGCTGAGCGGCCTGAAAGGCGTCGGTGTCTGGACGGCAGAGATGATATTGCTCTTCTGTATGCAGCGGCCCGACGTGTTCAGCTACGACGACCTTGCCATCCAGCGTGGGCTGCGGATGGTGTACCACCACCGAAAAATCGACCGGAAACTGTTCGAAAAGTACCGCCGCCGGTTCAGTCCCTATTGCAGCGTGGCCAGCCTCTACCTCTGGGCGGCAGCAGGCGGCGCGGTGCCGGGCCTCAAGGACTACGCGCCGACCCAAAAGCCGAAAAGGAAGGGATGAACCGCCATGACCTATACGATGCATTACGATTCGCCGCTGGGAAAGATACTGCTGGCAGCAGACGAAGAAGGGATGACCGGAGTATGGTTTGAGGCACAGAGGTATTTTGCGGCGAAGCTTCCTCCAGAAAATGAAGAGGGGACAACACCGGTGCTGGGAGACGCCTGCCGCTGGCTGGACGTCTATTTTTCAGGCCGGGAGCCGGACTTTACTCCGAAACTCCATCTTATCGGCTCCGATTTCCGACAGGCGGTGTGGGCGCTGCTGCTGCAGATCCCCTACGGACAGACCACGACCTACGGCGCACTGGCAAAACAGCTGGCGGAGATAAACGGCGGAAAGCACGTCTCCGCGCAGGCTGTGGGCGGCGCGGTGGGGCATAACCCTGTTTCCATCATCGTACCCTGCCATCGGGTGGTGGGCAGCGACGGCAGCCTGACCGGCTACGCGGGCGGCATCGAAAAGAAGATACGCTTGCTGACGCTGGAAAACGCAGAGGCGGCAAATCTTTACCGATAACAAAAAGCAGGCCATCCCGGCGGGATGACCTGCTTTTGCTATATGTATAGTTTACTTGTTCTGGATGTACTCGTCGATGGCCTTGGCGGCAGCCTTGCCTGCGCCCATGGCCTTGATGACGGTGGCGGCACCGGTGACGGCGTCACCGCCGGCGTACACGCCCTCGCGGCTGGTCTTGCCCTCGTCGCCCTCGGTGACAATGCAGCCGTGCTTGTTGGTCTCGAGGCCCGGCGTGGTGGAGCGGATGAGGGGGTTGGGGCTGGTACCCAGGCTCATGATGACGGTGTCCACGTCCATCGTGAACTCGCTGCCCTTCTTCTCGATGGGGCGGCGGCGGCCGGAAGCATCCGGTTCGCCCAGCTCCATCTCGATGCAGGTGATGGCCTTGACGAAGCCGTCCTCATCGGGCAGGATCTCCACGGGGTTGCAGAGGGTTTTGAAGATAATGCCCTCTTCCTCGGCGTGCTCGACCTCTTCCTTACGGGCAGGCAGCTCAGCCATGCCGCGGCGGTAGACGATATAGACCGTCTCAGCGCCCAGACGCAGGGCGCTGCGGGCAGCGTCCATTGCCACGTTGCCGCCGCCGACGACGGCGACCTTCCTGCCGGTGCGGATGGGGGTCTTGCTGGTGGGCAGGTAAGCCTTCATCAGGTTGGAGCGGGTGAGGAACTCGTTGGCGGAGTAGACGCCCTTCAGGCTCTCGCCCGGGATGCCCATGAAGCGGGGCAGGCCGGCACCGGAACCCACGAAGACGGCCTCATATCCGTACTCACCCATCAGCTCGTCGATGGTGAGCACCTTGCCGATGACCATGTTGCACTCGAAATCGACGCCCATCTTCTTGAGGCCGTCGATCTCCTGCTGAACGATGGCCTTGGGCAGACGGAACTCGGGGATGCCGTACATCAGCACGCCGCCTGCGACGTGCAGGGCCTCGTAGACCGTGACCTTATAGCCCAGCTTGGCGAGGTCGCCTGCGGCGGTCAGGCCGGCAGGACCTGCACCGATGATGGCGACCTTGTGGCCGTTGGACTCAGGCACGACGGGGGCAGTGTGGACATTCTCACGGTGCCAGTCGGCCACGAAGCGCTCCAGACGGCCAATGCCGACGGGCTCGTTCTTGATGCCGCGGGTACACTTGCCCTCGCACTGGCTCTCCTGCGGACAGACACGGCCACAGACGGCGGGCAGGGAAGAGGAACGATTGATGACCTGATAGGCGGCTTCGAAGTCACCCTCGGCCACATGGCCGATGAACTCGG
>OJRN01000800.1_pt1 | contig 14882 bp, 5 predicted proteins | sample 1599211 | NCBI WGS metagenome assembly OJRN01 (sample SAMN03922532, study PRJEB24848) | human gut metagenome | isolation source: stool sample | host: Homo sapiens | place: Germany | collected 2010-05
GGTACACTATAGTACATTCGACAAGGGATATTTCCCTTCCAAAGGAACTGAATTCAAAGCTGCCTATTCACTCTACACCGATAATATGGCTCAGTATAATGATCACGCCCCGTTCTCCGCACTGAGCGGTTCATGGGCCAGCGTAGTTCCCGTAACCCGACGTTTTTCTATCATTCCATCCATCTATGGTCGTGTTCTGATTGGAAAAGACATCGCCTATCCCTTGCAAAATGCCATTGGCGGCGAAGTATACGGACTCTACATTCCACAGCAACTGCCGTTTGCCGGTGTGACCAATATGGAACTGATGGACAATTCTATCATGATTGCATCCGTGAAACTCAGACAACGGATGGGAAGCATTCATTATCTCACTCTGACAGGTAATTATGGCTTGACGGACAGTCACTTCTTCGAAATTCTGAAAGGGAAACAACTGTTTGGTATCAGTGCCGGATATGGTATGGACAGTATTTTCGGTCCATTGGAGATTACGTTCGGATATTCCAATCAGACTGATAAAGGAAGCTGTTATGTGAATCTGGGATACTACTTCTGATTCCCTATTTCTGTTCCCGCATACATAGGACTATACTTACCATGATGAGAAAAAATTCTCACTGCGATGAGACTTTTTTCTCATCATAGTGAGAATTTTTTCTCATCGCAGCAAGAACACTTGAGAATATTCAGCATCCTAATATGCTGTTATACAAACTTTTCCCTTTTCTGCAGATAAAGTAATCCGACCATCATCCAGACTAAACTGGCGGATAAAAGGAAAATGCGGTTTTTGATAAGGATTCCCTCCCAAATGATCGGATGAACATTATCGGGAACACGAAAAGGATTCAGCAGAACGTTCCAGAAAGAATCCGGCTTACCTAAGAACATCAATGCAATGCCTATAATAATCATAAATACGGCAGTTCCGTTTCCACTCCGCGTAATGGTAGACAGCATAAAAGCCATATTTCCGAAAAAGAGTATCGGGAACATCAACTGTAATGCCATCTCAAGCGGATTGACCGGATACAGCAATAAAATGGCTATGTATGAAAAGATAATCAGAATAACAAAAATTGCCACATAAATCATCAATAACCGCACGCCCCAAACCTTATACTTATAGTCGGGGATTCCAAAGAGAATCTCCAATATCCGGCTATCTTCATCATTCTGAATGCCGAATACAGCCGGATAGAAAATAAGCAGCATAGACGGAAACATCAGGATGCTATAGATGAGTCCCTCGTTAATCTCCTCCCGTTTCCAGGCATTCTGAAACATGAAAAGAGCAAAAAAGCCAAATGCAGCCAGCAGAAACCAGAAAAACTTCCCGGCAAATATAATCTTCAGGTTATACCTGACTACTTTAGGCAACAGTTGTATCAATTGTTTGAATGTCATATCCTTCTTTTCTTTTTAATTCATATTCTTCAGCAGACAGAGATAAGCGTCTTCCAAATTAGCTTCTACCTCTACAGCCCCTTCATAAGGCTGTCCGACAGAAAGATAGCGCACCCGAATCGTATCGCCTTCCTGAATATGATGTATTACCAACGATTTGTCCAGTACTTTTTCAAATTCTGTCTTATCTATATTAAACTGCCATACTTTTCCGTTAGCCATTTCCACCATATCCGAAGGATCACCGAAATATTTCAGTTCACCTTTATTGATTACCACTACCTGATTACAGGAACTGGATATATCCTCAATGATATGAGTGGAGAAAATAACGATACGGTCCTTACTCAACTCTACCAGCAGATTACGGAAACGGATACGTTCGCGAGGGTCGAGTCCCGCTGTAGGCTCATCCACAACCAGGATACGCGGTAAATGAAGCAGAATAAGCGCAATACCAATACGCTGTTTCATACCTCCCGAGAAAGAACCTATCTTTTCGTCTTTCCGCTCGTACATATGTACCGCTTTCAGTACATAATCCAGACGCTCCTTTCGTAACTCACCGTCTACAATCCCTTTCAGTATAGCCTGATAATCCAGAAACTCCCACGAAGTCATATTCTCATAAGTTCCGAATTCCTGTGGAAGGAAACCTATCAGACTCTGTAGCTCTTCTCTGTAGATACGTGTATCCAGACCATTGATCCAGATACTACCATAGCTCTGCTCAAAAATACCACAGATGACACGCATCAAGGTCGATTTACCTGCCCCATTGGGTCCCAGTAGTCCGAACATACCTGTCTGAATCTCGAATGACACTCCACGCAATGCTTTGAAAGGTTTGCGTCGTTTTCCAATCATAGGAACACTCTTCACCATGCGGAAATAGGAACGGCGAAGCCCTGCAAATCGTCCGGTGACACGCTCAATATTTACATCATGATCATACAAATACTGGGAAGTGACATAGATGGCAATACCCACAAGCCATAACAATCCGATCATGATGACCAGCCCGTTATTATCTAGTTTCTGGAATAACTGAAACAGGATAAGGGGAGGAAGACTCCAGAATATCACCCGGTTTACGATCTTTGTTACCCGATTATCTCCGTATCGATAATATAAATAGGAACGTACCTTTCTCCACAAATACAGTATCGCTGCATAAATAGCGAACGAGAACAGGAATATCCAAAGCCTGTTATGAATGAAGAAATAGGTGAAATAAATGGCAAACAGTAAGATACCAAACTGCCATAGCACATTGATAAAGTCCTTCAGAGAATGGTATTCATTGCTCAATCCCAGACGTTTGCGTAATTGCAAACCACTGTTCCACTGACGGCTGATGTGTCCAGGCCAATCGTAGATCTTAACCAGATTGCGGACAGAAATACGTATTTCTTCATCCGGATTGATAACCTCCGCCTTAGCTCTCCGAAGACTAGTTTGCGCAAAGTATGTCATCCCCGGTATGCCTGCAATCAGTGCTACCAGATAGATTGACTGCCAAAGGATTCCGTCAGTGTATAGCCAGATACAGATTACACCGGACACAAAAAGAATCAGGTGAATGGTCCATAGTTTACGGGATAACGAACGGTACCACTGAAGCACATTTTCCAGTCCCATACAAACTGTCGGAATTAAAATCAGCGTCAGCATGGCGGAAAAGAAAAGTCCGCCTATCACTGTAATGGCAAAAGGTGCACCGATAGCCCCTGCATACTCCGTATCTCCCATAGCCAACGGAAGCATGGCAGCAATTGTGGTGATGGAAGTAATCAGAATGGGACGAATACGTGACATACCGGCAGTCATCAACGCCCTGTTCCGGCGGTATCCCCGTTTACGCAAAATGTTGGCGTAATCTATCAGAATGATTCCGTTATTGACGACTACTCCCAACAGAATAAGGAACCCTGTCAGTGTATTCGCATTCATCAGACTGTTGCTCGAAAGCAATAATGCCAGCAAAGAACCGATAGCAGCCAACGGAATGGTAAAAAGCAACACAAAAGGCGTCACTACAGATTCGAAGACTGAAGCAAGGATCATAAATATCAAAAGAAAAGCTGCCAGAATAAGGAATTTGAAATCCCCGAATTCATCCTCCTCATGGAATACCTGCACAGCGACTCCGGACGGAAGATTATAACTGGCAATCAACTGGTCGATATCGGAACGATATCCTCCCAATAAATCTTTCGAAGACTGAACATCTCTCGGAAAAGCATAGTATACCTCAATCTGCTTATCTTGATTGACACGGATGATGCGCGAACGCCCACGTCCATAATTCAGAGACGATATATCTTCTAGATTGTGCATACCGCCATTGGCATTTTCTATCCGGATAGCACGCAAGTCATCCACAGTTTTCTCTTTCTGAGCTTTTTCCTGTGCCTCTTCTTCAATTTCCTTTTCCGGTATTTCGTCACGGATAATAATATCATAAATATCCTCTCCCACCTTGAAAGTAGCTTCGGAAGAGTATTCATTATTAAGCGCAGTTAATCCGGTGGTAATATTGCCACGGTTAATATCATAGGCAGTCAGCAGAATAGGGTCAAAGTTCAGATTTATTTCCGCCTGACGGGGAGTATACGAAACATGAGTATGCTGTACAAAATCCTGTTCGTCCAACAAATAACGCACTTCCTCTGCCACCATCTGCATCATTTCGAAATCAGATCCCCTGATCACCACCCGTTCACTGTTGTCACCGATGCCCAACAAACGCATGAATCCGCCCAGACTGCTCAGAGCCGAGTTATCTCCTCCGCCTCCCATAGCATCAGAAACATAGATTTCCGCACCATTGATATTGGCAACTTTAGTCTGCACATCCGCTTTTATATCAGCTATTTTCCGTTTGGCGATCTTTGTGTAATCTTCCTGCAAAACGAGTGTCAGAGTCGCCTCTTTTTCCCGAATACGGCAAATCAGATCTTTCTTTTCCGGAAAATCCTCCAGACGTTCTTCCAGTACCTTTACAATCTTATCCGTATTTTCAAGCGTACTTCCGGTAGGCATCACGACACTGATGTTGAACCGGTCTGAAGCAACTTCTTTCATCTGTTGCACATTCAAGGTCAATGACAAAATCAACGTTGCAAAAAGCAAGATCACAGCTCCAAAGACTGTCACTCCCGGATTACGCATACAAGTCTTCAATAAGACCAGATAGACCTGCATCGGACGCTGAACGATCGATACTTTTTCATAAACGACACTGTTCCCACTCTTACTCTTCAAAAGAAGGTAAGTAATCATCGGTATAAAAAGTAAAGCTACAAACAGCGAGATCGTCAAAGTTGATATAATGGATACTCCGATATGGTGCCCGATTAGTTTTATCAGGAAATTATCAGAAAAAACGAACGGCAGGAATACAGTAATGGTAGTCAGGGTAGCCGCCACAATGGAGCGCCACACTTCTTTTGTTCCCTGCGTTACCGAACGTTCGGGCGTATAGCCGTTTCCCGACAAACGATAAATATTCTCAAGCACCACGACACTATTATCCAGCAGCATTCCGATGGCCAACGCCATTCCTACCAAGGTAAGACTATTGATAGTAATACCAAAAGCGTAGAAGAAGTTGAAAGCCGTATAGACAGAAATCGGTATGGAAAGTGCGATAAAAAACACCAGCCGCATATTCTTCAGGAAAAGCCAAAGAACAAACACAGCCAATAATCCCCCTACCAATGCCAGATTAATAATCTGGTTGATATTATTTTCCATGGTTTCAGCCTTGTTCTCCTGAATGACAATTTCCAGTTCGAGCGGAGCCAGTTTCTCATTCAGCTTTTCAATCACATCGGATACACGGTGTGAAAGTTCAATCAGATTAGCCTGTGAATCATTGATCAAAGCAACCGAGACGGCTTCTTTTCCATTCACACGACTATAAGTGGTTTCATCTTTCAAGTCAAAAAAGACGGTTGCCACGTCTTTCAGCAGAATAGGACCGGGAGCGACAACTATATTCTCCAAATCAGAGACTTTGGTATACATCGCATTGACATGGACAAAATTCTTGCTGTCGGGTTCATCTGCGAAGCCTACAAATGTCTTTTCCTGGGTATTCTGCGAAAGCAAACCGCTTATTTTGGAAGCTGTGAGGTTCAGAGCTTTGCAAGCCTCCGGATTCAGACGCACTTCAATGGCTTTCTGCCGTCCTCCGTAGATATTGACGGAAGCTACTCCATCTATGTTCTCCAGATCAGAACGAACATCCTCGTCTACCAGACTCCGGACACGGTCAGTTCCTCCCGTACCACGCACTTGAAGCACCATGAAGTTATTATTCATCTGAGCAATATCCACTTTCTGTACCTGTACAGTAAAACCGGTCGGCAGGGAGGCTGCGATTTCATTCACTTTCTCCTGCAGTTTAAGACTGGTCATCTTGAAGTTGATATTCTTTTTAAAGTCAATCTGTATGCTGGACTGCCTCCTGTCAATGTAGGATTGCAGTTTGTCTACTCCACCTATCGCACTGACCGCTCCTTCGAGTGGAATAATCACTTCCGACTCTACATACGAAGGGTCCATATCCTGCTGTGACGACACCTGGACAAACAGAACCGGAAGTTCTGCGTTGGGCAGCAACTCCACCGGAAGTTGTTTATACGACACATAGCCCAGCAGGCTGAGTGCAATAAACAGCATACAAATCGTTATTCTCCTATTTAGTAAAAAGTTCATCTTCAGCTGTTTTTAGTTCGGCGATTTATACGTCTTTTGATATTCTCCAAGACATAATAGACACAAGGAATAACCATCAAACTCATCAGAGTAGAAGTTATCAATCCTCCGATCACAGCTATAGCCATTGGTGAACGTAAAGAAGCACCTTCACCAAAACTGAATGTCATCGGAAGCATGGCCAGAATCGTAGTCAAAGTAGTCATGATGATCGGACGGATACGCTGTTGCCCTGCTTCTACAATGGCATCAGTCAACTCCATTCCCGCCTGACTAAGCTGATTGATACGGTCTACCAGAATGATAGAGTTATTGACGGCAATGCCTCCCAGCATGACAATACCGATGACTCCCATCATATTGATAGTGGTTCCAGTAATGAAGAAAAGTAAGATAGCACCTACTACAGCCAGAGGAATAGTCAGCAAGATCGTAAACGGATGCAGCAAGGATTCAAACTGGGAAGCCATCACCATATAGACAAGTACAACAGAAAGCATCAGAGCAAACAACAGACTGTTCATTGATTCTTGTCGTTTTTCTTCTTCTCCTGCCACTGTGATACTGTAGTTAGCAGGCAATTCAATACCTTTCACCGTTTCACGCACTTCGGCTGCTACTTTATCCAGTGATTTACTCGCATCCATATTAGCCATCACCTTACCGATACGGCTTTGATTGCGGCGCAGAATCTCCTTGGGCGCTTGTCCGTGAGTAATGGTAACAATCTCTTGTAATACAAATTCCTGTGTTCCACTTTTGATGACAAGAGCACCAAGAGAACTCAACGGGATATCCGGCACCTTTATGACGATATCACGCATCTCACCGCGATATTCCATCTTACCGACTTCCTTACCGCTTAGTTGCTGCTTCAATTGTTCGATTACCATAGCCACACTCAAATTATTGATACCGGCTATTGTACGATCAATCGAGATCACAACTTCCGGAGCACCGTCTTCCACGGAGGTAATAACATCATAGATTCCATTTACGCCAATCATCCGTTCCTTCACCTCTTCAGTCAACTGAGCAATCTCATCCAACTCCTCTCCTTTGACCTCCACAACAATAGGAGCTCCTTCGCTTCCTAACAGTGAACTCAGAGAATTCTCATCCTGCTGAATCGTCAGTTCCAGTCCGTCAGGATTCTTGGCCGATTCCACGAAAGACGCAATCACCTTTTCCGGTGAAAGTGTACATTCCGGTGAAAGGATCACTTTCATCATTGCTGTATTTTCTCCTTCAAATATCGCATTTTCCGAACCACTTCCCTCTCCGATATGGCTGTATACCGTACATAAAGAATCACCGCCAACAATGGTATATAACAATTCTTCCAAATTGCCTACAGCAGCGGAAGTACGTTCCATCTGTGTACCTTCGGGCATTTTGACTACAGCCGTAAACGTCTTGCTTTCCGCACGGGGCATAAACTCAGTTCCGATAAACGGAGTCAGTAACCCAGTCACGATAAGAAGCAACACTGCCATACCGATCACCAGCCAACGTCGCTGAATCAGCCTGCGAAGCACTCTGCTATATCCCGCAATACGAATGGACTTCACTTCTTCCAGCTTAATCTTCTTGCCGGAAAGCTGGATATATAACATCGGAATCACCAGAATAGCTACAAACAAAGAAGAGACCAGTGAGAAAGTTACCGTCCATGCCTGATCTTTAAACAGTTCGCCCGAAGCTCCGTGAAGATAAACAATCGGCAGGAAGACGACAATAGTAGTCAGAGTAGAAGCAATTACCGCATTGGCAACTTCTGCTGTCCCGTTAATAGCAGCCTCTTTGATACTCAATCCTTTTTCCTGATTTCGGAAGATACTTTCTATGACGACAATGGCATTATCGACGAGCATACCCGCCCCGAGCGCCAGTCCTCCCAATGTCATAATATTCAGTGACAGTCCGTTGAAGAACATCAGATTGAAAGTAGCCACAATCGAGATGGGAATAGCAAGACTGACAATCAGTGTTGTCCCCATCCGGCGAAGGAATACAAACAAGACTACAATAGCGAGAATAACACCCAGAACAGCACTGCTCTTCACTTCTCCTATCGCACTTTTTATAAAAGTACCCTGATTGGAAATCACCTGAAAATGATAACCGGGCAATGCATTCTCTATCACTGCCAATTGGCGGGTTACCTCATCCACCACTTTTACAGTATTAAAGCGCATCTCCTTATAAATAGACAGTCCGATACTACGCTTCCCGTTAATCCGTACAATGTTCTCCGGACGAGCGTTCAAAAACTGCACAGTAGCCACTTCCTTCAAAAAAACAGGAGCTTTATTACTGTTGGCGGTTGCTGTACCCGTAGCATTGTTTCCAGATGCTTCCTCTTGTTGTATCACTTTGTATCCGACAATCAGATTCTCAAAATCATCTTCTGAAGCAAACAAGCTCGAACTTTTCACCAGATATTGTAATCCCAGTTCACTGACCCGTCCCCCGGATATGCTTTGATTGTTCGATTCGATGCGCGAAGCGATATCTTCTATTTTCAGTTGAAAAGCATTCAGTTTATAAGGATCAGTCTGAATGGTAAGAGTGCTGACTTCTTCTCCCGAAAGCGTAACTTCAGCCACACCTTCCAGACGAATCAACTCATTACGGATATAGCTTTCGGCAATTTTCCTCAATTCCGCCATATCTGTAATACTCTGATGAGACATTCCCACCAAAACTACCGGAGACAAGTTCGCATCATGCTGCGTAATCTTCAGTTCAGTGATATCCTTGTTCTGGGCAAACGGATTCATGGCTTTCTGCAAATCAAGAAAAGCCTCATCCATGTCCTTTGTCCAGGTATACTCTACAGTAATTCGTGCCGTCCCGGCTTTAATCACAGAAGAGACCTGAGTAACATCACTCTGCCGGATCGCCATAGACTCCATATTTTTAACGAATTGCTTTTCGATCTCCTCGGGAGGGCGTTCACCCGCCTTTAATTCAATAAACAGACGGGGATTATTCAGATCGGGCAATAAATCCACACTCAACTGATCGTATGATACTTTTCCCAGCAATAAGAGGGCAAATACTACCATACAAATCGTAACCGGATTGCCTACTGCAAATTTGATTATATTCTTCATAAGTATTTCCTATTTTCAAAAGATGCGGTCATATATCGCATCCATGATTTACTTTTGGATTTTGACTTTGGCGTCTTCTTTCAGTGTTTCAAAACCCTTCACTACCAAATTGTCATTTACATTAAGTCCGGATAGAATTTCGATATTATATTCATCCTCCAGACCTGTTTGCAGATTGCGTATCTTTGCCGTATTCTTTTCGACGATATATACGTATTTCCGGCGACGATTGGACAAGATTACGTCTTTAGGTATAATGATAGAACTATCAGCTCTGTCAACGATAATATCTGCTTTGGCGAACATACCCGGACGCAACTTCAACTGGTCATTATCAATCAGAATCTTTCCTTTAAAAGTACGTGTCTCCGTACTGATTGCAGGAGACAACTCACCGACTCTCGCTTTTAAAGTATCTCCGGGGATGGTATAATGAGTAATATATACTGGTTGCGCTTCCTTGACATAACGAATGCTGCTTTCCGGCAGATTGATATCCATATACATTTTATCATAAGCCATCAGACTCACCATAGCCTTTCCCTGTTCCACTCTTGTATCGGCCGTATAGTGAGGCAAATCAACAATCACACCATCAAACGGAGCTTTCACTTTCATCTTCTCCAGATTAAGTTTTGCGTTTTCATAATCGTAACGGGCATTCGTTACTTTTACTTCCGTATTCCGCATTTCACTCATCGTCACCCCACCTTTTTCATAGAGAGCTTTCTGCTTTGACTGTTCCTGTTCGGCAATTTCAAGACTTAGTTTTTTAGCGTCAATAGCGATTCCGTTTTCATACTCCTTGTCTTCCAGACGGATTATCAGTTCCCCCTTACTTACCTTGTCTCCCATTTTGAAAGGTTTTCCGGTTCTCGGATTAGTCTGAAGTTTATAAAATCCGCTCATTTCCGCATTCTGAGATACACCGTAAGTCGGCTGCACTGTTCCTGTTGTATTTATTAATTTACTGATAGAACCTTTCTTCAGCTCCACGACAGATACCGGAGTTGCAATATTATTGGGTGCGTTTTGTGGTTTGTTGCCACAGCCAGTTAACAATAAGGTTGTTAACAAAGAAGATGCAATAAAAATTTGATACTGTTTCATGGTCTGCTTATTTTTTATCAATAATGTCTTTCATAGGAACAAGAGGGATATTCTTGTCGAAATCATACAATGAAAGGATTTTAAGATTAAGTAATTCTATTCTGTAATTAATCAACGCTTGCGTATAAGTAATCTTCTTATTCGAAAGCTGAGTCTGGAACTGGCTCATTTCCATACCGGTTATGTCACCTTCCCGATAACGAGTCTGATTCAGATCATAGGTCAACTGTGCATTCTGTACATTTTGCTCGGCGATTTTAATCTGAGTCCGGAGGTTTTCGAGGTTACGCCATACCTGACGAATATTCAGCTCGATATCCACTTTATCCTCTTGAAACTCGAGTTCATTAATCCGTTGAGCCATCTTTTGTGCTTTAATCCTTGCTTTCTTTTCACCCCAGTCGAAAATAGGAACAGCAAAGCTGATAGAAACCCTCGGATTCTGTGTCGGATTATTATAAACTTTATTCAGGTGGCTATTATCTCCTATCAATCCGAAAGAGATAGATACATCTCCTTTAAACTCGTTCAGCGCTTTTGTCTTAATCATATCGAACTCAAGTTCCTTGCTCTCTATTTCACGTTGACGAAGTTCCAGACGCGAACCCAATCCATGCGATATGGCCTGGTCCAGATTTACCTGAATCGGTTTAATCTCCACTTCCGCAAATACGAGAATATCTTCATCCAGCCTCATTCCGAGAGTCTGTTTGAGTTTGTCTTTCGCATTCTCCAGATTCACCTGACTTTCGTCTACAGACGAACGAGCCGTAGCAAGATTCAGTTCGGCCTGAAAGAGTTCGTCTTTAGCTGCCAAATCCGCTTCTACTTTATTTTTTATAATATCATAACTCTGCTGGGCATTGACCAATTCTTCGCGACTGATTTCCAGGTTACTTTGTGCCATATAAACCGAATAAAACTGATCGGTTATACTTTTTTCCGTATTCAGCTGTTGTAAAGCATAACTAATATTGGCATTTTCATAATCATACTCTATCTGCTTCAATTCCATTTTACGCTTGTTGTAAGTGAAAATAGGCTGAGTCAACTGCAGATAAAGGTCATTGCTGAATGCACGGTTACTGGTCTTATCGCCTTCTATGATGGAACTATTGTCCTGCCATCCGAAACGATTTATTAAAGAAATAGTACCGTCTGTCCATAAAATAGGCTGATCAACCTGAAAAGTTCCACTGGTGTTGAATGTTTCGTTCGTGTACCATTGTGACAAACGATTATCAAAACGCCTGTTCTTGTTATAGTCCACCGGATTCAAATTTAATGAAAATCGAGATTTTAAAGAAGCCTTCTGCGCCAGCAGATTCTGCTTATATCTCTCCAGATTCATATAGGAACGGCGAAGAGAAGGACTATTCTCCTGCGCAATCTCCATTGCCTTGTCAATCGTCAAGGGAATTTGCCCCTGCGATGTCAGGGCAATCCCGGTAAAAGTTACGATTGTCAGCAGCACTCTTTTAAATAGTAGTAAGTCACTTTGCATATAGTTTGCTGTTTTAATAATTATCGTTTCACTATTTTCACTGCATCAGCCGTCACAGACCGCAGTTTACATTCATCTGTCAATACGACACGAACCGTATCGGCACTAAAATAATAAGTACCAAGCTGTTCCCAACCTTCATTGGCTTTTCTCAGGTTGATATAGGCATCTTCTACCTCACTGTCATACGCCACCCTAAAATGATATTCACCTTGAAGGCGGTCATTCCATCTCAGCTCATCGTTCTTGAATACATAATAATAGAGTTCGTACTGACCGGCTTCCGGCACAGGTATTTTCCATGTAGCCGTCTGACTACCGTCTCCACTCTTTATCACATAAGCCGAACGGATATATTTACCATAATATTTAGCATTGGTAGTAGCCGTCCATTGTAAAGGCGCACGCCACCAGGATATACCCGAATATTTAAAAGGAGTTTCCTCTACTTCATCCAGCCATTTAGGAAGAAGCCCTACAACAGGAGGAGTAGAAAGTACAAAGAGAGTAGAATCTTCATTATCCACAATAATCTCTCCCGGCATTTCTAATGACGACTCCGGTAGTGTATAGATACTGTCCTTGACTATTTTATTTCGTTCTTGTTTTACGTTGCCTATGGATTGCCGGATCATATAAGGAAGATTTCCGGAAATCATCGTGTTGACCTCTACCTCACGGATTTGTTCTTCCCAGACAGATACAAACTCTTTAGTTGTATGGGCAGCTATCTCAACCTTTTTTCTGGCTCTGGGATCTTCCAGAGGTTGGTACCACCAGCCATTCTGAAGAACATTCATCTGTATTATTCCGTCGTAATCAGAGTTATTGCTCACCAGCACTTTCAATACAAAGAATTCTTCTCCCCCCTTATTGACAACTTTGGTCAACTCGGGCTCTCCGATCGAATAAAAAGGAAGAGGAGTCAGTTGTTCCCATTCTTTCAAAGAGGAATAGATATCCGTGCGGCTCATTTGTCCTAGCGTATCCAGCATATTTTCGAACTTAATATTCAGAAAAGTATTACGCTTCAGCATCGCATACAATGAATCTCTGAAAGCATCGACCCCCATATTGATTTCTGATCGGGCGAAAATACGGCTTTCCTCTGTTCCTACGATATTATTTTGCAGATTACGCTGTTCCACATCAGCCAGCAACTCCTTGAATGTATGTTTTTCCAGCAGAAGATTGGCCTTCTCGTTATTACTAAGTCCATTTATCTGGCGCTCCCATCCTTCATTTTCTGACTTCTTTTGCAGATACAACTCAATGGCACGATTGGCTACAGGCCATTCCGAGGAATAAATATTGTACCGGAAATTATAAATCTGCGGGAAAAGGAAATAAGGATTTGCCACAGACGAAAGATTTCCCCGTCCCCTACTACCTGTTGAAAAGTTATAATCACCTTCTGTCCGCATAAACATCCAGGCAAAATTACTAAATGTACGCATCTGGGCTTCCTGTACAGTGATCTCATTCTCTCCCGACCACCGGATCTGATTCTTAACCTGCCTTTTTACATCCAGTTCCCAGAATATGGCTCCTTTTTCAGGGAACAATACCATTTCCGGCTGAACCGTTTCCTGGGCCTGAGACCAGGCACGTTCATAGCTGGCAAACTGTACCGGAACTTCTATGATAGAGAATCGCTTAAAAGGATAATCCAGTTTATATTGCCGTGCCAACTGATCTTTAACATTACGTATAAGCCAGGGAATAGTATCGTGAATGGAATCGAACGACGCTGTAAAATAGTCGTGATCCTTCAGGTGCCACACACTATAAAGAATACTGTCCGCATAGACACTTTTTTGCTGATAATCACCTATTAATAAAGATAATGTCTGAGACGGAAAATCTCCTTTAAACGAATAAACTCCTTCCTCATCACATTTTCCTTCACCTTGGGAAATAGGCACTAATCCCGGAAGAGGCTTGACTTTCAACCGATAATTACTGAAATAAGTTTGTTGCCAATCAGGATTTTTGTCACTATAGCTTGTTCCTGCACGGGGATACCAATAAGTCTCAGGAGTAAGCATCAGATAATCTTTTGTCTGAAAACTATACTGTTTGTCTATGTTAAACAGAAACTTCTTATTGGAGGCTTGCAATACTTCGGGGGGAATATCCAGATAGCAGAATGAATTATCTATTTGCCCGTCATACCTGAAGGTTACAGAAACCGTATCTCCTTTGGCAAGGTTTGTTCCGAAATCCACTAACACAATTTGCTTGTCACGTTTAAAATTGAGCGGTTGTTCTCCCGACCGGACGGAATGCACGGTTAATCCCGGATTCAAACAGAAAGTGAATACGGCAGATGAATCCAATGCCACGCCTTTTACTGTTACTTCCGACAGAAAATCATCTGAATGCTGTTCTACTGAAAGATCATATTCATGAATGAACATCTTCGGAGTAGAAACATATTGATTGTTGATCTTCGTATATGTAGCCCGTATATCATTCTGATACAAAATTGAATGTATATGCCAGTAACCACATACGAAGGCTAACATAAGAGTACAGAAAGAGAGAACTAACCACGGATAATTACTACGCGATGAGTTCGGAAGGCGCCGAAACAGAGAAATAGTGAAAAAGACAAACGCTAATCCGGCAAGTAAGTAAATGCCACGATGATTCAAGATCACTTCCCAGTTGGAAAAGCCGACAATACTGGACTTTACCAAAGGAAGACTATAGGCCATATAATCGAAAAGATAATAAAACTTATCTTCAATATAGAAAACCGTCAAGCCGATATATCCCAGCAGCAATACAAATGTCAATGCCTGATTTTTAAGCACCAGCATCAAAAAGATAGCCAATCCGATGATAAAAATCAACGTAGGTACACTGATCAGGAAAAAATAAAGCAGATAAGCCACCCAGTCTACTTCTCCCAATGTCAGGTTGAATGCTGCCGTAATAGCCATAATAATAAGATTCAGCAGCAAAAAGACACGCAGGTTTCCCCATATCTTACCTATGACATATTCAGC
>OJRN01000803.1_pt1 | contig 14865 bp, 10 predicted proteins | sample 1599211 | NCBI WGS metagenome assembly OJRN01 (sample SAMN03922532, study PRJEB24848) | human gut metagenome | isolation source: stool sample | host: Homo sapiens | place: Germany | collected 2010-05
GTGATTCACCGTCTCGTTCAACTCTTTCCAGGATGTTTCCAGTTCACCGAGAAAGACTTCTCCTTTTTCCGTCAACCGGTAATATTTACGGGGAGGACCTTGCGTAGACTCAATCCATTCATACCCCAAAAGGTCGTCGTTCTTCAAGCGGGTGAGCAACGGATAAAGTGTACCTTCCACCACAATCAGTCTGGCTTCTTTCAACTTCTGAATGATATCCGAAGCATAAGCCGGCTCTTTGTGAAGCAGCAGCATGATGCAATATTCAAGCATGCCCTTGCGCATTTGCGACTTTACATTGTTTACATCCATAATGGTATTTACTATTTGACAATTTACGATTTACTATTTGGCTGCGCAATAGAGTAATGAGTGTCCTCATTCATTCTATTATTGTTCCTTGTATGGCACAAATATATGTATTATATCAGTACCTTGTATTACAAGGTACCTTATATTAAGCATTGTTAACAAGAAAAGTAGTTTACACTACTCTATAACATCAGTAACGTGAACAGAGAGGGAGAGGGATATTTACCGATAGATAACAATTTTATCCAATATACCGGTCAGACTCGCAATTGCTACTCCGTAGTTGGTTATGGGGATGTGCTGTGCGTGGGCATGGGCTATACGATTGAGAACGTACTTCCGGTTGAACATGCAAGCGCCGCAATGGATAATTAAATCATATCGGGACAAGTCTTTGGGAAAGTCATTTCCAGATACAAAGTCTATCTGCAATTCCTCGCCGATGCGCTTTCGTAGCAGGCGGGGAATTTTGACGGTGCCGATGTCCTCGGTCAGCGGGGCGTGGGTGCAGGCTTCGGCTATCAGTACACGCGATTGGGGTATCAAGCTATGAATAGCGGCAGCTCCCTCTACAAAGGCATTGATGTCTCCTTTGTAACCGGCAAAAAGAACCGAGAAGGAAGTAAGACTACTTTCGGCAGGCTTTTGTTGATAGACGATGGGGAATACTTGTGAATCGGTGATTATCAGCTTAGGCGGACGGACAAGGGCTTGCAGGGAGGCTTGCAGCTTGTCGGTGGTGCAGCTCATCACTAAGCACTTTTTATCCAACAGTTCGCGGATGGTCTGCACTTGCGGAAGAATGAGACGACCTTTGGGGGCTTGTATATCCTGGGGCATCACCAGCAGGACGACATCTCCTTCACTTACCAAGTTTCCCGTGATGGTCTGCTCACCAAAATTCTCGGGAAGCTTTTCGAGAATAGCATCGAAAATGCCTTGAATGCCGGTACCCTCTTTGGCACTGACCACAACGGGAGCCTGCCCGCATTCCTTTTCAATCCGAAGCACCACGGAAGCGGTGTCTTGACGGGAATCGGCTTTATTCAGTATCAGTATCACGGGGATTTCGCGCTCAGCCAGTAGCTTTAGCCATTGCTGTTCCAGCGTTCCGTCAGCTTCATAAAGCAAGAGGGCGATGTCCGCTTTCTCCACCGTCTTTAAGGTACGCTCCACGCGCATACCGCCCAGTTCGCCTTCGTCATCATCAAAACCGGGGGTATCGATAAAGAGGCACGGGCCCAAAGGATATACTTCCATGGCTTTGGTCACGGGATCGGTAGTAGTGCCGGGCGTTGCGGATACCAATGCCGTGTCTTGCCCGGTCAAGGCATTGACAAGGCTGGACTTTCCGCTGTTCCGTCGTCCAAAGACGGCAATGTGCAGGCGGTTGGAACGAGGTGTATTATTCATAAATCCGAAATCTAAAATCTAAAGTCTCTTTTCCCCTCCCCTATCTCCTGAAGATTACGTTCGGCTATCGCCCGTATCTTGGGGTTCGGGATATGCTCCATCTCCTCACGAATCAGCCGCATGCCCTTCTCCTTGGTTTCGGAGGAGGCATAGTCCTCCAGATATTCTTTTAATGTCATCAGTGCATTGGGCTGGCAGCAGTTTGCTATCTGTCCGCGCTTGACGAGCGACATGAAGCGGTCTCCGGTACGTCCCTCGCGATAGCAGGCGGTGCAGAAGCTGGGGATATGCCCCAGGTCGAGCAGCCAACTCACCACTTCATCCAGCGTGCGCCGGTCGCTCACATCGAATTGGGAGGAATCTTCCTCTTTGGCTTCCGGCACGGCATAGCCTCCCACGCTGGTGCGCGAACCGCCGCTTATCTGCGAAACGCCCAGTTCGAGCACCCGACGGCGTACGGCTTCCGACTCACGGGTGGAAATAATCATTCCCGTATAAGGCACCGCAATGCGGGTAACCGCCACAATACGGCAGAACATCTCATCCGAGATGGCATCGGGAAAATCCTCGGTCGAAATATCATCTGCCGGACAGATACGCGGCACGCTGATGGTATGCGGACCCACGCCAAAGGTAGCTTCCAGATGTTCGGCATGCATCAGCAATCCTACGAAGTCATAACGATAGGTGTTCAGACCGAACAATACGCCGATACCTACGTCGTCGATGCCACCCTCCATAGCACGGTCCATCGCTTCGGTGTGGTAGGCATAATTACTTTTCGGTCCCGTGGGATGCAAGGCTTCGTAATGCTCTTTGCTGTAAGTCTCCTGAAAAAGGATATAAGTGCCGATGCCAGCCTCCTTCAGCAGCCGGTAGTTCTCCACTGTAGTGGCGGCTATGTTGACATTCACCCGGCGGATGGCCCCATTCTTGTGATGAATGCTGTAGATGGTGCGGATAGACTCTAAGATATAGTCGATAGGGTTGTTTCGAGGGTCTTCTCCGGCTTCCAGCGCCAGGCGTTTATGCCCCATGTCCTGCAAGGCGATAACCTCGCGGCGTATCTCCTCTTGCGAGAGTTTCTTGCGGGGGATGGTACGGTTCTTGGCATGATACGGGCAATAGACGCAACCGTTCACGCAATAGTTGGAAAGGTAAAGCGGGGCAAACATCACAATGCGGTTGCCATAGAATTTCCGTTTGATTTCACGTGCCAGATGATAGATGCGCTGCACCAGTTCCGGCTCGTCACATTCCAGCAGCAGGGCCGCCTCCCGATGGGAAAGCCCCTGGCACAAAGCAGCCTTGTCAATCAAACTTTCGATGAGCGGACGGTTGTTGCGGTTTGCCTGCGCATACTCCAATGTATCCAATATCTCCTGGTGATTGATGAATTCTTCCGCTTGTCTTGACTTTATGTTATACACTTCGTAAATTGATAATTGGTAATTAAAATAAAGAATGAAGATTTGAAAATTATCAATTATCAACGGTCAATTCTCCATTCTCATAATCTCCTCTCTCTTTTGATACCTCGTAGCCTATCCCTTTCAGTTGTTCCTCCAATTTTAGCAAACCTTCTGCCGCTTCGGCACCCGCAGAAGCTTTGTTATCATAGAGGGAGTACTTCGCCCGCTGATGAGAAGGCGAAAGATTAGGCATCACGACATTGGCGCCAGCCAATATTCCCCGTTCCCGTCCGTCCGGAGCAAGTGTGGCCAGGGCAGTGGTAGCAGGTATCAGTGCCGCGGGATGCATCAACCGGAAGATAGAAAGCAACTTCAACGTCAACTCCATATCTCCCGGCGGAAAAGAGGAAAACGGAGTATCGTGATGTGGAAGAAAAGGTCCCATGCCTATCATCTCCGGCTGAAACCGTTCGATGAAGAGAATGTCTTCTACCAAATGGTCCACCGTCTGATAAGGACTGCCCACCATGATTCCGGTTCCCACTTGATAGCCTATCTCTTTCAGCCAGTCCAAGCATTGCAACCGATGGGAAAGGGACATCTCCGCAGGATGAAGCCGGTGATAATGCCCTTCGTTGCAGGTTTCGTGCCGCAACAGATAGCGGTTGGCACCTGCCAGGAAGAAACGTTCGTAGGCTTCTCGCGATTTCTCGCCCAAGGATAAGGTAATGGCACAATCCGGGAAGGATTGCCGGATGGCGGCAACTGTCTCCACCATCCCCTCATCCTTCACCGCCGGCGCTTCGCCCCCTTGCAGCACAAAGGTACGGAAGCCCAACCGATAGCCTTCATGGCAACACGAAAGAATCTCCTCCTGCGCCAGCTCATAACGGGTTATGTTCCGGTTCTCCTTCCGTATGCCGCAATAGTAGCAGTTATTGCGGCAACGGTTGGTTATCTCAATCAGTCCACGAATGAAGATTTTATTGCCAAAGCGGGCAAGCGCTTCTTCCCGGGCAAGCTCCTGCAGGTAGGCTGCAAGTTCTGTGTCCCGGCAAAGAAGCAAGGCTTTATACTCTTCGGCATCCAGCCTGCGATTGCTCCGCAGTTTGTCAATCAAATATTTCAATACGTTTCCTCTCTCTTAGCCAACTCTTGTGTCAACTGACGCTTTCCGGCAGCTATCTCATTGTGTGCACACGGTCCGGTGATGCAACCGCCCTCGCATGCCATCACTTCGATGAACTGTCCCGGAGCCTTACCGGTTTTGGCATAAGCACGCAGCGAACCGATAGCCTTCTTATCCAGATTAGCCACCTGCACGGCATTGATTTTATCCGCTTCTTCTTTCAGATAAGCCTTCACAGCACCCATCACACCGCCTGCCTGGGCAAAGCCATGTGCCTCGCGCACGGAAGTGAAACTCATGGAATAGGGCTTCGCCTGCTCCATCTGAATATCCAGTCCGGCAAACACGGAAGCCATCTCCTCGAAAGTCATAATGAAATCCACCGCTTCGTCACGCTGCGCCTCTTTACGCTTGGCTACGCACGGACCGATAAAGACCACCTTTGCATCCGGATACTTCTCCTTGGCAATGCGTGCGGCATAGTACATCGGCGAACCGGTGCCCGACACGTAGGGCTTCATGGCAGGAATATGCTTGTTCACCAGTTCTATATAAGACGGGCAGCAGGAAGTCGTCATAAACTTCTGTCCCTCTTCCAACTTCTCAATCAGTTCGTGCGCCTCGTTGCTGACGGTATCCATCGCACCTTGCGCCACCTCGATGACATCCGTAAAGCCCACTTGTTTCAGTGCGCCATACACTTGTTCAATAGTCGTCTTGAACTGCCCCAGAATGGACGGAGCCACGATAGCCACCACCTGCTCACCCTTACGGATTCTGTGCAACACGTCGAACACTTGCGAAATCTCGAAGATAGCTCCAAATGGGCATGCGTTCAAGCACTTTCCGCAGTAGATGCACTTACTTTCGTCGATGTGCTCTATCCCCTTCTCATCCTTGCTGATGGCTTTCACGGGACAAGCTTCCTCGCAAGGTACAGGAATGTAAACGATGGCATGATAAGGACAACTCTTATGGCAGATACCGCAACTGATACATTCATCATGGTCAATCCATGCCTGGCCGCTCTCCTTGACATGCACTGCCTTCTTGGGACAATTCACCTGGCAACTGCGTGCCGTACATCCGCGGCAGAGGTTCGTAATCTCGTAGTTAATCTGCACACATGCCGAACAAGCTTCGTCAATCACACACATGATGTTATCTTTCGGCCTGCCATTTTCCGCTCTGTCCAGTGCACGGGCAGCGTACTCCGACAAGGGGGTCAACTCATCCGTCTCATCCTCCATATCGAGTCCCAGAAGCGGCAATGACTTGTACTTCCACACCGCGCGCTCTTTGTGCACACAGCAGCGTCCCGCGTGCTTGGACCTCTTCGGACTCAGCTCGATAGGCAGCCGGTCTATTTTATCCACAAGTTCGTTGTTATTCCACAGCTTTACCAGTTCCTTCAGCAATCTGTGGCGGACAATCATAATGTTGCTCGTAAATGCCATAATTTTTAAAATCAGAATTAGTTAGTTCGGTAACGGTCTGCAAAGATAACGATTGTTTCACAAAAAAGGCTTAACTTTACACCCCAAACAGTATAAATACAACCGATATGTTTACCATAAGAAAAGCAACGACAGCAGACTGCGCACTGATTCAGAAACTTGCGCAGCAAATATTTCCCGTCACGTATAAGGATATCCTTACTCCCGAGCAGACCGACTACATGATGGAATGGATGTATTCATTGGACAATATCCGCAAGCAAATGGAAGAGGAAGGTCACGTCTACTTCCTGGCCTACGAAGAATGTGAAGCGGCGGGCTATGTGTCCGTACAGCAGCAAGGAGAAAATTTATTCCACCTGCAAAAGATTTATGTGCTCCCCTATTACCAGGGTGCACATTGCGGCAGTTTCCTCTTTCGCGAAGCCATCAAGTACATCAAGAAAGTGCATCCCGGCCCTTGTCTGATGGAATTGAATGTGAACCGTAACAACAAGGCACTGCAGTTTTACGAACATATGGGAATGCGGAAACTCCGTGAAGGGGATTTCCCGATAGGAAACGGATATTACATGAATGACTACATCATGGGACTGGAAATCTGAGCCCCGGCATTAAAAGCCCTCCAAAAACTAAAGGCTGCGCAGTTCATTACGAACATTGCGCAGCCTTTAGTTTTATCTTTCGTTTCCGATTACTTCGCCACCTTTTCAAGCCATTTCAGCATGAACAGCATGGTGAACATCGAAATGCAGCACGCTACTACAAATACCGTCCACGTCATCCAGATAGGAATACTTTCGTAAAGGATAGCACCGATAACGAGCAACTGATTACCAATGGCAGTAGCACCGAGCCAACCGCCCTGCATGATACCCTGATATTTGGGAGGAGCCACCTTGGACACGAATGAAATGCCCAACGGAGAAATGTACAATTCGGCAACAGTCAATATCAGATAGGTAACCATCAGCAACAGCGGAGTCACCTTCACCGGAGAGGTACCCAAAGCGATTATATCCTTGTGCATCGGCAAGTTGCTTACATAAGAACCGATAGCCATTATAAGGAAGCCGGTGGCAGCAATACCCATACCGATGGCAATCTTCCGCGGAGTGGAAGGCTCTTTACCCTTGGCACGCTGTGCTGCAAAGACAGCCATGATGACCGGTGTCAGAGATACAACGAAAATCGGGTTCAAAGACTGGAACAGCTCAGCGGAAATAGCCATGCCGAACAAATTCAAATCTGTATATTCCTTGGCAAAATACGTCAGTGTCAACCCATTCTGATGGAACGAGAACCAGAAGAAAATTACCACACCGAATACGGCAAACAATGCATACATGCGCTGTCTTACCTCTTGTGCGCTCATCTCCACTGCAGTGGCATCGCCCGCTTTTGCAGCCACCTTCTTGCTGGGATCGGGGAATTTCTTTCTGTTAATGACGAAAATTACCAAAGAAAGAACCATAGCCAAGATAGCTACACCGAATGCATAATGGAAACCGGTGGTAAACACGTTCAGATATTCATTGGCAAATACCGTCATATCCGTTACGGGTGTTCCGGAAATAGTGGCTTTCGTTGCCAGTGCACTATAAGTGTCCACAGCTTCGGGAGTCAGCGTTCCTGCCAGATGTCCGTGGCAAAGGGCAGGCAGGTCGGCATCATAATTGTAGCCGAATGTGGACAGCCACCAGTTACGTACGCCTACTGCGGCAAACGGAGCAAAGATGGCACCTACATTGATGAACATATAGAATAAGGAGAAACCAGAATCACGCATGCTGGAATATTGGGGATTGTCGTACATCTGCCCTACCAGCGCTTGAAGATTTCCCTTGAAAAGACCATTTCCGAAAGCAATGACAAACAAGGCTGCACAAGTAATCACCAGAAACAAGGTCTTATTGGCAACCGGTGTAGGAGACGGGATGGCCAGCATCAAGTAACCTACCGCCATCAAAACAATACCGGCAAAGATGGTACCTTTGTAATTACGGGTTCTGTCGGCAATAATACCACCTATCAATGCTAGAATGTAAATAGAAAAATAAAATGTTGAGTAGATCAAACCTGCCTCTTTTCCATCCAGTCCGAACTTGGCTTGCAGAAAAAGTACAAGAATGGCCATCATGGTATAAAAGCCGAAACGCTCGCCCAAATTAGCAAAGGATGCGGCAATCAGACCTTTAGGGTGTTTGTTGAACATAAAAATTAGTTTTTAGAATTAGTAATTGGATTGATTTCTTGAATAATTCCTGCAAATATATAAATTCTATTGAAGATTTCCTTATAAAATTAAAATATCTCGGCAGAAATAGAAGATTTATTCATTAAAAAGAATACAAACCTCTGCATGCACTTCCCTTACCAAATCCTTCGGATCCAACTTAAGCTGCAAACCGCGTTGTCCGGCACTGATATAGATATACGGAAACCGCAGGCACGTTTCATGGATATAGGTAGGGAAAGGTTTCTTCATGCCGATGGGCGAACAGCCTCCGCGGATGTAGCCAGTCAGAGGTAAAAGTTCCTTAACCGGAATGAGGTCACACTTCTTGTTGCCCGATGCCTTTGCCGCCAGTTTCAAATCCACTTCGTGCTCACCCGGGATGACGCAGACAAAGTAGCCGGATTTATCGCCGTGAAGAATAAGTGTCTTGAACACGCAGTTGATGTCCTCGCCCAAACTGGCGGCTACATGTACGGCGCTCAAATCGTTCTCATCCACCTCGTAGGGAATGAGTTCATAGGCTATCTTGGCTTTGTCGAGCAACCGCGCTGCATTCGTCTTATTAATTTTCACCATAACAAGTTACAAAATTAGTAATTATCCCCCAGCTCTTCACGCAGGAATTTCGGAGTATAGCCTTTCTCGCTCTTCGCCACCTCTTCGGGTGTTCCGCAGGAGAGGAGTTCCCCTCCCCCCTTGCCACCTTCGGGACCCATATCAATGATGTAGTCCGCCATCTTGATGACATCGAGATTATGCTCTATGACGATGACGGTGTTTCCTTTGTCAACAAGTTTGTTCAGTACATTCATCAGTACACGGATATCTTCAAAATGAAGTCCGGTGGTAGGTTCGTCGAGGATATAGAGTGTCTTGCCCGTATCACGCTTGGAGAGTTCCGTAGCCAACTTTACGCGCTGGCTCTCACCTCCGGAGAGCGTGGTGGAGGACTGTCCCAGCTTGATATAGCCCAATCCCACTTCCTGGATAACCTTAATCTTATTCAATATCTGGGGCACATTCTCGAAGAACTCCACCGCACGGTTGATGGTCATATCCAGCACATCGGCAATGGACTTGCCTTTAAAGCGCACTTCCAGCGTCTCGCGGTTATAGCGTTTGCCGTGGCACACCTCGCAAGGCACATACACATCCGGCAGGAAATTCATCTCAATGCATTTGTAGCCGTTGCCCTGGCAAGCCTCGCAGCGTCCGCCACTGACGTTGAAGGAGAAGCGTCCCGCCTTATATCCACGTATCTTCGCTTCGGGCAAGCCGACAAACAGATTGCGGATATCGGAAAACACACCGGTATAAGTGGCAGGATTGGAACGCGGCGTTCGTCCCAAAGGAGACTGGTCCACATTCACCACCTTGTCTATATATTCCAGCCCTTCAATACTGTCATAGTCCAAAGGATCCTGCAGTGAACGATAGAACTTCTGCGAAAGAATAGGCTGCAACGTCTCGTTGATAAGCGTGGACTTGCCACTGCCGGAAACACCGGTAACGCAAATCAGCTTGCCCAGCGGGAACTCTACATCCACATTCTTCAGATTATTACCCTTGGCGCCACGCAGCCACAGACTGTGTCCATTGCCCTCGCGACGCTTGGCAGGCACCTCAATGGCACACTCACCATTCAAGTATTGGGAAGTCAGCGTATGCGTCCGTAGCATTTCACGGGGAGTACCGGCAAAGACAACATCCCCTCCCAGCCTACCGGCTTTCGGCCCCATATCAATGACATAATCGGCGGCGAGCATCATATCCTTGTCATGCTCCACCACAATGACGGAGTTGCCAATGTCACGCAGTTCCTTCAAAGAGTGTATCAAGCGCTGGTTGTCGCGTTGGTGCAGGCCGATACTCGGCTCATCCAATATATACAGCACATTCACCAGCTGTGAACCTATCTGCGTAGCCAGGCGGATACGCTGGCTTTCACCACCGGAAAGGCTGACGGAACTACGGTTCAGCGAAAGATAATCCAGACCGACATCGAGCAAAAACTTGAGCCGCGTACGGATTTCCTTCAGGATTTCACCGGCAATCTGCTGTTGCTTGCTACTGAGATACGGGTCTACGTTTACCAGCCAGTCATACAGCTCATTGATGTCCATCGTAGACAATTCGTAGATGTTCTTGTCGTGAATGCGGAATGAAAGCGCTTCCTTATTCAACTTGGCGCCATGACATTCCGGGCAAACGGCAGTCTTGGCAAACTGGTCCGCCCACTTCTGTGCCGTGGCAGAAGCATCCTTCTCCTGCAGCATCTGGATATACTTTACAACCCCCTCAAACGTCACAAAATAATCGGAAGAGGTGCCTATCAGTGAACTCTTTATCTTGATACGCTCGTCCGAGCCGTAGAGAATCTCGTCGATGGCATCCTCCGGCAAGTCTTTGACCGGTGTTTTCAGCGTCGCTTCATATTTCTCCAGCAAGGCGGTAATCTGCCAGAAAATCATGCTGTTCTTGGCTTTCCCCAACGGTGCGATGGCACCTCCGGCAATGGAGAGCTCACGGTCGGGAATCACCTTGTCAATATCAATCTGGCTGACCACCCCCAACCCTTTGCACTTAGGACATGCCCCTTGCGGCGAATTGAAGGAAAAGTTGTGCGGCGCCGGTTCCCGATAGGACAACCCCGTCACGGGACACATCAGCCGTTTGCTGTAATGGCGCACGCTATCCGTCTGCGCATCGAGTATCATCAGCAATCCGTCACCTTGACGCATGGCAGTGGCCACGCTGTTCTTCAGGCGTGTGTCATCCTTGTCCGTCACCACCAGCTTGTCTATCACCACCTCCACATCGTGGTTCTTATAGCGGTCCAGCTTCATGCCGGGCAAGACTTCGCGTACCTCACCGTCCACACGTACGTAGAGATAGCCTTTCTTGCGCACCTGCTCGAAGAGCTCCTTGTAATGCCCCTTACGGCTGCGCACCAGCGGAGCAAGGATATAAATGCGTTTTCCTTTGTAATCCTTCAGGATAAGGTCGAGTATCTGTTCCTCGGTATACTTCACCATCTTCTCGCCGGAGAGATAAGAATAAGCTTCTCCTGCACGGGCATACAACAAACGAAGGTAATCATAAACCTCTGTCGTTGTACCCACCGTGGAACGTGGATTCTTATTCGTGGTTTTCTGCTCGATGGAGATAACCGGGCTCAGTCCCGTTATCTTGTCCACATCCGGACGCTCCAGGTTTCCCAGGAAGTTACGGGCGTATGCCGAAAAAGTCTCGATATAGCGGCGCTGCCCTTCGGCAAAAATAGTATCGAATGCCAAAGAGGACTTGCCGCTTCCGCTCAGGCCTGTAATCACAGTCAGGCTGTTACGGGGAATCTCGGCATCGATATTCTTGAGGTTGTGCACGCGCGCACCATATACATTGATATATTCTGTTTCTTCTTGCATGTTGATTTATCCTATCGTTTTAACTGCAAAAATAACTGTTTCCCCCCGAATATCAGCCGAAAAGCGCTATTTTTCAGTTTTGAAATGCACAATATTATTTCTTAACGCAATCCTTTGGTTTGAATGCCACAATATTCGTACCTTTGCAGCTACTTTGGGAAATTGTAAACATAAACCAACGATTACTGAATGAAAACGATTAACCGCATTATCTGCTCCCTGCTGCTTGCCAGTGCATGCAGTATCGGTGCAATAGCACAAGAGAATCAATCTTATTTTCTGCATACTATCGAAAAAGGACAAAGTCTCTACTCCATCGCCAGCATGTACGGCGTCAGCCAGTCGGACATCATCAAACTGAACCCCGGCAGTGACGAGAAAATATTCATCGGACGCACATTGCGTATTCCACGCAGCGCTGCCAACATACAAAAAGAAACATACCATACCATCGAAACCGGTGAGACCCTCTACCGGCTGACCGTGAAATACAATGTATCTGCCAAAGCCATCTGTGACGCCAACCCGGGACTGAGCGCCGAGAATTTCCGTATCGGACAAGTAATCCGTATCCCTTCCACAACCGAGACCCAAACCATGGTCCCGGTTGAGACACAAAGCAGCACTGTGGTTGCCAACAACAATATTCTCGGCCCCGTAGAGTCACGATGCCGTGACATGCATAAAGTGAAGCGGAAAGAAACCGTATTCAGCATCAGCCGTGAATACGGCATCAGCGAAGCCGAACTGATAGCCGCCAACCCGGAATTAAAAGGCGAAAACAAAATAAAGAAGGGAACCTTCCTCTGCATTCCCTACCCCAAAGCACAGACGGAGCAAAATATCCAGTCGCAGGCAATACCTACCGACAGCGAACTGTTCCGTGAAAACCGGAAAAAGACAGAACGCTTCAGCACCATCAAGGCTGCCGTCATCCTTCCCTTCCTGGACGGGGTATCAAAGAGCGAGTCTTCCCGTATGGTGGAATACTACGAAGGCCTGCTGATGGCCGTAGACAGCTTGAAACGTACTGGCACTTCCATTGACTTGTACACTTACAATTCTGGTCCCGAAAGTGCCTCGCTGAACTCCATCCTGGGCAAAAGCGAGATGAAAGACATGGACATCATCTTCGGGCCTCTGTACCAACAGCACATCAAACCGCTGGCCGAGTTTGCCAAGAAACAAGACACACGCCTGGTGATACCATTCACATCGAAAGACAACACGGTATTCCAGAATCCGGCGGTCTATCAGATAAATACCCCCCAATCCTATCTGTACTCCGAGGTGTACGACCACTTTGTGCGCCAGTTCCCCAATGCCAACGTCATCTTCATTGAAGCCAGCCAGGGCACCAAGGACAAGGCAGAATTCATCAAGGGACTGAAAGATGAACTGCGCAACCGTTCCATCCCGATGAAGAGCCTGAAAGAGGATGTCACCGTAGAATCCCTGAAAACAGTATTACGCACGGACCGTGAGAATATCTTTATCCCCACATCCGGCAGTAACCTGACATTGATTAAGATACTTCCCCAATTGACGCTGTTGGTACGCGAGCAACCCGAAAGCCGTGTCCATCTGTTCGGCTATCCGGAGTGGCAGACCTACACCAAAGACCACCTGGAAGCCTTCTTCGAACTGGACACCTATTTCTATTCCTCTTTCTATACCAACAACCTGCTTCCTGCCGCCATCAACTTCACCAAGAGCTACCGCAGATGGTATGGCAAGGAGATGGACGAACGCTATCCCAAATTCGGCATGTTGGGCTTCGATACCGGTTATTTCTTCCTGAAAGGACTTGCGCGCTATGGCTCTTCTTTCGAGAAGAACATGCAGGGACTGGATTTGATTCCCATCCAGACCGGCTTCAAGTTCCAACGGGTAAACAACTGGGGAGGCTTCATCAACAAGAAGGTGTTCTTCGTGCACTTCACCAAGAACTTTGAGCTGGTGAAATTGGACTTTGATTAGGGATTAAGGATTAATCATCTGATAATCCACTATATAACTATCAACTTGTAGCCTGTAACTCGTAACTTATAACTTATAACATGAACCTGAGAACAATCATCATATTCGCCCTGCTGGTGTGTGCATGTATATTGCCCCTGCATGCGCAGGTGGGCGAGCAACGCCACAACTTCGCTGTGGGCGTCAATGGAGGCATCAATCTGAATAGCGTAAGCTTCTCTCCCTCTGTCAAGCAGAAGAATCTGATGGGTATCAACGGCGGTGTAACAGCCCGATACATTTCCGAAAAATACTTCAGTATGATTTGCGGTGCACAAATCGAGCTGAACTTCTCACAACACGGTTGGGACGAGTATTACGAGGACTATCCCACACTGAGCTACACCCGCACCATGAACTATGTGGAAATACCGTTCCTGGCGCATCTGGCATTCGGCAAGGACCGCGGTTTGCAATTCTTCATCCATGCCGGTCCGCAGATAGGTTTCCTGCTTGGCGACAGCGAAAAGATAGACGGCGACTGGGACGGCACTGTAGCAGAATCCTACACCAACATCACCGTGGAACAGCACGGCAAGGCCATAGACAACAAATTCGACTACGGCATTGCAGGTGGAGCAGGCATAGAGCTGCGCACCAAGGCAGGCAATTTCATCGTAGAAGGAAGATACTACTATGCTTTATCCGATTTCTATGGTAGCACCAAGAAGGACTTTTTCTCACGCTCCGCACACGGAGTCATTACGGCCAAGATAACTTATCTCTTCGACTTGAAGAAGTAATGCTTATAGGAAACACCCGTTTCCACACGTAGGAACGACAATTTCCTCTAATGGGAACAGTATAATGGAACGACTGTAACCTCAAGAGGAAACGATAAAAAAGGCAGACCACGTATTCCGAATGAAATACGTGGTCTGCCTTTTGTTATTATCAAGTAGATAAACCTTCTTATCTTCTTAAACGGTCTGCCGCCTTCACCATCACCTCATCTTTGTAGATGGCACGGAAGGCCAGATAGTTGAGGATGATGGCTACCACCGGAAGGCAAAGCGCCCATCCCAACTGGAAAGTCATTGCATCCAAATCACCCTTCAAAATAAACATAAATACACAGAAGGCTATGTAGTAGCCTATCAGCAGAATGCTGCTGAAAATCGTCATGCGTATTTGCAACATACGGTTACGGAAAAGGAATATCGTACAGAAGGCAACAAGTGCACTGAGCAACAATATCCCGAACAAGCCCCAAGTAGACTGAAATCCTCCGTCGGCCAAAGCCACTCCCAGAGGTTTGAAAACATGTGCTGTCACTCCGTCCGCTCCGATGAACTGTCCTACAGGCATGCAAATTGCCACAACCAACAGGATAGTTACCAACAACAAATAAACAGATTGAATACGTTGTATCATTACTGTAATTTTTCTTTTTCCTTAGCCGGGTTACGATAGTAAATCTGTCTCTTATACACATCTCCGAGCCCACGAGACTAGGCAT
>OJRN01000820.1_pt1 | contig 14754 bp, 10 predicted proteins | sample 1599211 | NCBI WGS metagenome assembly OJRN01 (sample SAMN03922532, study PRJEB24848) | human gut metagenome | isolation source: stool sample | host: Homo sapiens | place: Germany | collected 2010-05
AACTTGTTTTGTGTGCTCGAGGCGGTTACGGTTTTTCCCGGCTCCTACCGAACCTTGATTTCAACAAAATCAAATCTAATGGAACTTGGGTTGCCGGTTTTTCCGATATTACTTTTTTCACTACGGCTTATTTGGCGCTCACCGGCGGAAAGAGCCTGCAGGCGCCGACGGCTTCCGTGCTCGGCGATCTCAAGTGCGACCCTTACACCATTCAAACTTTCTTTGAACTATTAGCGGCAGAGGAATACAAACTCTTTTTTCCGACGCCGTTCCCGGACCTTCAAACATCAGGACTGCTATGGGGAGGAAATCTGACCGTCTTGTGTTCGATGCTCGGAACTAAATACTTTCCGAAAGTCGAAGGCGGCATTCTTTTTGTTGAAGACATTGCTGAACCGGCCTACAAAATAGAACGTGATTTGAATCATCTTCTGCAGGCTGGAGTGATCGATAATCAAAACGCCGTGATCTTGGGGGACTTCTCAAAAATTAAGTCCTCTGAGCACGATTTCGGATACGGGCTCGAAGACGCTCTGAGTTATATCGCAGGCCAAACGAAAACACCGTTTATCTCAGGATTGCCGTTTGGGCACGAAATGAAAACCGCCACGCTTGTGGTCGGCGCCGAGGCTCATCTCAACGTTCAGTCAAATATGGCCGAACTCAGGATGACCGGCTGTCCTAACTTCAAAGCTTCTGGGGTGCAGAAATGATTTTTTCTGCGATTAAGCGCCTAAAAACCATTTTTGAGCCGGACCCTCCTGAGGCGACCAATTATCATCTTCATCTTTCCGGCGCTCGTTTAGCTTCAAAGGTGCAGCTCCGCCAGCTGTCGGTTTTGAAGCATCGTACGACAGCTGTGGTCGCCATCCGCATGCTGCTGTACCTCATCTTTACCTTGACTTGCTGGAGCTATGTCGGGGGCTGGGTCATGGCGCTCTGGCTGGCTTTTAATGTGATGCATACGCTGGCGAGCATGAAATCTGCGGACGACTTCTTCAATGAACCGTCCATGGACAAGCGTTTCCATTACTGGAAGAACCGCACGCTCCAGATGATTTTGGTGTCGGGTCTCTCTATCGGTTTTGCAGGCTTTTATTTCATGGTTCCGGATAACGTCATTGTCGAGATGATTCTCTTGGCCATGATTGTGGGCGTGACATTCGGCAGTGTGCCGCTTTACGCCATCTGGCTTCCAGCCCTTTGGATATTCGTTCCGGCGACGTTGCTTCCGACGATTCTGAAGCTCGTCCTGATATACCAGCCGTCCTTGTTTATCGCTTTATTCTGGACGCTTATTCTTTTCCTCATTATTTTCTACTTCGGCGTCCGTCTGAATAAGATTTATCTCCAAGGTATCTATCGTTCGTTTGAACGAGAGTTCTTGATGGAGCAGCTGATTTTCCAGCGGCAGAAGGCCGACTATATCCGCGAAGCGTCCGAAATGGCGATCTCTGCAAGAACACGATTCTTTGCAGCGGCCAACCACGATCTTCGTCAACCGCTCCAGGCTATGGGCATTTTTATCTCTATTCTTCAGGGGCAGGCCGATCAACAGGCTAAGCCTTTAATTGATAATTTGTCGAAGGCCTGCAATACGGTGGCGACGCTGGTGGATCAGATTCTGATTATTTCGAAGCTGGATTCCAAGACGATGAAGATTCGGCCATCCGAAGTTTCCATTCGTTCAATCTTCTCTGAATTAGCCAATGAATTTACGCCGATGGCTGAACAGAGGGGACTGACATTTGAAGTGAGGGCCGAGCCCCTGATGATTGTCACCGACAAACTGCTTTTTGAACGGGCGCTTCGTAACCTTATCGGAAACGCCGTACGTTATACCGAGCACGGCGGTGTCCTGCTGAGGGCCAAGAAAACAAAAAAGAATACGCTGGTCGTTACGGTCTCTGATTCCGGCTGCGGTATTACGAAAGAAGATCAGGCAAAACTTTTTCAGGCCTATTACCGCGGCGGCGCCGGTCATAAATCTCGAGAAGGCTTCGGCTTAGGTCTTTCGATTGTCGATAAGATCTGCAAACTTCTGAATATTGAACTTAAGCTCATTTCAAAAGTCGGGAAGGGTTCTATCTTCCGCTTGGAAATGGCAATTGAAACGTCTGTGGATACTACAGAGGTTCAGCCGCCCGTACAGCCGAATCGGATTTTTTCCTTGGAAAATGTCAACGTCCTCTTAATTGAAGACGATCCTTTGATCCGTGAGAGTCTGGCAACGCTGCTAGAAGGCTGGGGCGCTAAGGTGAGAAGGGCTGAATACTTTGATGCAGAACTCGCTGCTCAGTTAATCGAGGAAGCGCCGGTGGATATTATTTTCTCGGATTTTAACTTGGGGCCGGGCCGCTTGACCGGTCTTCAATCGATCTTCCGTATTCGAAGCGTCCTGGGGCGCAAGATTCCGGCGATTATCAGCACGGCCACTTCTCGAGATGCCATTATGGCCCAGTACGAAGAAGAAACCGAAGGACTGGACTTTGCGGATTCGGCGGTCAACCTGATGGAACTTCCACTTATCGTACAGAAGCCGGTCACGCCGACTGAGATTAATCGGATTATTCACCGCGAAATCGAAAAGAAGTAATTTCTTTCCAAGATTTAAAGTTCTCGCCTTTATTGCGCTATATTGAAAGAATCTTCTACAAGAAGAATAAAAAACCCGAACCTAACCATTCCGCAAGAATGAGCCGGTGTCGGTACTAGAACATGCGGGCCTCCGTCATAAGCAGAGTGTTCGCCTCCAATCAATTTCCCGTGGACTTTGAAAGGATATTTCCTAATGAAATCTCAAGAAGGGTCTAAAGCCGCAGAACGTCTGAACGGGTCGGAGATACTTGTACGCGCACTTGCCGAAGAAGGCGTGGAATACGTCTTCGGTTATCCGGGCGGCAGCGTATTAAATATTTTTGACGCGATCTACAAACAGGATAAATTCAAACACATCCTTGTTCGTCATGAGCAGGCGGCAGCACATGCTGCGGACGCCTACTCCAGAGCTTCCAACAAGGTCGGCGTTGCCTTGGTCACCAGCGGCCCCGGCGCCACCAACGCCGTCACCGGCATCGCAACTGCGTATGCCGACAGCATTCCGATGGTGATTTTTACCGGTCAGGTGAATACCAGCGCGATCGGTCAGGACGCTTTCCAAGAAGTGGATATCGTGGGCATTTCTCGTCCATGTGTAAAACACAATTTTTTAGTGAAAGACGTCAAAGATTTGACCAAGACGATTAAGAAGGCTTTCTATATAGCCAAAACAGGCCGTCCCGGCCCCGTACTAATCGATATTCCGAAGGATGTTTCCGCAGCGATCTGCGAATATCAATATCCGGAAAATATGGAACTTCGTTCATATAAACCTTTGACGAAGGGCCATCTGGGTCAGATCAAAAAGGCACTGCAATTAATTCTCTCGGCTGAACGTCCTTTGATCCATATCGGCGGAGGTATCGTTTCTGCCAATGCGAGCGAACTGCTCCAGCGTTTAGCTTTTGAACTCGGCATTCCCGTTAATTCAACATTGATGGGCTTGGGTGCCATGCCGTCCGATGAAAAAAAATTCCTCGGTATGGTGGGCATGCACGGAACCTACGAAGCTAACATGGCGATGCAGAACTGCGACGTTCTGATCGCAATCGGTTCCAGATTCGACGACCGGGTAGTCGGCTTGCCGTCTAACTTTGCACAGACAGGCCGCAAGATTATTCATATTGATATCGATCCGTCCACGATTTCCAAACGCGTGAAAGTCGACATCCCGATCGTCGGCGACGTGAAGGAAGTCATCGCCGACATGCTCAATCTGCTCGAAACTACCGACAAGCGTCCTGATCCGGAAAAGCTCGCTGCCTGGCAGAACAGAATCAACGGCTGGCGTGAAAAAGACTGTCTTCATTATGAAAACAGCGCTTCGGTCATCAAACCTCAGTATGTTCTTCAGAAGCTGCAGGAAATCGGCGGTGATGACATGATTGTGGCGACCGACGTCGGTCAGCATCAGATGTGGTGTGCTCAATTCCTTAAATTCCGTAAGCCTCGCCATTGGCTGACTTCCGGCGGCTTGGGCACTATGGGTGTGGGCCTGCCCTATGCGATCGGTGCCTGCGTTGCTCATCCGGATAAACCGGTGGTCTGTGTCACTGGCGACGGTTCTATTCAGATGAATATTCAGGAATTGGCGACGGCGAAACAATTGGGTGTTGCACCCAAGATCATCCTGCTCAACAACAACTATCTCGGTATGGTTCGTCAGTGGCAGGAACTTGAATATGACCGCCGTTACTCTCATTCCCACATGGAAGTAACACCTGACTTTAAGGCCCTGGCAGAAGCCTACGGCCACGTCGGTATTGTGGTCGATCGTCCGGAAGACGTTGAACAAGCCCTGAAGGATGCTTTCGGCAAATACAAAGACAAACTCGTCTTCCTTGATTTCCATGTGGATCCGACGGAGAACGTTTGGCCGATGGTAAAAGCCGGACGCGGACTTACGGAAATGATCTTAGGCTCGGAGAAAATCTGATGAATCGACACGTTCTATCTATTCTTTTGGAAAACGATCCTGGAGCACTTTCCCGCGTGGTGGGATTGTTCTCCGCTCGAGGCTACAACATTGAATCTTTGACCGTGGCTCCGACGGAAGATCCGACGGTTTCCCGTATGACCATCGTCAGTCCGGGAAGCACGGAAATCATTGAACAAATTACCAAGCACCTTAACCGCTTGATCGAAGTCATTAAAGTCGTTGATTTGACGGAAGGCGAGTACGCGGAACGTGAACTCATGCTTGTTAAGGTTCGTGCCGTCGGCAAAGACCGCGAGGAAATGAAACGTCTAAACGACATTTTCCGCGGAAGAATTATCGATGTAACCGACAAGACTTACACCATCGAATTAACCGGAAATTCCGACAAACTGGACGCATTTCTCAAAGCAGTGGATAAGGAATGCATCCTTGAAATGGTTCGCACCGGTTCCTGCGGCATCGGCCGCGGAGATCGAATGCTCCACCTCTAATTTATTCTTCCAACCTTCATAACTTGAGGAAAATTAAAATGAAAGTTTATTACGACAAAGACTGCGATCTTTCTTTAATCAAAGGAAAGAAAGTCGCCATCATCGGTTACGGCTCCCAGGGCCACGCTCACGCTCAGAATCTTCATGATTCCGGCGTTGACGTGGTTGTCGGTGTTCGCAAAGACGGCGCCTCCTGGAAGAAAGCCGAAGCTGCCGGTCTGAAGGTAGCCACGATCGAAGATGCGACTAAAGACGCAGATGTTGTGATGATCCTTCTTCCCGATGAAAAGATCGCCGAAGTCTACAAAAAACAAATCGAACCGAACCTGAAAGAAGGTGCTGCTTTGGCTTTTGCCCACGGCTTCAACATTCATTACGGTCAGGTCACTCCGAGAGCCGACCTTGACGTTTGGATGGTTGCGCCGAAAGCTCCGGGTCACACCGTTCGCCGCACTTATACCGAAGGTTCGGGTGTTCCTCAGCTGATCGCTGTTTACCAGGACAAATCCGGCAAAGCCCGTGAAGTCGCCATGTCTTACGCTGCTGCCAACGGCGCTGGCAAAGCCGGCATCATTGAAACCACCTTCAAAGAAGAAACCGAAACCGACTTGTTCGGCGAACAGTGCGTCCTGTGCGGAGGTATCGCCGAACTGATCAAGATGGGCTTCGAGACTCTGGTCGAAGCCGGTTATGCTCCTGAAATGGCTTACTTCGAATGCTGCCATGAAATGAAGCTGATCGTCGACTTGATCTACGAAGGCGGCTTGGCAGACATGAACTACTCCATCTCCAACAACGCTGAGTTCGGCGGCTACGTCACCGGTCCGAAGGTTGTTTCCGATCAGGCTCGCGCTGCCATGAGAAAGGCGCTGAGCGACATTCAGGACGGCTCTTACGCTAAGAACTTCCTCCTTGAAAACCAGGTCGGCGCTCCGATGCTGCGCTCCATCCGCGCTCAGACGGCTGCTCATCCGATTGAAGTCGTCGGCGCTCGCCTGCGTTCCATGATGCCGTTCATCTCTGCTCACCGTCATATCGACCGCAGCAAGAACTAATCATTTGAACCGCTGAAAAAATGAGAAGGGGCGCCGATCAGCGCCCCTTTGATTATCTGAAAAAGATAAATTATTCGAGATTCTGGATTTGCTCACGCATAGATTCGATCACGAGTTTCAGATTGACGGAGGTGTCCGTCATCGAAATGGATACAGCTTTGCTGCCGAGCGTGTTGGCTTCACGGTTGAGTTCCTGCATCAGGAAGTCCAACTTACGGCCGACGGGGCCTCCCCGGTCGAGTGTTCTTCTCACTTCTTTAACGTGAGTGCAAAGTCTTTCCATTTCCTCGTTGACGTCAAGTTTGATACCGTAGAGCGTGATTTCCTGACGGATGCGCTCATTGACTTCTTCTTTGGTGATCTGAGCACCGTCTGCCAACGTGGTGCCTAAGGCTTCCTTAAGTCTTTCCGTGAGTTTGTCCTTTTGTGCCTGAAGAATTTCAGGAATCTTCGGACGAAGCGTATTAACGAGATCTTCAATCTGCGTGCAGTATTTGAGCAGAACTTGGGCGAGGGCGGCGCCTTCACGCTGACGACTTTCGTTAAAGACTTCGAGACATTGTTCAAAGCCTGTTAAAACCTGCTTTGCAAAGACCTCAGGGTCAGGAACCGGAGCGGCAACGATGCCGGGATAATTTAGGATGTCGGCAACACGGAGCGCCGTGGCGGAAGGATCAGTCTTTAAGACTTGTGTCTGAAGAGCCATAAGTTTATTGAGGGCTTCTTCATTTAAAGCCGTATCTGCAGATAGGCCGGAATCCACCAGATTTAAACGGCACTCCATCTTGCCTCGAGCAATTTTGCCGGAGATGATTTCTCTGAATTTCGGTTCGAGGAAACGAATTTCTTCGGAAGCGCGGAAACTCAAATCTAAAAAACGAGAGTTGACACTTCTTATATCGATGCTCAGTAAGCCCATATCTGTTTGGACTTTTGCATTCGCGTAACCTGTCATACTCGAAATATTACTCATTGATAACTCCTTTACTGCCGCGCTTCATCGAACTGGAATGCACGGTCTTTCTGCCGCTGTATTTTACCTTCCTTCAAGTCGGCTCTAACTTTTATAAGGTTCGTATCGGGTGAAAATCGCGGTTTGAGATTTTGCCTTCATTAGAATTGACAGAAATTATTGAAGGAGATTGGAATGCCAGAAGAGACATGGAGCCGCCCGAGCGGCCGCAAAGCAGACGAACTGCGCCCGATAAAGATCACACGTCACTACACAAAATACGCCGAAGGCTCTGTTTTAATTGAAGTCGGAGGTACCAAGGTCATTTGCACCGCTTCGGTTGAAGAAAAGGTCCCGGGCTGGCTCAAAGATCAGGGAAAAGGCTGGGTGACTGCGGAGTACGGAATGCTGCCTCGCGCTACCGGCACTCGCACGGACCGAGAAGCCGCCAAAGGAAAGCAAAGCGGCCGCACACAGGAAATCCAGCGCTTGATTGCCAGATCTTTACGCGCCGTTGTCGATATGGAAGCACTCGGCGAAAGAATGATCAAAATTGATTGCGATGTGATTCAGGCCGACGGGGGTACAAGATGCGCTTCTATTACCGGTGCATATGTGGCACTCGCTGATGCCGTCAATTGGCTCATCAAAAACGGCTCCTTGGAAAAATCTCCGCTCAAAGGACAAGTCGCTGCACTTTCAGTCGGTATTTATGAAGGTGTTCCGGTTGCCGATTTCGACTACGACGAAGATCATTTAAGTGATACGGATATGAATGTCGTGATGACAGACGCCGGCAAATTTGTTGAACTGCAGGGAACCGCCGAAGGAGAACCCTTTAGTCGGAAAGACCTAGATGCCTTGCTCAAGCTGGCTGAAGACGGATTGAAACAGCTGTTTGCTGCTCAGAGAGCAGCCCTCGCCGAGGAGTAAAAGACATGTCAAAAAAAATTGTTCTCGCCAGCAATAACAAAAAGAAAATGAAAGAGATGCAGGAGCTTCTCGCTCCGATGGGCGCCGAAGTGATTTCGCAAGGTTCTTTGGAAATTCCATCCGCCGAAGAACCTTTCGGTACCTTTGTGGAAAATGCGCTGACGAAAGCCAGATGGGCGGCGAAGCATTCCGGTCTTCCGGCCATTGCCGATGACTCGGGAATTTGCGCGGATGCCTTAAAGGGCGCACCCGGCGTTCTGAGCGCACGCTTTGCCGGTGAACCAAGCTCGGATGCCGCAAACAACGCAAAGCTGATTAAAGAACTTGTAGACAAAGACAATCGTAACGCGCATTACACCTGCGTTATTGTCGCCGTCCGTGATGAAAACGATCCTGAGCCGCTGATTGCGATTGATTTTTGGAACGGTACGATCGGATACGAACCGAAAGGCGAGGGCGGCTTCGGATACGATCCTTTCTTTATCGTGACGCCGGATGGAAAGACCGCTGCTCAGATGACGGCAGAAGAAAAGAATGCTGTCAGCCATCGCGGCAAAGCCATGAGAAAAATGCGCAGTTTATTAACCGAACGTTGGAATTGGTAAATTGAAAGAACTCCCGCTTTCTTTATATATTCACTGGCCGTGGTGCCTTAAAAAATGTCCTTACTGCGACTTTAATTCTCACGGCTTGAGGGGGCCGGCACCGGAAGCGCTCTATGAGGCCGCTATTATTGAAGGGCTCAAAGAGCAGGGCGCCCGTGTTCAGAGAAGAAAGCTGAAGAGCATATTTTTTGGAGGAGGAACACCTTCTCTGATGGCGCCGGATACCATCGGCAGAATCATTGAAGCGGCCGACCACAGTATTCCGTTCCACGAAAACATCGAAATTACGCTGGAAGCCAATCCCGGCACTTTTGAAGAGCAGAAATTCAAAGACTTTAGAAAAGCCGGAGTCACCCGGCTTTCGATCGGAATTCAAAGTTTTGATGACTCTAAATTGAAGGCTTTAGGCCGGGTTCATAATTCACAGGAAGCCAAGCGGGCCGCTGAAAGCGCCGGAAAGATCTTTGAGAACTTCAACCTGGATTTAATGTTCGGGCTTCCCGGCCAAACTATTCAGGAACTGGACGAAGAGCTGGAAACGGCATTTTCTTTCGGATCGACGCATTTGTCTTGTTATCAGCTGACGCTGGAGCCGAATACTTACTTTGCCAAATTCCCGCCAAAAGGGATGCCTGATGACGACGTACTCTCAGACATGTCGGATTTGGTCAGGGATAAAACCGCGGCCCGAGGCTTTGATCACTATGAAGTGTCTGCTTATGCCAAGGAAGGTTTACGCTGTCGGCACAATCTGAACTATTGGGAATTCGGAGATTATTTGGCAGTGGGCCCGGGCGCTCATGGAAAACTGACGCTGCAAAGCATTCCCGAACGGTTTTATAACTACCGTGACCCGGCTCGCTGGCTCCTCTCTTTTAAAGAACACAAAACACAAATCGCAGAACGAAAACCGATCTCTCCGGAAGATTTGCCGTTTGAATTTATGCTCAATGCACTTCGCTTGAGGGAAGGCGTCCCCTTTGGGTTTTATACCGAGAGGACCGGTCTTGATTTCGATGTTATTGAACCGATTTGGGCGGAACTTCGAGAGAAAGGCCTTGTCTGCGACCACCTCAAGAGGATTAAAACAACGGAGAAAGGCTGGCTCTTTTTAAATGAAGTGCTTGAGGCTTTTCTTTAGCCGAATTCCGACATTCAAATATCAAATCATGCGGCCGATTTCGGCCGCTAATTCTTTCTTTCTGAAGAAATGCACCACTTCTAGCAGTGTTCTAACTCTGTTCAAAAATTAATAAAAAAATTCCCCAAAATGTTCCAATTTGCACTAAAAAGGTGCATCATTACAAAAGTTTTTACGACTGCTTACTGAGGTTCTTTGAGAATGCATGATTTCGTGCATGTCAAAAATTGGCACGAAATTTGCATAAGCTTTGTTGAACATATTTTTTGATTGCCACGTCCAAATTTACTAAGGAGATATCCATGGCTAAGACCAGCGCTGAAATCATGCAGATGCTTGTGGACAACAACGTCAAATTTGTTGATTTGCGCTTTACTGATTTCAAAGGCAAAGAACAGCACGTTTCCGTACCGGTTTCTGCTTTTGATGAAGACAAGTTTGAAGAAGGTCACGCTTTCGATGGTTCTTCCATCGCCGGATGGAAGGGCATTGAGGCCAGCGACATGCTGCTGATGCCGGATCCGGACAGTGCCCGTATGGACCCGTTCGCCGACGAAGATATTCCGACAATGATTCTGACCTGTAACGTCGTTGAGCCTTCTACCGGAAAGGGATACGATCGTGACCCCCGCAGCGTTGCCAATCGTGCAGAAGCTTACTTAAAGAGCACCGGCATCGGCGATACCGCTTACTTCGGACCCGAGCCGGAATTTTTCATTTTTAACGGTGTCAGCTGGGGCACCACAATGAATCACAGCTTCTTCAAGATTGAAAGTGAAGAAGGCTATTGGAGCAACGGAAAGGATATGAACGGCGCCAACGGCGGCCATCGTCCTACCGTTAAGGGCGGTTATTTCCCGGTTCCTCCGGTCGACTCTCTCTACAATATCCGCTCCCAAATGTGCGAACTTCTTGAAGAACAAGGCGTTCCGGTTGAAGTTCATCATCATGAAGTCGGCGGCTGCGGCCAGTGCGAAATCGGCACACTGTTCAGCACTCTGACCAAACGCGCTGACTGGACTCAGATTCTTAAATATACGGTATGGAATGTTGCAGCGGCCTACGGTATGACTGCAACCTTTATGCCGAAACCCGTCGTCGGCGACAACGGCTCCGGTATGCATGTTCACCAGTCAATCTGGAAGGACGGCAAGAACCTTTTCGCAGGCAACGGCTATGCAGGCCTTTCCGATCTGGCCCTCTACTACATCGGCGGCATTATTAAACATGCTCGTGCATTGAACGCGATCACAAACCCGACAACCAACAGCTATCGTCGTCTGGTCCCGGGCTTTGAAGCTCCTGTCAAACTCGCTTACTCGGCTCGCAATCGTTCCGCTTCTCTGCGTATTCCGTTTGTTTCCAGCGAAAAGGCCCGTCGCGTTGAAGTTCGCTTCCCCGATCCGATGGCTAACTCCTATCTGGCATTCTCCGCCATGCTGATGGCCGGTTTGGACGGTATCCAGAACAAGCTGCATCCGGGTGAAGCTGCAGACAAGAACCTCTATGATCTGCCGCCGGAAGAAAACGCAAAGATTCCGACCGTTTGCTCTTCTTTGGAACAGGCCCTGGATGCTTTGGCGGCCGACCATGAATTCCTGACAGCCGGCGGCGTCTTCAGCGAAGATCTGATCACTTCTTATATCGAACTCAAGCATGAAGAAGTCGTACGTACTCAGATGGCCGTCACACCTGAAGAGTACGACATGTACTATTCGAGCTAGTAGCGTAATTTAAGTCTGTCTGCGCAAAGACAGCTGGATGACCGAGCGGAGGAAATCGTGAGTTTTGATGCCAAGCGTTTAGAAAGTTTCGATCTCCTCAGGCTCGGTCTTTTTGTATGTAACAAAGAAGGCGATATTCTTTATGCCAATACGGCAGCCCAATTCCTTTCCGGGCAGTCATTGAAGCATTTAAAAGAACGAAAACTGCAGTTTTACTTGAATTCGTCGGATGAATGGCTCGCAAATTATCGTGCGCATCCTGAGCCTTCCTTTCTGGTTCCGAATGAGTTAGACCATTTTCTGCGTCCTCCGGCAGAACCGATTCCGGTTCTGGTCACCATTCATCCTTTCCCGGATGACGAAAATATTCTCTTGGCTGAGATTGTGCCGGCAGATAAGACCCTTCAAATGACGCGAGAGCGTCATATGAATGAGCTGTCCGAAAATACTCGGCGCCTGCTGCGAAATCTCGCCCATGAAATTAAGAATCCTCTCGGAGGGATTCGAGGCGCTGCGCAGCTCCTGGAGGGAGAACTTCACGATCCGGAAAATAAAGAATTTACCGAGGTCATTATCAGTGAAGCAGACCGTCTTCAGCATCTTGTCGATAAGATCCTAGCGCCTTACCGTCAGCTTTACCATCCAGTGCCAACTAATGTTCACGAGATCCTGGAACGTGTTCGCCTCCTGGTGCAGTCGGAATTTCCGGAAGGGCTGAAGGTCGTTCGCGACTACGACATCAGTGCGCCTGAAATGATGGCTGACAGAGGTCAGCTGACGCAAATTTCCTTGAACTTAATGCGCAACGCCGCCGAAGCATTATCCGAGCAAATAGCACAGGGCACGGCATGTATCACGCTTAAAACCCGTGTTGTCCATCATGTTCAAGTCGGTCAAAGTTTTTGCCGCACGGCATTAAATATCCATGTGATCGATAACGGAGAAGGCATACCCAAAGACTTAGCCGACAGTATTTTTTATCCTCTGGTCAGCGGAAAGGAACAGGGGAGCGGACTCGGACTCTCCCTGGTTCAGACTTTTGTCGAGCAGCATGGCGGCAGTATTTCGGTCAGCAGTGAAGCCGGCCGTACCGATTTCAGCATATTGTTTCCCTTATCGTTATGAAAAATGTTTGGATCGTGGACGATGATCGTTCCATCAGATGGGTATTAGAAAAAGCACTTCAAAAGGCAGATATCCCCTGCAAAACTTTTAGTGAAGCAGAGTCCGTGCTGCAGGCGATCAAGAAAGAGCAGCCTGCTTTGATTTTGAGCGACATCCATATGCCGGGCAAAAGCGGCTTGGAAATGCTCTCAGAAATTAAGAAGTCCTATCCGAAGCTTCCGATCATCATCATGACGGCCTATTCGGACTTGGACAGTGCCGTAGCCAGTTTTCAAGGCGGAGCGTTTGAATATCTTCCCAAACCTTTCGACATCGATAAAGCCATCGAACTCGTTCGGCGAGCAACCGAAGAGAACGAGGAAGAAGAGCAGACTCCGTCAGAAGAAACCGCTTCTGAAATTATCGGTAAGGCGCCGGCCATGCAGGAAGTCTTCCGCGCCATCGGACGTTTGTCTCAAAGCAAGGCAACCGTTCTGTTAACAGGAGAGTCCGGCGCCGGCAAAGAAGTGGTGGCGAGAGCGCTTCACAAACACAGTCCCCGCGCCAATGCTCCTTTTGTCGCAATCAATATGGCGGCAATTCCGAAAGACTTAATGGAAACAGAGCTCTTCGGACATGAAAAGGGCGCCTTCACCGGTGCCAGTGCGATCCGTCACGGACGTTTCGAACAGGCAGAAGGCGGCACGCTCTTTCTGGACGAAATCGGTGATATGCCTGCTGAACTTCAGACCAGGCTCCTGAGAGTTTTGTCCGACGGTTATTACTATCGCGTCGGGGGCCATCAGTCTCTCAAAGCCAATGTCAGAATCATTGCGGCAACGCACCAAAATCTGGAAGCGATGGTTCGGGAAAATCGTTTCCGCGAAGACTTGTACCATCGTCTCAATGTCATTCGCCTGCGCCTGCCTCCTTTAAGGGAAAGGCCGGAAGATATTCCGCTTTTGGTCAATCATTTTCTGCAGAAGTCGGCAGAGAATCTCGGCGTTGAGCCCAAGATCATGTCTGAGGAAGCGATGGAATTTTTAAAACGTTTCCCGTTTCCCGGCAATGTTCGTCAATTAGAAAATCTCTGCAATTGGCTTGTCGTGATGGCGCCTTCCCAGCACATCCGAGTGACGGATCTTCCTGAGGAGATCCGCCGCGGCGAAGCGGAAAAGATTCATAAAAACAGCGAGGTTTCAAGCGAGGAGACTCTCGGCGGAAGCTGGGAGGAACTGCTCAAAGCTGAAGTCAAAGAGATGCTCAAAAGTCAGTCTCCCGATCTCATGAAGCAGCTATCGGATACTTTTGAAAGTATCGTAATCGGGACGGCGCTTGAGTATACGCACGGAAGGCGAGTCGATGCTGCGACAAGACTCGGCATCGGCCGAAATACAATTACACGCAAAATCGCCGAGCTCAAACTTGAAAGCGAAGACTAACGGCCTTGATAATATGGGCGGTTATGAAGATCGCTGATATTGAACAACAACTTATCCAAGCCGGCTGCAAAAGCGTTCACATCGATCGCTTTTGGCGCAATTGGTATTCCGGCAAACCTCTGAACCGAAGCAAGGTACGCCTGCCTGCGGCGGCAGAGGCACTGTTGCCTCAATTAGAGGAATTCTTAACTCATCAATTGATGGCTCAGGAAAAAGCCGAATCCGAGACCGGTACGCGCTGGGTTCTCAAAGCCTCCGACGGCCAGCTGATTGAATGCGTGCTTCTTCCTCGAGAAGGCGTCTGTGTATCCACGCAAGTCGGATGTGCTGTCGGCTGCGTCTTCTGTATGACCGGAAAAAGCGGTTTGATCCGACAGTTGAGCGATCTGGAGATTGCCGGTCAGGTCCAATACGCCATGAGAAATGCGCCTGTGAAGAAAGTAGTTTTGATGGGAATGGGCGAGCCTTCTCATAATCTTCGTTCCGTTCTTTCTGCGGTTGAACATATCGTTCGGTATTCCGGCATCGGATACAAAGAGGTTGTTATTTCTACTGTCGGTGATAGGCGGCTTTTCGAAGCGCTGCTGAAATCAGAAATCAAGCCGGCATTAGCAATCTCTCTGCACAGCGCAATGGATGAGAAGCGCAAAAGTTTGCTTCCCCGGGCCGCAGATTTAACCGTGAAAGAAATTTTAGAGTACGGTGCAAAATACGCAGAGGTCGGGAAATATCCGATTCAATATCAGTGGACCTTGGTTAACGGCATCAAC
>OJRN01000821.1_pt1 | contig 14749 bp, 15 predicted proteins | sample 1599211 | NCBI WGS metagenome assembly OJRN01 (sample SAMN03922532, study PRJEB24848) | human gut metagenome | isolation source: stool sample | host: Homo sapiens | place: Germany | collected 2010-05
GCCATGAACAAATCGCACATTACCTCGCCCACGGCTGCTGCCTTGGCATCCAAGTAGAGATATTCGGCAAAGCGTTCGTTGGAAATATGGTGGTCGATGTTCAGCAGTATTTTTGCTTCTACAACCTCGGACACCAGACCAATACGGTCATAGGAGCTGGCATCAATAACTACCAGCAAATCCGTCTGCAGCTTGCTGCCCTCTACCGGGCGTTCACACAATTCAATACCGGGAATAAAGCTAAAGCTTTTATTGATAACGTCATCACAGAAAACAGTAACCTGCTTGCCCTGTGCCAGCAAAAAGCGTGCCAGTCCCAAAGTGGAGCCCAAGGTGTCACCATCCGGGCTTACATGGGTGCACAGCACTATTTTTTCTGCCGCCAGCAGCATAGCGCCTGTTTCCTGCAGACTAAGCTCCTTACTCATGCTCTGCTTCCTCGGCTGCAGGCTTTTCTTCCTGCTTAATCTTATCTAAGATGCTCTGAATATGCGCACTGTATTCTGCGGAGGTATCCTTCTGCAGAATCAGGGTCGGTGCAAAGCGTAGGCGGATACGTTTGGCGATTTCCGTACGCATAAAGCCTAATGCCTTGTTCAGAGCCTTCCAGGTTTCATCCTGTTTATCCTTGGGACCATACATGCTGATGAAAATCTTGGCATAGCTCATATCATCTGTCAGCTCCACGCCGGTTACGGTAACAAACTGAATACGCGGATCCTTGACATCATGCAGCAGCATTTTGCTGATTTCATGCTTGATGGCCTCTTGTACTTTTTCTACTCTAAGTCTTGCCATTTTCTTTTCCTCTATAATATAGATACAGACTGACGTACAGGCAGCAGCTGCGGGGAATGCGGCTTTTGCGGCCGGCATTCCTGCGCAATGTGCCTTATGCGGCAGACTATTCTACTGCGATTTCTTCCATGTCGTATACTTCAAAGATATCGCCCTCTTTAAGGTCGCTGAATTTCTCTAAAGTGATACCACATTCAAAGCCTTGGGCAACTTCCTTCACATCGTCCTTGAAGCGGCGCAGAGATTCGATAACGCCTTCGTGAACTACGATGCCGTCACGGACAACACGAACCTTGGAGCTGTTGGTAACCTTGCCTTCAACTACATAGCAGCCGGCAATCTTCAGCTTGGAAATAGTAATCAGCTGACGGATTTCTACGCGGCCTTGAATAACCTCTTTGAATTTAGGAGCAAGCATACCCTTGATAGCAGCCTCAACGTCGTTGAGTGCGTCGTAAATTACACGGTAGGTGCGTACGTCAACCTTCTCGGTTTCGGCAGCCTTACGCGCGTTAGCGTCAGGACGAACGTTAAAGCCGATAATCAGTGCGTTGGCAGCGGATGCCAGCATTACGTCGGACTCGGTGATAGCGCCTACGCCTGCATGGACAACGGCAACCTTAACCTCATCGTTTTTGATTTTCTCCAGGGATGCCTTCAATGCTTCGATGGTACCCTGAACGTCAGCCTTAACAACGATGTTCAGCTCTTTGATTTCGCCTTCTTTAATGCGTTGGAACAGGTCATCCAGAGAAACCTTGGAGTTCAGCTTGATTTCCTCTTCCTTCTTCTTAGCGATACGTTTTTCGGCAACGCCGCGGGCAGTCTTTTCATCGGTGCTGTCCAGAATATCGCCGGCAGCCGGTACATCGTTCAGGCCCAGTACCTCTACAGGGGTAGAAGGCAGAGCCTTCTTAACTTTTTCGCCACGGTCATTAATCATTGCACGAACCTTACCATAGGAGGTGCCGGCAATAATGGTATCACCGATATGCAGAGTACCGCGTTGTACCAGGACAGTAGCAACCGGGCCACGGCCTTTATCCAGCTGTGCCTCGATGATGGTGCCGTGAGCAGGCAGATTCGGGTTAGCCTTCAATTCCTGCATTTCAGCAACCAGCAGAATCATTTCGAGCAGGTCGCTGATGCCGGTTTTCTGATGTGCGGACACCGGTACCATGATGGTGTCGCCGCCCCAATCCTCAGGAATGAGCTCATGCTCTGCCAGCTGTTGTTTAACGTGATCCGGATTTGCGCCCGGACGGTCGATTTTATTGATAGCTACAATGATAGGTACCTTTGCGGCCTTAGCATGGTTGATAGCCTCGATGGTCTGCGGCATTACACCGTCATCTGCTGCCACAACCAGAATTGCAACGTCGGTTACCTGTGCGCCGCGGGCACGCATAGCTGTGAAAGCTTCATGGCCCGGGGTATCCAGGAATACAATCTGCTTGCCCTGGTAGTTTACCTTATAAGCACCGATGTGCTGGGTAATACCGCCGGCCTCGCGGGAAGTAACGTTGGTTTTGCGGATAGCGTCCAGCAAGGAGGTTTTACCATGGTCAACGTGGCCCATAACGGTAATAACCGGCGGACGCGGAACGCGTTTTTCAGGCGGATCGTCAACCTCGGGAATCTCTGTCGGATCCTCTTCCGGAGCCTTCTGGCCAACTTCTACGCCGAAGTTGTCGCCGATAAGCTGTGCGGTATCGAAATCGATATCCTGGTTGATGGTAACCATTACGCCCAGCATAAACAGAGCCTTGATTACTTCATTAACCTCACGCTTAATGAGCTTGGAAAATTCCTGTACATTGATGGATTCGCCGATTTCAACGTAGGTCGGACGAACGATTTCTACCGGAGCCTGTTGTTGCTTCGGTGCGGGCTTCTTGCCGCCGCGGTTTATCGGCATCTGATGGCCGGCGCTGCGGTTCGGACGGCTTTCGCGGGTAGCGTAGCTGCCCTTAATCTGCAGCTTGTTGTCCTTACGGCTCTTGCCTGCGTTGCGACCGCCCTGACGGTTATCGCGACCGCCTTCGCTGCGACCGCTACTGCGGCCTTCGCTGCGGCCACCGCTAACCTGTGCACGGCTTTCGCCATGTACGCTCGTGCCCTGCTGGCTCTTAGGACCTACAAAGATACCGCCCTGGCGTTGTTGGCCGTTGCGGTTACCCTGACGGTTGCCCTGACCGCCCTGCTGACCGTTGCGGTTTTGCGGACGGCCTTCGTTACGGCCGCCTTGGCGGTTGCCCTGCTGGCCACCGCGGTTTTGCTGCGGACGGCCTTCGTTGCGGCCACCCTGACGATTTTCGTTACGCCCTTGTTGAGCGTTGTTGTTATTGCGTTGATTTTGTTGCTGATTTTGTTGCATATTCCTCTGTCCGTTATTCCTATTCATATTGTTATCGTTTCTTTTAGCTGTATCCTGCGGACGCGCAGGAGCAGCCGGTTTGCTGACATCACGTTTTTCCGTCTTCGCCGGGTTGGGCGGTTCTGGTTTTTTATCGTATGCTTTACGGATAACAGACATAGCCTTGTCATCAGCTGCACTAAAATTAGTTTTTTCGATATTATTTTTCTTCAACAGGTCAATGACCTCATTTACCGGTTTGCCATAATCCTTGGCAACCTCATATATTCTTTTATTACCCATTCATCCACCTCCAGACCAGATAATAAGAAGCAGATTCATCTGCGAAGCTCGCGCAAGCTGCGCAGACAACTGTGATTTAAATTATTATTTTTTCAGCAGCATGTTGGCAAAATTCGCATCGGTAATAGCCACAGCTATTCTAGGTCCTTTGCCGATCGCATAGCCCAGCTCATTGCGCGTCAACAGCTCAATGACCTGCACGCCTGCCATCTCTGTCAGGAAATAAATTTCCTTTTTTGAATTAGGGGCAGCATCTTGTGCCAAAACAAGTACCTTGACCTTGCCGCTTTTTAAGGCAGCACGCACAGCTACATCACCGGAAGCGGTTTTGCCGGCTTTTTGCGCCAACCCTAAAGCAAAAGCAACATTATTGCCTGCCATGCTCGAAATCCTCCAGCAGCTGCTTGAGTACATCCTCGCCGATAGGTCTCTCCAAAGCGCGCTCCAGACGTTTCTCCTTTACGGCCTTGGTAATGCATTCCTTATCGGGGCAGACATATGCGCCGCGTCCGTTCTTCTTGCCGGTGAGGTCAAGGCTGACCTCGCCCTCAGGTGAACGTACAACGCGCAGCAGAGCCTTTTTATCCTTCATTTCATTGCAGCCTAAGCATTTACGCTGCGGAACTTTTTTAACCTTCATCATGCTTCTTCCACGGGAGCAGGCTCAACAGCAGCCTCTTCGGCAGCCTGAGTTTCGCTCTTAATATCAATTTTCCAGCCGGTCAGCTTAGCAGCCAGGCGGGCATTTTGGCCTTCCTTGCCGATAGCCAGGGACAGCTGGTAATCCGGTACGACAACGCGGCAGATTTTGTCTGCTTCGTTAACGTTTGTCTTGACAACCTTTGCCGGGCTCAGAGCATTGGCAACATATTGTGCCGGATCTTCACTGTATTTTACAATATCAATCTTTTCACCGCGCAGCTCGTTAACGATAGTCTGTACGCGCATGCCCTTGTGGCCTACGCAGGCACCTACCGGATCAACATTGCTGTCAGCGGTATATACGGAAATCTTGGAGCGCATACCGGGCTCGCGGGCAACGGATTTGATTTCAACAACGCCGTCATGGATTTCCGGAACCTCCAGCTCAAACAGGCGCTTCAGCAGGCCGGGATGAGTACGGGAAACCATAATCTGCGGTCCCTTGTTGGTGCGCTTAACCTCAACAATATAGGTTTTCATACGCTCATGGTATTGGTAGATTTCACCGGGAATCTGCTCGTTCGGAGTCAGCACGGCTTCAACCTTGCCCAAATCGATATAAACGTTTTGGTTTTCCATGCGCTCGATAATACCGGTAACGATATCATTGGCACGGCTTTGGAAGCGTTCATATACCTGTCCGCGCTCTGCCTCACGGATACGCTGTACAACAAACTGCTTAGCGTTTTGGGCAGCAATACGGCCGAAGTTTTTCGGAGTAACCTCAACCTCTACGATATCGCCTGCAAGATACTGCGGGTTGATTGCCTGAGCATCCTCCAGAGTCATTTCGTTAATGCCGTCAGCCTCGCCTTCAACTACAGTGCGCTGAGCATATACATGGATTTCACCGGTTTCTTTATTCATTTCAACACGGACATTCTGGTTTGTGCCGGTGTTCTTCTTGTAAGCAGCAACCAAAGCGTCATCAACAGCCTGGAACAAAAGCTCGGGGTCAATACCCTTTTCCTTTCCTAATTCCTGGATTGCTGAGATAAAATCTGCGTTCACTTAATAAGCCTCCTATTTCTTAAATTAAAAGTCTATATGCGGTCTGATATTCGCAATCAGCCTACGTTCAATGCGGTCAGGATTTTTGAATTCCTTGCCTTTAATAATCTTTTTAACCTGTACAGCTTCGTCATCATGTGCTACCAGAATACCGGTCAGATTTTTCATTCCCTCCCACGGAGTATAGAACATAATGTCAACCTTGGTGCCGTAGGCAGCTTCAAAGTCCTTGTCCTTCTTCAGCGGACGGTCAATGCCCGGAGAAGAAACCTCCAAAAAGTATTTGTCGGGAATAGGATCCTCTGCATCCAGAATCTCCGTCAGCTTTTCGCTCACCATCTGGCAGTCATCAATTTCAACTCCACCAGGCTTATCGAGAAAAATCCGTAGGTACCAGTCCTTTTCACGCACATATTCTACATCAACCAGAGTAAGTCCGGTATCCTGCAGAAGGGGGTCTACCATTGCGGTAATCAGTGCTTCAACTTCTTTTGCCTGCATCATTTTCACCTCCATATTAAGTTTTTCTTTCTGTATTAACCTTGCGGCCAACACCTGCCTCTGCCGCAAATGCGTCAGAAACATCATAATAAGCGGAAAGAGCGGGCTTTAAACCCACTCTTTCACAAGTCATACTTATTTTGGCTATCCTTATTATAGCATCTGTTGACAAGTCTTGCAAGTAGCTTACGCTATATCTAGTTATTATATGTTAAATTTTATACAGAAAAATGCTAAATCTGCCACGTAAAATGTATACACTATGCTTTCCCTTGTCAGTGGCAAAAATATCTGCTACAGTAATATAGTAAACAGATAGAGATTGTGGAAAAAGTGTCAGTTTGGACAAGGGCGCTTTATCGACAATCTTTTTATGAAAGGTGGTATTTTTTATGTCCTATAATTTTGATGCTGCTGTTTCTCCCTTTATTAAAGCACTGCCTCCCTCCGGTCTGGCAAAGTTTCTTGATATTATGGCCGCTAACCCCAACATCGTGCCTCTCAGTGTAGGCGAACCCGATTTTGATATTCCGCAGGCTGTCAAGGATGCCGAAATCAACAGCATCTGCGAAGGCAAAAGCTGCTACACTCCTACGCTCGGCCTTTTGGAGCTGCGCGAGGCAATTGCGGATGATATCCATAAAAACTACGGCGTTAAATACGATCCTAAAACCGAAATCATGGTAACCGTCGGTGTCAGCGAAGCACTGTACACCACTATTACTACCATTATGCATCCCGGTGACGAAATTATTCTTCCCGAGCCCTGTTACGTTGCCAACAAGGTCTGCGTTATTCTGGCAGGCGGCAAGCCCGTTTCCGTAGAAACTTATCAGGAAAACGGCTTTGTGCCCACCATTGAAGATCTGGAAAAGGCTGTTACGCCCAAGACCAAAGCTATTATGCTTGGTTATCCCAATAACCCGACCGGCGCTATTATGAGCAAGGAGCAGATTAAGGCTATCGGTGATTGGGCTGTAAAGCATGACCTGATTGTCATCAGTGACGAGCTTTATGCTCATCTTACCTATGGTGGCAAAACGCACACCATGTTCACCTCCTTCCCAGAATTCCGCGACCGCACCATCATTTTCAACGGCTTCTCCAAAGCCTACGCTATGACAGGCCTGCGTCTTGGCTATATCATGGCACCGGCAGCAATCATCAACGCTATGAACATCCTGCATCAGTATGTTGTGCTCTGCCCCAACGTCACAGCACAGTACGGCGCGATTGCGGCACTGAAATACTGCCGTCAGGACGTTGACAATATGGTTGCCGAATACAGCCGCCGCCGTCAGATTATGATTGACGGCTTCCACAAGATGGGTTTGCCGCTGTATGAGCCCAAAGGCGCCTTCTATGTTTTCCCCTGCATCAAGGAAACCGGCCTTTCCAGCATGGAATTTGTTGAAAAGCTGCTGGAGGAGCAGGAAGTTCTCGTAATCCCCGGCAACATCTTCGGTGCCGGCGGCGAAGGCTATATCCGCTGCTCCTATGCTTACAGCGAAGAAATCCTGCATAAGGCGCTGGAGCGCATCGCCCTCTTCGTAACGAAATACAGAAATCTGAACAAAGCGAAATAACTGTTATGCTGACTCCTTATTAGACAAGCTGATTTGCTGAGGAGTATAATATAAACAGCTAATAAAATATTAGCCGATGATTTTGGTATTTATCTAATCCCTTCCACTTCGTCTCACTCCTTCCGTGAGACACAAGGCAGAAAAAACACGGTGCATAATGCCCGTGTTTTTTTCTTTTGCATCGGTATAATCATCTTCTTAAACTCGATATTTCTCCCGGAAAATTAAAGCTGCCAGCCCCGGCCTAAACCGGAGACGGCAGCTTTTTGCATAAAAGCATCTGCGTATAATTTTTATCTTAAGTTAAAGCTTACCGCACGCGTAACGCGACAGCGTGCGTTCTGACCGTACTTATCTTTGGCAGGACTGAAACGCCATTTGTTGACCGCAGTTACAACGCTGCTATCCATAGCGCTGTTGCCGGAGGAACCGACTACCGTTACATCCTCTACACTGCCGTCGGCACCTACCAGAATACGTACCGTTACCACACCGGTAGCACCGCTGTTGCGTGCGGACGCAGGATATACAGGCGCAACCTCGCGCAGCAGGCGTGGCGGTTTTACCGGCACACCGCGGCCTTCGCCGCTGCCGCTACCATTACCACTGCCGCTGCCACTGCCTGTTCCGCTGTCCGTACCTGTGCCTGTACCGTTACCGGTAGGATTACCGGCAGTAGCCTTCGGTCCGGGGGCTGCAGTCGCCTTTTTCCTGACAACTTTCTTTTGCGGTTTAGGCTTCAGCTTTTGGTCAATAATATCCTCCAGACTTTGGATGACAGGCTCTTCCTGCTGCTCCTCCTGTTCGATTTCTTCCTCCTGAGCTTCAGCGCCGCCACCGCCGCTCTCCAGCGAAACCTCCAAAATTTCCGGAGGCGTATGCACAAAGCGGTAGCCGAAAATGCCAAGGCCGGCGGCAAGAACAAGATGCACAGCCAGAGCTACGGCAAAGCCCTTGCCAAATCGCTTTTGTTCATCCTTCATTTGCTCTCACCTGTATCCGTAGCCAAACCGAAGCGTGTGACACCTGCTCCCTTCATTTTATCCATCAGCTGGATAATAGTTTTATAGGGAGCTTCGTCCTCCGCTCTGATAATAACCGAGAAGGAGGAATCATGCTTGCTTTCAATCGCAGCATTCTGAACCAGCATATCCATCTCGATTTTATTTTCATCAAGATAAAGGCTGCCGTCCTTTTTGATTGTTACATTAAAGTTACTCTTGCTGACATTCTCCGAATGCTTAGCAATCGGCAGGCGGATAGGAATCGTCTTGACCTCGCTCATATACATAGTGCTGACAATGAAAAATACCAGCAACAGGAAAATCATGTCAATCATCGGACTGAGCATTATCGACGGTGGAGTAAGCTCTCTTTTACGACGTCTGCGCATTTTTCAACACCGCCCCTCATTTGCTCTGCTCGTTAGCTTTGAAAATATCAACCAGTGTATCCGCTACTTCGTTGATATTCAGAGTTTCGGTTTTGATTTTACTTGTAAGATAAGCATGGATACACATACCCATAATAGCAATGCACAGGCCGAAAACGGTAGTAATCAGCGCTTCGCCGATACCTGCGGTAACAGCCATCGGGTTCTGAGTTCTTTCGTTCAAAGCATTAAAAGAAGAAATCATACCGGTAATCGTACCGAGCAGACCGAGCATCGGTGAAAGGCCGATAACAACGCTCAGATAGTTGATATTCTTTTCCAGGCTGTCGATGATGCGGTCAGCTTTGGTATAGACAATAGTTTCCAGACGCTGTCCGAGGTCACCCTTAATATCCAGAATCTCCTTAGCCATGGCAGCAGCCTCGCCCTTGCTCTGCTCTGCCAGCTCACTGGCGCCAACCAGATTAAAGTCATTCATCATGCGGCAGAAGCTGCTCGCGAACTTTTCTCCGGAAATAGCCTTCTTATAGAAAAGATATCGTTCCACACCAATAGCAATAGCGGCAAAGGAACACATCAGCAGCGGCCACATGCAGGGACCACCCTTAACAAAATAATCAACAGCTCCGGCAAAAATACTCATACTTAAACCTTCTTTCAAAAAAATAACGCTGCAATTTTTTTGCGGCAAATCGCAAGCTCATCATCCGCCTATACACAGCGGAAGGAAGTTGGCAAAGCCTCCATATCTGATACTTGTTGCTATTTACTAGATGTTTATATTATAGCCTCTTTACTAATCTGCGTCAAGAAAATACAAACTATATAAACAAAGGCAGTACAAGGAAAATTCCCCGTACTGCCACAAGGTACTGCCACAAGCTTTATGTTATTTGAAATACTTGGTGAAGGCCTGCGCCGCCGCCAACTGCACCTCTGCATTGAAGGCTGTATACCGCTCAAGCAGCAGGCGTCCCTCCGGCGTCAGCACACTGCTGCCACCGCTTTTACCGCCTGCCGTGCTGCTGACCAGCGCAAAGCCCAGGTCTGCCTCCGCACGCCGCAGAATCTTCCACGCCTTGCTGGCCGACATACCCATAGCCTTATAGGCAGCACTCAGCGAACCGGTGGCCTCAATGCGCTGCAAAAGCTCCGCTACGCCCTTGCCGAAATCAATGCTTTCGTTATACACGCGCACCTTCACATGATAATGCTGCGGCTCTGCATAGGTCATTTTACCACCCCTTGCCAAAACCGCAGGCAGGATAGGTGCACACAGCGCAGTTCAGGCACAAACCGCCTTCGCCCAAGGCCGCCAGCTCGTCGGCAGTGACAAGGTCACAGGCCAGCACGCGCGGAAGCACCAGGTCGAAAATCGTGCGCTTAGCGTACATTACGCAGCCCGGCAAGCCCATAACAGGCACCTGCTTTTCACCGTAGTAGGATAGCAAAAACATGGCGCCCGGAAGCACCGGTGCGCCATAGGAAACAATGCGTGCGCCGGTATTTTTGATTGCGAGCGGTGTGCGGTCATCCGGGTCAACGCTCATGCCGCCGGTGCAAAGCACCATTTCCGCGCCCTTTTCCTCAATCGCAGTTTTAATCGCAGCGGCAATCTGCTCCGGTTTGTCATCCAGCACCTGCTTATAAACTACCTCCACATTGAACTCAGCCAGCTTTTCCTCCAGCACGGGGGTAAAGGTATCCTTAATGCGTCCGTGGAAAACCTCACTGCCGGTCGCCAGCACGGCAGCCTTTTTGATTTTATACGGCAAAAGCTGCAGCAGCGGTTCATCACCGCACAGCTCACGCACACGCTGCATCTTTTCCTTTTCGATAACCAGCGGGATAATGCGCGTACCGCAGAGCTTGTCGCCCTTCTTCACCGGCGTATTGCCGTGACGCGTCGCAATCATCATCTGTCCTAAGCTGTTCACCAGGCGCAGACGCGCGCCGTCTACCTTGAACAGACCGTCAGCAGCGGCGGCAAGCTCAATCTTGCCCTCTTTCACAGGCGATTCATCCAACATAGTGTTTTTACAGATGTCGCACAAAATGCGTGCGGCATCATTTTCATGCAGCATGTTTTCGTCGGCTTCCCACACATATAAATGCTCCTTACCGATGGAAAGCAGCACCGGAATATCCTCTGGCTGCACCACATGCCCCTTGCGGAATACGGCATCCTTCGTAACGCCCTTGATAATCTGTGTCAGGTCATGGCAGAGAACACTGCCGACCGCATCTTCAGTACGAATTAATTTCATGCTTATCTACCTCTTATTTAGCCTGCGCAAAGCCGTAGGCGGCAAAAATCTTCATAGCTTCTTCTGTCTGCAGGAAGGCCGCAAAATCCTTAGCAGCCTCAGCCTGCGGAGCCTTCGCCAACACGCCGATAGGATAAATTACCGGCTTCTTTAAGGAGCCTGCCGGAGCTTCGGCAACAACAGTAACCTTATCCTTCAAGAGTGCTGCATCAGTAGCGTAAACAAGGCCTGCATCGGCACTGCCTTCGGCAACCCAGTTCAGCACTTGTGTTACGTTAGTACCAAGGCTTACTTTGGACTGAATCGCATCCCACTGGTCCAGCTTGGACAGTGCTTCTTTAGCATATTGGCCTGCAGGAACGCTGGCAGGATCGCCGATTGCAGGATGCTTAGCCTTGCTGAAATCATTAAAGCCTTTGATTTCGCTACCGCTTTTAGGCACAATCAGCACCAGCTTGTTTTCCAGCAGCGTCTTCACCGTGCTCTTATCCATATAGCCCTTGTCGCTCAGTGCGTTCATCTGCTTGTTGGCCGCAGAAATAAATACGTCAGCTGCCAGGCCGCTTTCAATTTGTGCCTGCAGTTTGCCGCTGGCATCATATACGCCCTCGATTTTGATTTCCGGATGTTTTTGCTGATACAACGGAATAAGCTTTTGCGTAAAGACCTTTTCCATGCTGGCAGCAGCTACCAGACGCAGTGTTTTGCCTGCCTGCGGAGCAGCAGCCTGCTTATCACCGCCGCCGCAGCCTGCAGCCATAACAGCTAACATCAAAGAAAATACTAAGCATAAGAGTTTTTTCATTTTACTCCCCCTGTTGTTGTTTTGTTTTATATAAGTAGACATTAAGACCGATAACTACCAAAAGGCAGATGCCCACAATTACGGCCACATACCAGCCTGCGGCATCCCAATCGCCTGCCGCTACGGCAGAATAAACTGCCAGCGGCAGTGTGCGTGTACGTCCTGCGATATTGCCGGCAATCATCGCCGTGGCACCGAACTCGCCCAGACCGCGGGCAAAGGCAAGCAGACCACCTGCGATAATACCGGGCAGCGCATTAGGCAGATGAATACGCCAAAAGATACGCCATTCCGTCATGCCAAGCGAACGCGCCGCCTCCAGCATGCCCTTGTCAACCTGCGACAAGGTACCGCGCGCACTACGGTACATGAGCGGCAGCGAAATTACCGCTGCTGCCAGCACTGTTGCCAACCAGCTGAAGGCTATTTTTATACCTGTCATCTGATAAATAAGCTGGCCCAAAAAGCGGTTGTTGCCAAAAAAATACAGTAAAAAGAAGCCTGCTACCGTAGGTGGCAGCACCATCGGCAGTGTTATTACAGCGTCGGCAAAAATCTTCAGGATTTGGCTCTGCAGCCGTTCCACCCACCAGGCAATAATTACGCCGATAAAGAAAACTATGACGATTGTTGCTGCCGCAGTGCGCAGCGAAATCCACAGCGGTGACCAGTCTATTGCGCTCATTTTCTCGCACAGTCATGGGCGCTGCCCTTCAGGATACGCAGTCCATGCTCCAGCTGCGGCAAAACGATTGCCAGCGCTTCCTCCACCGCTTTGGTGCTTCCGGGAAGATTCACAATCAGCGTCTGTCCGCGCACTACGCTCACGCCGCGGCTCAGCATTGCCCGCCGCGTAATCTTCAGCGATTCCGCACGGATGGTCTCCGCGATACCGGGCACATTGCGTGTAGCCACCGCCATTGTTGCCTCCGGTGTAACATCGCGCAGTGAGAGGCCCGTGCCGCCTGTGGTGATAATCAGATCCACCTGTCTGCTGTCCGCAAGACGCATCAGCTCACGTTCTATTTTCTTCTGCGCATCGGGAAGCAAAACCTGCTCTACAATTTCGTAGCCTGCTTCCGCCAATAGCTCTGCTGCCCTAGGCCCGCTGGTATCAACACGCTCACCCGCGGCACCCTTATCTGAAAGTGTCATTACCGCCGCACGCAAGGGTGCGTCGGCTGCTGGCAGCGTCACTTCCAGCTCCATGCCACTGCGCAGAACGCCGCCATGCTCTACCGTAGCAAAAACGCCCTCACGTGGCATAATGCAGTCGCCCACACGTGCAAAAATCGTGCAATGGCTGTGGCATTCCTTGCCAATCTGCGTCAGTTTCATCACTACTTCACCGCTGCGCATGATGCTGCCTACCAGCAGCTTTTTGAAGTCGATGCCGCTTACCAAAATATTTTCACCGAAGGCACCGATAGCGGCATCACCGCCGCGCGCATTGAATTCATCCACCTTTTCCGCACTCAGCAAACTCACCTGACGATGCCATTTGCCGGCGTGAGCATCACCCTCGATGCCGAAATTTTCTTTGAGGACAATCTCATTCACAGGATGCTTTTCCGTACCCTTCTTTTCGCTGATACACACAGCCTTGATTATGCCTCTGATGCTTGCTTCCATACAAAATCACCACTCTTTCCGCCTGCTTTGCTCAGCAGATGCACATCTGTAATCACCATCGCCTTATCCACGGCCTTGCACATATCGTAAATCGTCAGCAAGGCAATCTGCACGCCTGTCAGCGCCTCCATCTCCACGCCTGTCTTGCCCGTAGTCTTGACCAGGCACTGTGTCTGTACAGCGTAGCTGCCGTTTTCCGCCAACAGCTCAAAATCTACCGTGCACTTCGTCAGCTGCAGCAGATGGCACAGCGGAATTAGCTCACTGGTGCGCTTGGCTGCCATAATTCCGGCAACACGTGCTACGCCCAGCACATCACCCTTAGCCATACTGCCGGCAACAATCTTTTCATATATTTCTCTGCTTACGCAGATTTTCCCCTGCGCCACTGCAACCCTCGCGGTGTCAGCCTTGTCGCTGACATCCACCATCAGAGCATTGCCCGCAGCATCAAAATGTGTAAATTCACTCATTGTCTGCTCCTTCAAAGCCTGTATTTATCCGCCAATCTGGCTCATATTAAAGCGCGCTGCTTTTACATCAAAGCTGTGTCCCGCAGGCTTGGCGTAAATAATATCCTGCATAGCCTGCAGCAAATCCGCATCACTTGCGCCGTCACGCAGCAAGTGCTTCAGGTTCATGCCCGCGTCACTGTAAAGACAGGGCTTCAGCATGCCTACGGATGTAAGACGCACCCTGTTACAGACAGCGCAGAATTTATTGTGCAGCGGTTCGATAAAGCCCACCGGCATTGCATAACCGCTAATGCGCCAGTAGCTTGCAGGACCGTTGCCGTAGCGCTGCGCATCGGGCTGCAGCTGTAAACCTGCCTGCTCCAACAGACTGCGGATTTCGTTGCCGCTCACTCCTCGCAGATTAGCGTTGCAGTCCAGCGGCATCAGCTCAATAAAGCGCAGTGGTGCGTTATACCTGTGCGCCAGCTTTAGCAACTGCATAATATCGGCCGGACCGTTTTCTGCAAGGGGCACACAGTTCAGCTTGAACGGTATCCCTGCAGACTGCAGCTCCTGCAATGCCTGCAGAACGCTGTCCAGGCTGCCGCCGGTAAGCTCTGTATAATACGCTGCATCCAGCGTGTCCAGGCTCACGTTGATACTGTCCACACCTGCCGCGATAAGCGCAGGCAGCTGGTTTGACAGCAACGTGCCGTTCGTTGTCAGCGTCACCTGCTCCGCGCCCTCCAGCTGCTTCAGGTTGGCAATAAAATCACTGCAGCCCTTGCGCAGCAAAGGCTCGCCGCCGGTGATTTTGAATTTGCGGATGCCAAGCTGCAGCGCAGCGCGGCAAATGCGCAAAAGCTCTTCGTAGCGCAATATTTCATTATGCGGCACATGCTCACTCCTGTCTCTTATACACATCTCCGAGCCCACGAGA
>OJRN01000825.1_pt1 | contig 14655 bp, 10 predicted proteins | sample 1599211 | NCBI WGS metagenome assembly OJRN01 (sample SAMN03922532, study PRJEB24848) | human gut metagenome | isolation source: stool sample | host: Homo sapiens | place: Germany | collected 2010-05
TTATAAGATTGAGTAATCATCCGGTAAAGCTGATTTTAGAAGCGAAGAAAAACTTTTTTGATAAAATTATGAAAAAATGCCTGTAAAAAGCAGGTAAACCTTAGCCCGGATGCAGTTTACGACGGTCTTATTGTGCTTTTGAAAAAATAAGCGAGTTAAACTATTAGTACATATTCGCACCTTGCGCAGAAAATATAAAAGTGCTATAATAAAAATTGATCATAATTGTTCGCTTAATTAAAGAAATAGCCGAAAGCTGTGCTTACAACTATTGTTATTGATGCAGGCTGCTTAGTGCTATTGCAGGATAGCAGATGCTTGAAAGCGGGGCAATACTATCGCAGGACAATTACTGAAACAGCTGTTTCACTTGTTTCCACACGTGACAGGTGTTACGTACAGTATATAAATAATAATATTTATGTGTGAGGTGTTTTTTATGAACAAAGTATTCAAAGTAATTTGGAGTGAAGCGCGCAACGCATATGTCGTTGTTTCCGAAATGGCAAAAAGCCATGGAACTAAAAGCTGCTCTACCAAAAAGCTGTTGGCAATGCTGATTGCAACAGGTGTAATGACCTGCGCAAGCATGGCTCCGGCAATGGCTGATAATCCGGCACCGAATGATTTGAACGTAACCATTGGTAAGGGTGCACATGTTTCTGTTTGAAATGGTGTTACAGGAAAGAACATAACCGGTGATATTGCTGTTGGACCGGATGCGCATGCCTGGAATGGTGAATATTCTTATGGTAGCGAAGGTAGAATCGGTTCTAAAGAATATTTGTTGGATTTTGGCCAAGGTGGCGTAGTTGGAGCCGAGTCGTTTTTTGGTATTCCGTATAAGTATAAAGTAGCCGACGGTTCAAAAATAGCCGGTTCTATTGCTATCGGTAAAAATACAGTAGCACGCACAGGCTCTGTTATGCTTGGTGATCATTCCTATACCGGCAAGCTTGGCGATATTGAAATTAACCCGGCAAACGCTATGACCTATAATGATGGTATTTATTCTACTACTCTTGGTGCCGGTGCTTATAATAGCGGCTCCTTAGCAGCTGTAACCGGTGCATTGTCTATTGCTTCCGGTTCGGATACTAAAAATACAGGTGCTACCATTTATGGTTCTATGAACAGCATCGAATCTGAAACCAGCAGTAGCAGTTACAGCGGTGTTGCCAGCAGTGTGCTTGGCTTTGCTAACAGAACACAAAATGCTAATGCTGCTTTAATCTGGGGTACCGGCAACGAAGTTACCAACTCTATTGAAAAAGTCGGCATTGACACTAACTGGAATAATGTGTCTGTTGCGGAAGCACAGCAAAAGGCTATTAAAGCCATGCAGTCCAGCGATTATGCAGGTGGTTCTGTAATGGCAATCGGCGGCGGCAACAAGGCTGATTACGCTAAATACTCCCAACTGACCGGCGTAAAAAATAAAGTAACCGGTACTAAAGCTAAGGCTGCCAAGTATGACTTTGTAAACGGTTATCAAAACACTGTTTTCAATGCATCTGATGTTACCGTAATTGGTATTAAAAATGAAGTTACCGCAGACGGCAACAAGGTTATCGGTGATAATCACAATGTAAGCGGTAAGGATAACGTTATTTTCGGCTCTGCTGATAAATTAACCGAAACAACTGTTAATAACGCTGTTGTTCTCGGTCATAATGCCAAAGTTACCGGTGAAGGCGGAGTTGCTCTGGGTGCCGGCAGTGTAGCTGACAGAGCTAATGCAGTATCCGTAGGCAGCACTGGCGCTAACCGTCAGATTATCAATGTAGCAGCAGGCGAAGCCGATACTGACGCTGTAAACGTAAGCCAACTGCAAAAAGTAAGCGACACTGCTAATGCAGGCTGGAACCTGTCTACCAACGGTTTTGGAACCGAAGCAACCAACGTAAAACCCGGCGATTATGTTGACTTCAGAGGTGACAAGAACATCAGCGTAAGCCATGACGGCACTAAGGTTCAGGTTGAGCTGAACAAAAACATTGATGTAAACTCCATCCAGACCAATGCACTGAACTCCACCACAGGCGCTAAGCTGGGTCAGGTGACTATTGCTGCAGACGGCAAGATCAGCGGCGTAGCAGCAGGCGAAGCCGATACTGACGCTGTAAACGTAAGCCAACTGAATGCAGTAGCAACCGAAGCAGGTAAACATACCACCTTATCTAACGGTAAGAATACAACAGTTGAATCTACAGTTAAAGACGGCCAGACTGATTACAAGGTTAATGTTGCAGGCGATTTGACTGATATTACCTCTGTTGCCAATGGAGATTCCAAAATTAACTTGAATAAAGATAGCATCATCATTTCCAATGGTAATAAATACTTTGCAATTACTAACAGCGGTATTGGCATGAGCTATATCGGTGCTGATTATAGTGCAAAATCCATCATGCTTGGTGAAAACGGAACAACCATCAGCGGTGGCTTGAATGTAGCAGGCAGCAAGATTACCGGTGTAGCAGCAGGCGTAGCTGATACCGATGCTGTAAACGTAAGCCAACTGAAAAAAGTAAGCGACACTGCTAATGCAGGTTGGAATTTGTCTACCAACGGTGTTGCAACCGGAGCAACCAACGTAAAACCCGGCGATTATGTTGACTTCAGCGGTGACAAGAACATCAGCGTAAGCCATGACGGCACTAAAGTTCAAGTTAAGCTGAACAAAAACATTGATGTAAACTATGTTCAGACCAATGCACTGAACTCCAAATACAGCCTGTCCGTAGGTACTATGGCAGAAAACGGAATTATGCCGTTCCTTGTAAGCAGCACCGGCGCATTCTACGCAGCAAACAACAACTTCTCCGTAGATAAAGACGGCAAAGTAATCGCAACTGCAGGTGAAATCGGCAACGTAGTACTGCAAAACGGCGTATATACCGGTAATTCCGCACTGCGTGACGGTGAGCTGTACTTAGGCGATGCAAGCGGCAACTACAGCCAAATCACTCCGAAATCCGCTAAACTTGGTCAGGTAACCATCGATGAAAAAGGCAACATGGCCGGTGTAAACTCCATCCAGACCAATGCACTGAACGCAAAATACAACCTGTCCGTAGGTACTATGGCAGAAAACGGAATTATGCCGTTCCTTGTAAACAGCACCGGCGCATTCTACGCAGCAAACAACAACTTCTCCGTAGATAAAGACGGCAAAGTAATCGCAACTGCAGGTGAAATCGGCAACGTAGTACTGCAAAACGGCGTATATACCGGTAATTCCGCACTGCGTGACGGTGAGCTGTACTTAGGCGATGCAAGCGGCAACTACAGCCAAATCACTCCGAAATCCGCTAAACTTGGTCAGGTAACCATCGATGAAAAAGGCAACATGGCCGGTGTAAACTCCATCCAGACCAATGCACTGAACGCAAAATACAACCTGTCCGTAGGTACTATGGCAGAAAACGGAATTATGCCGTTCCTTGTAAACAGCACCGGCGCATTCTACGCAGCAAACAACAACTTCTCCGTAGATAAAGACGGCAAAGTAATCGCAACTGCAGGTGAAATCGGCAACGTAGTACTGCAAAACGGCGTATATACCGGTAATTCCGCACTGCGTGACGGTGAGCTGTACTTAGGCGATGCAAGCGGCAACTACAGCCAAATCACCACCACAGGCGCTAAGCTGGGTCAGGTGACTATTGCTGCAGACGGCAAGATCAGCGGCGTAGCTGCAGGCGAAGTAAGCAAAACCTCTACTGACGCTATCAACGGCAGCCAACTGCATCAGACCAATGAGAATGTTGCAGCATTGGATAAACGCGTAACCCAGAACGAAGCTGATATCGCTCAAAACAAAGCAGATATCGCTCAAAATAAAGCAGACATTGCTCAGAATAAAGCAGATATCGCTCAAAATAAAGCAGACATTGCTCAAAATAAAGCAGACATTGCTACCAACAAAGCAAATATCGAGAAAAACGCTAATGATATTGCTAGCAACAAGCAAAACATCGATAAGCTGAATACCCGTGTAGACGGTGTTGAAAAGCTTGCTAAGCAGCATACCACTGTTACCGCAGGTGACAACATTGCTGTAACCGAAACCACCAATAAAGACGGTGGCAAGGAATACAATGTTGCTCTGAAGAATAAAATTGATCTTGGCGATAAGGGTAGCGTAACCACTGGCCAAACCGAAATGAACAAAGACGGCCTGAAGGTTGGCGATAAGGTTAGCGTATCTGCAACTGCTGTAACCGCAGGTCAAACCTCCATCAACAATGATGGCTTGGCAGTTGGTCCGAACACTTCTCTGAAGGCTGATGAGCTGAAGGTTGACGGTAAGACCTACATCGATAAGAATGGTCTGAATGCAAACGGCATGCAGATTACAAATGTAGCAGACGGTAAAGAAAATAGCGATGCAGTTAACGTAGGTCAGCTGAAGGAAAGTGAAAAAACGATCAACAACCGCATCAACCAACTGGGCAACCGTGTGAACAAGGTTGGCGCAGGCGCAGCAGCTCTGGCAGCACTGCATCCGATGGACTTTGATCCGGACGACAAACTGACCTTCTCCGCAGGCTATGGCAACTACGGCGGTGAAAACGCTGCAGCAATCGGCGCATACTATCGTCCTGACGAAAAGGTAATGTTCAGTGTTGCAGGTACCGTAGGCAATGGTGAAAACATGGTTAACGCAGGCGTATCCTTCGCTCTGGACCGCACCAACCATGTAAGCAACAGCCGTACCGCTCTGGCTCGTGAGGTTATCGACCTCCGCGGTCAGCTGGCAGTAATGGGCGCTAAGATGGCTAAGATGGAAAAAGCATTCGGTATGCTGGATGAAACCAAGACCAAGCTCTTCCCGGATGTTCCGGCTAACCACTGGGCATATGAATACATCGCTAAGCTGGCAGGCAACGGCTACATCGAAGGCTATCCTGACGGCAACTTCGGCGGTGACCGTCTGATGACTCGTTATGAATTTGCTGCAATGCTCTATCGTGCAATCGAAAAAGGCGCAGCTCTGGAAGAAAAGATCATCAAAGAATTTGAGCCTGAATTGGGCCGCATCCGTGTAGACCGCATCAGCGGTGAAGACGGCGATCGCGATAAGATCGAACGTGTACGCGTAAACGATACTAAAGGCGAGCGCGACCATTACGGCAACAAGCTGGCAAAATAAATTGTCGGCAGTGACAAGTGAATAAAGCTCAATAAACAGTAAAGGCGTTCTCCCGCAGGGGAGAACGCCTTTTGTCGCAGGGAATATATCAATAATTGCAACGGCATTTTTCTTTTTATGAACTATTGTTTTTTATAATACATCTGTGATATAATTACCTTAGTTGCATAGGTAGCCGCATTTTGGCGGAGCTTATGCCTGGTCATGCGGATCAGTGGCGCTTGTCGAGCTTTCGGCAGGCGCCTTTTCTTTTACGTCAGTTGCAATCGCCGGCTTATATATTTTTGCCTGACTTTATGCTATAATCAAAGGAGGAAACATATGCAAAACTTAGCAACAAAATTCGAAAACCTGACGATTCAAAGTGATTTCATATTCAAAAAGGTTATGTCGCGCAAGCGTATCTGTATTCACCTGTTAGAGGAATTACTGCAGATCAAAATTGCTGATATCAACTACTTGGAGGCAGAAAAATCCCTTGAGCCTGAATTCGTCAGCCGTGGTATCCGTCTAGACATCATTGTGGCAGATGACAAGAATACGCATTACAATCTGGAAATGCAGGTCAAGAACACCAAAAATCCTGATACCAAAAACTACGTGCTGCCCAAGCGCACACGCTACTATCAGGCATTGATGGATATTGACTTGCTGCAGAAGAACCAGGAATATGATCTGTTGCCGCCAACCTATATCATTTTTATCTGTGTTTTTGATTTTTTTGCCAAGGGAAATTATGTTTACACCTTTAAAAAGCGTTGTCTGGAGGATTTGGAGCTGGAGCTTCCCGATGAAGCAACTACTATGATTTTGAATACCAAAGGTACGCATGGCAGTATTTCCAAGGACATCAAAAGTTTTTATGATTATGTTAATAACCACGTTATAAATAGCGATTTCACAAGACAAATTGATGATGAAATCAGCTATCTTAAGCTTGATTCGAAAGTGAGGCGAGAATTTATGCTTTTGGAAGCACGTTTGTTAGACGAAAGACGGGAAGCTAAGGCTGAAGGTAAAGCTGAAGGTAAAGCTGAAGGTCTCGCCGAAGGCAAGGCAAAAGAAAAGACTGCAACTGCAAAGCGTCTTTTAAGCATGGGATTATCTGTAGGGGATATTGCTAAGGCTACTTCACTTTCCATTGAGCAGGTTGAAGCAATTAAGGCGGAATGAATTTGACAAAGATTTTTTCTTACAGTAAAGGCGTTCTCCCGCAGGGGAGAACGCCTTTTTACATTGTAACGAAAGCAGTTAAGCTGTTATGGTATATGTTTTATAGATTACCTGCGGAGCTGACATCTACCACTTTTCCGGAATTCCGGGGAAGTCGGCAATCGTCAGCATACAGCAGCTGCCGGTGGCCAGCAGTATATCTGCATCAGTATCATATACATGAATCTGCATAGTAATCAATCGGTCATTATGCGAAACAACCTCAGCCTGTGCCTCTACCATTGCACCGGAAGGAGCGCCCTTGATGAAATCTACGGTCATCGATACCGTAACCACGCGCTTGCCCATAGCGGCGCAGGCGATGCCGGTGGCATTATCCACCAGTGTTGTAAGCAAGCCTCCATGCAGCTTGCCGTTGAGGTTTGTGTGTATGGCAGGGTCAATGCGCAGGCCTACTGCAGCTTTGCCGCAGCTGATGCTGTGAACCTTTATGCCGCAGTGCTGCATAAAAGCGTTATGCGTGTAGATATCTTTTACGCTTCGGATAATTTCTTCCGGTTGCATAAATCATTCCTCCTTTAGACAGGCGTCCAAAGCTTGGGCAACGTCACTGCATTGCTCAAGGCTTGCTACCCAAATTTGTAAACGTAATGCTTTAGCTTCACCGTAGACAGGTACGGCAAGGCTCATAAATTTAGCACAGAGCTCCTCCCAGGTCAGAGGATTTTCCGGATCTCCCTTAGGATAATCAACCTGCATTGTCAGTGTTTGTCCGTTTTGCAGCTGGATTTCTACTCTGGAAGCCAATTTGGAAGCATCTGCCGCATGAAGCTGTTCCATAGCCTCATCGCGGATAACCTCGATGCGCTGCATTAAATCCGTAAGCTCTTTGTTATGGATACATTCCTCACTGAACTGCGCAATGCCTACTTCGCCGAACTTCAGCATGGCAGCGGAGCAATATTGAATACTGAATTTGCCGCCGTAGGGAGTTTGCGGCTGCGGATTATTGATCAGATAGTTCGTAATATCGTTGACGTAAAGCTTAATTTTAGCGATGTCCTCAGGCTGCAGAGAATGAGCCTTGCGCAGCTCCTGAATGGCGTAAAGAGCGGCGTGAGCATGCTTGCAGCAGGCGTAGGGCTTGAAGGAGTTGATGTCGATTTTCAGCTTGTCGGTGCTCATGCTTTCGGTAAGCTTTTCCAGATGTGGTTCTTTGACCATGGCACGGCAGAAGCCCTTTTCGCCTTCTAAAATTTCGCTGGCGGCAGTAAAGCCCTTTTGCGACAGATAAGCGCTGAGAACACCGCTGTAGGAAGCCTTGCCTGTGTGCAGCGGCTTGCTCATGGCACCCTCTTTTAAAAACTCCCACAGGCCTGCTGCCTGTGTACCGGCGCTGCCGTAGCACATCAGTGTCTGCTGTGCGTCAAGACCGAGGGCGTTGGCGGCAGCAGCACCGGCGGCGATGGTGCCTGCAGTACCGGTGGTATGCCAGAAGAAGTAGGATTCCGGGATTACAGCTTCGCCTACGCGGCCGCTGGCCTCGTAGCCTGCGCATATAGCGGCAATAAGCTGCTTGCCGCTTTTGTGCTCCGCTTCGCAGACAGCCAGCGCGGGGGAAACAACGACGCAGGCCGGGTGGATAATCGAAGGGTTATGCAAATCATCGAAGTCCAGACTGTGGGAAGCAGCGCTGTTGATAAAGGCAGCGTTCAGGGCGCTAGCCTTTTTTGCAGGGATACTGCCGAAGATATTCGCCTTCGGTGCATCGCCCTGAAGAATAACATCATGGATGATGCGTACCGGTTTTTCCTGCGAACCGCGGATAGCAATTCCCAGCCAGTCCAGCAGACATTTTTTAGCCATTTCGATACTGTGAGCAGAAAGCTTTTCGTAGCACAATTCTGCGGTAAATTTTGCTAATACTTTAGTTGTCATTGTAAATACCTGCCTTTGCTTTAATTTTAACTATTGCCATGGTATTCGCCAAATGCAACGTAAACACCTGCCTTAGCCTTAAAACAAATTACCTCCCTGCTGGTATTCTCCGAAAACCTCGCGCAGTACGCCGCAGATTTCGCCTAAGGTTGCATAGGTTTTAACAGCATCAATCAGATAAGGCATAAGGTTAGCTTCACCATTGGCAGCTTCCTTCAGAGCTTTCAGGGAAGCATCTACTGCGTGCTGGTCACGGTGAGCCTTCATTTCATTTACACGGGCAATCTGACGTTCCGCAACGCTTAAATCTGCCGTAATAACGTCATTTGTTTTGACAGCCTTTTGAAAACAGAATCTTGCAAAATCTCCGAGTACATAGTAAGATTTTCAAATTTAGATTCTGCCAAACCCATTAATACAGCATTGGCTATGCTTCCTACGCCGGACTGCAACGGCAGCATTTGCTGCGGCAGACGGCCGTGGCGCTGCTCGTGCTCCAGAAAATCAACCAGGTTAGCGGCAATTTTTTTGCTTGTGTCATCAGGAGCGCTTAAATTGCGTACATGGTCGACAATGTCTGATTCGACGATGCAGGTAATTCTGTCAAGTCCGCAGCTTACATAAGGAGAACCGATGCGGTCGCCGACATGATAAATAGGGATTTCGGTGCGCTCAGGTGGTTTGCTGCAGATGTAAATATCGTGCATTCCCTCCAGCGTCAGAGGGATAGATGTGTTGACCTCAACGATAATTTTTTTCGCAGGCTTTACAAGCATAGGCGTGTTGCCGACACCAGAACCGAGAACAATGCTGCCGTCTGCATTAATAGCAGCGGCTTCAACGATTGCAACATCAACATCGCCGTAAAAGCCGTAGTCGATTTGTTGGGCAAAGTGGCTTAAATGCTGATCAATATAGGTTACGCTGCCGGTGTTGATCTGGCGGCTGAGTGTTTTGTTGGAGGCTGTATAATAAGGCATGCGTCCGCTGATACCGCCGACTTCGGCAAGTGTTTCTTCGATTTCCGGTCCGACGGAAGCACCGCTCCAAATATTGATACGGCATTTTTTGCCGGCCTTGATGGCTTTAGCGAGAGCAAGTGTGGTTTTCTTAGGATAGCCAGAGGGGGTGAAGCCGCTGACACCGACATTCATACCGTCGGTAATCAGTGTGGCTGCTTCGTCCGCGCTGACTATTTTGTCAAATAGGCAGGGGGTGCGCAAACGTGTTGCATCCAGCATTTCAAAAACCTCTTTTCTTTTTTGGAAATTTCCTTATCTGCTTACAGTTTAAATCTATCAACATATAAAGTAAAATACGGAAAATACATTTTACATATAAAAAATGCATATACGTTAACTCGTTCTTTGATGCGGGAACAGGATAATTCATGATATATAGTTGTCTGTTTTTAGAAAAAAACGAAAAACTTAAACTTTTATTCCTAATCACTTATAAAAATAATCTATTGGAGTTATATGCGTTTTGCATATGCTGTCATTGGTTTTATGAAAAATTTAATTTTAAAAACTAAAAAAGTACTCAGAAATATTGCTGTATATTATAATAAAGGCAGAGAGAAGTAAAGGAGAACCCTATATGGACATAGAATATTACCGCAATTTTATTGCCATAGTTGAAGCCGGCAGTATTTCTGCCGCAGCTAAGCAGATAGCGATTGCCCAGCCGGCGCTGAGTAATCAGCTTAAGGTGCTGCAGAAGCGTTTTGGTACGCAGCTGCTGCATGTGCGCCGTGGCGGTCACAGCATTGAGCTTACGGATGCAGGCTGTATTTTATATAACAAGGCTAAGTATATCTGCTCGGCAGAAAACAGCGCTCTGAAGGATATAGTTGACTGTCAGGCAGGCTTTAGCGGTACGCTGCGCATCAGTCTGTCACCTTCGATGTCAATAAACTTTATTAAAAACTTTTTGAGTGATTTTTACAGAGAGTTTCCGCATATTAATTATGAGCTGTATGAGGTGCCGATTGACGAACAAACCCAGCAGCTTTTGGAGGGGAAAACAGAAATAGGCATTGCCAATGCACCCCTAAAGCAGTCTAAACGCTTTGAAACGCTGTTCAGCCGTAAAGAGCGTCTGGTTGCGCTTTTTCATAAGGATAGCCCGTATCTGAAAAATGATAAGCCTAATATCTTGCTGGATGATTTGGAGGACATTCCGTTATGTCTTTCGCGTGGCTGTTCTGAGCTGTTTTTTTCTGTGTGCTCGGATTCACACATTTTCCCGCAGGTTATGAGTATTAATACTACTAAGCTTTCGGCCATAGCCTGGGCAGAAAAAAATACCGGTGTGGCAATTGTACCGGCACCAGCTGTAGAATTGTTTCCAGCGAATCTGGTCCGCAAGGAAATCAAGGATGAGCGCTTGTTTCTGGAGATGACACTGTCTATAGTTAAGGGCAGAGAGATGTCGCAGGTTGCGCAGACCTTTATTAATTATTATATGCAGAATAAATAAAAATACGCCTTAGGCTGTTGATGCCTAGGGCGTATTTGTTTGCCTTCTTACTTTATTTTTTTCTTCGGGCGGTATTCTGAAATAAACAGGCCGGTCATTGTCAGGATGGTACCGAGTGCTACCAGCAGAGTGATTTTTTCCTGCAGGACAATCGCCGAGGTAATGACGGTGATGACGGGCACCATATAAATATAAACGCTGGCCTTTACTGCGCCCAACTCCCTAACTGCCAAATTCCAGGTGACAAAGCAGAGAGCAGAAGCGCCCAGTCCCAGAAAGACGATATTGAAAAGATAGGTAGTATTGGCGAAGCGTGCCAGGTTCAGTTCAAAATCCAGAAAACCGAGCGCCGGCACCATAAAGAGAATGCCGTAGAAAAATGTTCTGCGTGTGGCGAGGATAACAGGATAACCGTAGCTGCTGATTTTTTTCGTCAGCAGAGCATAAAACGCCCACACGACAGCGGCGGAAATCGCCAGCAAATCACCCAGCGGATTGAGCTGCATGGCTGCACCATTGAAGCTGATGCAGGCAATACCGCTCATCACGATAAAAAAGCCGATGATGAACTGCTTGCTTAAACTGCCGGCAGAACGCATAAAATAATGCGCCAGCAGCGCGGTAAAGAAAGGCGCTGTGCTGCCGATTACGCCAACGTTGGAGGCTTGTGTATAGGTCAAGGCGATGTTTTCCAAAAGGTAGTAGAGGCAGATGCCGCAAAGGCCTGCGGCCATAAAAACAGGCTCCTGCTTTTTATCTGTTTTCAGCATTTGGGGATAGGCCAGCCAAAGGGCGAAAAAGGCCATAATAAAGCGGAAAAAAAGGATTTCCAGCGGCTGAAAGCCGGTAAGTAAAACCTTTGTAGAAATAAAGGTTGTGCCCCAGGTAGCAATTGTAATGAGGGCAGCAATGTGCCCGATGTAGCGGGTGTTTTGCATTTGCTTGGGAATCTCCGTTCTTTTTAGTGCGCAGTAGAACGCACTCTATGATTTTAGCAGACTAAAATCCTGCTATTAACAAACTATCCCCTCTGCCGGCATGACAGAAGGGATAGGCTTTAAATTATTATTTTGTGTGCTTGTCTTGGGCAGCCTGCTTGTTGGGGGCTGCCGCAGCATATTTCGTCAGGGCAACCTTCGTGATGTGGAAGTCGCCTACGGTATCGGGGCCGTCGATGCAGCCGTTGGGGCAGGCCATGCCTTCGATATAGCTGCAGTCGAGCTTGCCTGCGGCAGCAGCCTTAACCGTATCACGGCATTTGTCCAGTCCGGAGCAGTATTGTGCGTTATGCACCTCACCGCCCATAGCGGCAACCGTATCCTGTACGGCAGCACTTACTCCGGCAGTCAGCGGGAAGCTCAGACCGAGCTTGGAGGCATCACGCTCATACGCAGCATCGCCGCTCATTTCCGCAAATTTGATATCCTTGCCCTCCAGCATGCACATAATCTCTTCAAAGGAAAGCACGTAGTTGATGGTTTCGCGGTGCTCGCGTGCTTCCACCTTTTTGGCAATGCAGGGACCGATGAACACGGTAACGGCATAAGGATATTTTTCCTTTATCAGCTCAGCGCAGGTGAGCATGGGGGAGGGAGTGTCGGAAATTTTATCCGCAGCCTCCGGCACCTGCGTTTTAATCAGCTTAACGAAGGCAGGGCAGCAGGAGCTGGTCATAAAGCCCTGCTTGGCAGGAACCTTATCCAGATATTCCTCTGCTTCTTTAACGCTGGTGATATCGGCGCCGATTCCAACCTCTACGACTTCAGCGAAGCCTGCTTTTTGAAGTGCCTCGTAAATTTGCGCCATAGTAATCTTCAAACCGTATTGGCCTACGATAGAAGGTGCCACAAGGGCGATAACCTGCTTGCCCTGCTGGATTTCACGGATAACGCGGATGATATTGCTGCGCTCGTCGATAGCACCGAAGGGGCAGGCGTTGCGGCAGGCACCGCAGGAAACACATTTTTCGTAGTCAATTACAGCCTTACGGTTTTCACCGATGCTGATGGCACCGATGGCGCAGGCACGCACGCAGGGACGATGGATTTCGATAATCGCACCGTAGGGGCACATCTGCTTGCAGCGTCCGCATTCGATACATTTCGTTTTATCGATAAAGGCACGGTCCTGAATAATGCTGATAGCCTTTTTCGGGCAGTTATTCATGCATTTGTGGGTGATGCAGTGACGGCACATATCGGTAACGTAATAAGCATCAATCGGGCATTGGTCGCAGGCTGCGGGGAGCACGTCGATAATCGGCAAATCGGTGCGCTCAGGCTCGTTCAGCGTCAGCTTGGCAGCCTCGATGATATTGCTGGAGCACTCCTGCCCCAACGCCATATCAATACGGTTTTTCAGTACGGCTCTTTCTTTATAAACACAGCAGCGGTAGCGCGGAGTATCCTCGCGTACCTCCTGCAGAATATCGTAGACGTGGTCAGGCAACTCGTTATTCCAGGTGTAGCGGGATAAATGCTCCAGCACCATGCGGCGCAGCTGCGCAACAGCGGTTAATTCCATAGCGGTTCCTCCTTGGCAATTAGTTATATTGCGTTTTGCATTGCATACTCTATACTGTACAATTCTTTACAGAACGCAAAAATCCTGCTGAAGAGTATACGTAACGGTTTTAATAATGTTAAATTTGGTATTTTTCTAAACAGTTATATAGATGCATCTGTCAAAAAATCTCTGATATTTTTATGGATAATACCATTACGGCTCATATCGAATTCGTCGAGTGAAAGCACATATTTCGGATAATTATCGGTAATTTCATTGTAAAAACCGAACTCACGTTGAATAGTTTCTTCTGCAGCCAATAAGTACGTAACTTGAATATAAATTTTTTTATCCTGTTTTTCACAGATAAAATCAATTTCTTTGGTATCTAACTTGCCGATGCTCACCTTATAACCACGGCGTAAAAGCTCCAGATAAACGATATTTTCCAAAATGAGATTGATATCCTTCATGTTGCCGCCGAAGACTGCTTCGCGGATGCCATGGTCAGCGACATAATATTTTTCGTTGATAGCAAGCAGCTTTTTACCTTGTATATCCTGACGTTTTACCTGATAAAACAGAAAAGCATCGGTGCAGGCTTTAACGTAGTTGATAATGGTTTCTGTTGCCATACTGCGTCCTTCGCTTTTCAAATATTTAGAAAGCACATTTGCAGAAAAAATGGTACCGATATTTGCAGTTATGTAGGTAAGTATGCGTTCAAGCATGTCAACATCACGTATATTGTTGCGGCGTACAATATCTTTCAGTTCTACTGATGTATATACATCCTGTAAATATTGTTTGCAGGCAGCTTCGTTATATTGCAGGGCTGCCAAATATGGCATTCCTCCGAAGTGCAGGTATTTCTTGAAGCAGTCTGCTTCACTTGTATTAGGCTGTATAGTATTATATAGCTCAATAAATTCAGAAAATGAAAAAGGATAAATAACAAATTCTACATAGCGTCCTGCTAAATAAGTGGCTAATTCACCGGATAGGAGCTTGGCATTGGAACCGGTGATATAAATATCACAATTAAGCTCTATACGTAAGGAATTAATACATTTTTCCCAATCTTTTACCTCTTGGATTTCATCAAAGAAAAGATAAATTTTGCCTGTTAAAGCTTGGGTTTGGCTTATTATTTCATCATGAAGAGCCTGGGCATTGCAAAGCCTGGCAAAGCTCATATTTTCAAAATTATAGGAAATAAGCTGTTGGGGAGTAACTCCTTGTTGTAACAGCTCTTGTTTTATAAGATCTAACATAACAGATTTACCGCAACGTCGGATACCTGTAAGTACTTTTACTAAATCACTGTTAATGAATGGGCGGATTTTTTTCATGTAAGATTCTCTTTTAATCATGTAAATCACCTCACTATCTATATAATA
>OJRN01000846.1_pt1 | contig 14304 bp, 20 predicted proteins | sample 1599211 | NCBI WGS metagenome assembly OJRN01 (sample SAMN03922532, study PRJEB24848) | human gut metagenome | isolation source: stool sample | host: Homo sapiens | place: Germany | collected 2010-05
TATAAGAGACAGCTTGCAGCCTCAGGAGTAGGCTTCATTTCTACTTTTGCTTCTTTGTTCTCTTCCATTTTATTATTTATTAAAAAGGTTTACCATACTTCTTTTTATACATCTCCCTCCAAGATTCTATATCTGTAGAATCTGTGTCAGTACATCCACATTCATCACAGTAGTCCATATTATCAAGAACCATTATTTTAAGTGACAGACAATTCTTACAATATACTACTGGTTCTGTATTATAATCTTCCTTATGAAGCTCTTCTCTGATATTGCTTGATTTGTCCATAAATCTGTTTCTTTAGTTCATTAGAACCTCTACTGTGTGCTTCCTTTCTCTTACTAGTATTGGCTCTGTTATTAAATGGTCTCTTTGGGATTATTAATCCATTAGGAGCTACATGTCCTCTTCTAATAGCTCTATTTACAGACTTGAATTTATTAACAGCTTCAAAGGTCTTTAAACCACTATTCTCAGCCAAGTACTTTTCAAACTCTTCCTGACTCATCAGGCTTCTTTCAATTTTCTTCTGCTCTTCCATATTTCACAATGTTATGTTATTACTTGTAATATACTAACACAAACTGACCATTCTCTTTCAAAAGAGATACAATATCTTCTCTTTTTACTCCTACTTCATTAGCATATCTAACAATCTCCCTAATTGTATTAGCTGCTAATGCAGTCATAATTTGGTGAACTACACCAGTTTCAGAAACCTTCTTAGTTCTTACCATTTTATTCTTTTCAATTTCTTCCATATCTTAACTAAAATTAGTTGCGGGGGAAGGACTCGAACCTTCACAAGCAATTACTGTCTTGAGGTTATGAGCCTCAAATGTTACCCTTACACTACCCCACATATGAGTGCAGATAGACAGACTCGAACTGTCACATTGACATTGGAAGTGTCACATACTGACCTTTATACTATACCTGCATTTGAGTAGATAACTGGATTTGAACCAGCCCCTTGACATTGGCAATGTCATATGCTAACCACTAACACCATACCTACATAAAGCCAAAGATTTGCATTTGGTACTTTGGCATTGCAAGGTTTCACCTTAACTTGCACCCTCCTTCACATTCCACCCATATACAGCTTGTTATAGTGTCAGCTCACTTTGGGGTTTCCATTGGACTAAGGAGTGTTAGCCTCTCACTGAATGGAATACAGCTTTTACTAACTTGTTGAGGCTTCTGTCAGAATCGAACTGACATTACTGGGTTACAAAGCCAGTTTCCTAACCATTGAAAGAAGAAGCCATTGTAGCTCAAGAGGGATTTGAACCCTCAATCCCTAAAGGGCGAGGGATTTTAAGTCCCTTGTGTCTAACCTAGTTTCACCACAGGGGCATCATTGTCAATAAGGTCTAATATCACATAGCTCAAACAGATATTTATACTTATTGATATTCTGTATGAAAGTCTCACATTCTGAAGCTATACCTTTATATATAGTTTCTTGTGGTATCTTATCATAGAATACTATAGTAGCACCTCTGACTTCATTAATAAAGTCTATAGCATTTAATGAGTCACTTGGAGTACCTTTTATTACATTAGGTTGCATCTTACCAAGTATTCCCATATACCCTTCAGCTAATCCATCCTGATACTCTGATAATATATCTAGAAACTCATCAAGATACACATGAATATTCTTCTTAGGTGCTGCCCAATGTAAGTTCTTACATTTAGTTTTCCAACCCTCAAGTCTATTAAGGAACCCAATGAAAAACTCAGAAGGACTCATGCTAGGGTCTTCTTGTTTACTAACTCCAATAGGAGTTAATAGCATATCATTCTCAAACATAGCTATTCATTTAATTTGATGTTGCAAAGATAAATATTTTAATTGGAATATGCAAGTAAAATCCTATATTTATTTTTAGTACCCCCTACAAGACTCGAACTTGTATGCCTAAGCAACTGGTTCTAAGCCAGCCGTGTCTACCAAATTCCACCAAGAGGGCATATTGTACTCCTGAAGAGAGTCAAACTCTTAATCTCTATTTCAAGCCCTGACTTTTGAGGTCAGTGTGTATTCCAATTCCACCACAGGAGCATTATGTGGGTATTTATAGAATCGAACTATATTCTAAGGATTTTCAGTCCTCCGCAATGTAACCATACCTGCCCAATACCCATTTGTAGAGAAACTCAATAACTCTACTGCCTTAAAGTTTTTCTTCTATTACTAGAATCTATAGGGGATGGTCTTAACTCTCTTATTAAACCCCTACGAGTTTTTTGGTGGGCACAGAGAGACTCGAACTCCCCTACTCCAAAGTCCAGTACAGCCATTTGTTAATGGAGGTCAGATTTACAGTCTGATGCTGTTATGTACCCAATTTTATTATCACTCCCACATCAAAGGAACTACATTCCAATTGGAATAGTTCCTGTTGGGGTTAAAGCATTACTTCTTGAAGCTATTTCAATATAAGCTTTAACACTTCTCTTAATTAATGAAACAACTCTTTTCATAACAATTAAAAATTTGGAGTTAATAATGTTATGTGCTCCCACAAGGACTCGAACCTTGAATCCATAGTTTAAGAGACTATTGCTTTGACCAATTCAGCTATAGGAGCTTATAAGACTTGGAGGTGGGATTTGAACTCACAACTATGGTTTTGGAGACCAGAATTTTACCATTAAACTACAGACCCAAATTTCTATTTAATTAGTTCCTTAATATCTAATACATCAGCATGTATCTCTCTATGACAATTAGCACATACTAATATACATTTATCTAATTCCTCTTTTACTTTACTCCAAGCTCTAGTATATCCTTTAGAGCCTATTTCAAAGTCTTTTTGAGTTGAATCTAGATGGTGGAAGTCTAATGCTCCTATATATTTATTATATCCACATATACAACATTTACCACCTTTATACTGTACTGCCATTTCTTTTATTTTATCTCTTCTTTTCTGTACAGCATCAACTCTACATTTTCTACACCTCCACCTACCAGATTTATCTAATACATGGATAGTGTTGCCATGTTTATTACAATATCTTATTTCTTCCATGCGGGGATAGAAAGAATCGAACTTTCATCTCTTGATTAAGAGTCAAGTGCATAGACCTTCCAGCTACACCCCCATTATTTAGTTGCTCCTATTAGAATCGAACTAATGACCTTCTGTGTGTAAAACAGACATTCTAAACCACTGAACTAAGGAGCAATAGAGGCAGTTTCTTTAACCTCTAACTACCCAAAAGAGGGTCCAAGCAAAAGCTCAACATTATGAAAACATGAAAACAATGAGTGGAGAATGAGGGACTTGAACCCTAAACTCTTCTTTGCAAAAGAAGTGTGTTAGCCAATTACACCACAAACCCCATTAGTAGAGTAGACAAGACTCGAACTTGCAATATCACTGCATCCCAAATGCAGGGGGCTAACCAATTACCCTACTACTCTATATTTGCGGAGAGCATTGTACTCGAAACAAATGCCTTATTAAGGCACTCACTGTTTAGCAGACAGGCCCTAAGACCTCTTAGGTTTACTCTCCATTTTCCTTCACCAATATGTCAAAGAACTTTTATACCTTATACTTATCATAGCTACTATTAAGTGTGATAGTAGCTTTGGATTTAACCTCTAAAGCTGGTATTTGATATTTATCCCCACTTCTTGTAGTTATAAATAAAATAACACAGCTCAAGTTATCAAATAGTCTCACCACACTCTTTCCAGAAGAGCCTCCTGTATTCCTAAGTTGAACTATATAATCTCCAAACTTAGTCTGAGACTTTGTAGTCTTTACTTGAACCCTCTTCAAGGTTCCATCATCTATAACTAAATCATACCCTTGAGTATCATTTAGGGGAATAGAGATAGGAATACACTGAGAGGTGTAATAAGCTATTGCAGCACCTAAACCAAGGTTGCCCTGATGTGATTTATAATTACTATTCCAAGCATCCATAGAGGAGGATGTCAGACTCGAACTGACACATCACTTTTACATGATTACTGGTAGTTTTCAAGACTACTGCCTTACCAATTAGGCTTAATCCTCCATTTGCCTACCTACCTCTGTAGGATAGGACTTTAGTAGATTAAAAGTGGATTAGCAGGATGTGGGGGAATTGAACCCCAATCTCCTGATTGACAGTCAGGCACATTAACCACTATGCTACACACCCTATAATATGTAGTGTCACTGAGAATTGAACTCAGATTTCCAGTTTGAGAGACTGGTTGCCTCACCATTTAGCAGATGACACCATTTAGTATTGGGTAGGAGACTTGAACTCCTCTCTTCAGATTGAAAGTCTGATGAACTGACCACCTATTCTAACCCAACATTTATGTACCCCATTAAGGACTCGAACCTTAACTAAAACTTTAGAAGAGTCTTGTGCTTCCATTACACCAACAGGGCATCTTCAGTTGCTCCTACTAGACTCGAACTAGTACTCTCAGAACCAAAATCTGATGTGACTACCATTACACCAAGGAGCAATAAAAAAGGAATATTACTTAATAATGGTCAAGTAATATTCCTTACAAATATGCTAGAAATTTCCTAAAACCATTCCTTCATTTAACTACTCTGCAAAGGTAAGTATAATTTTTGAATTAACCAAATATTTCATAATTATTTTCAGATAGACTTATATTTCATTGTCTGGAAGAGTAAACAAATGGCTTGATTTTAGGTTTACACTAATCTAATCATGAAATCTCAGCTAACTTATTAGCCCAAGATTCAGTATAGAACTTGTAATAGTCCCATTTAATACCTAACTTACCACATACTCTATGTACTATATTATGTAGTAGAGAAGGAATTCCTATTACTAATAGATATAGTGGACCTAATATATCAGATTGTTTACTATGACCACATTCATGCTCTATACTTTCCTTAGTAGCATCAGTAGGCATAAATAGATAATCACCCAATGACATAGCAGAAGGCAATACATCACACCATATTATCTGATTGCCATCTTCTTTAACACCTCTTGTAGCTACATTACACAATATACCTTCAAGACATACAGCTAACATGTTCTGTGGAAATTGCCATATCCACTTCAAAGATTCTTTAATTGTCTTCTTAATATTCATTTTCTTAACATCTTAATTAACTCAGTGATTAATGAATTAAGGTCTTTCCTATACAATATCTTGTCATTATCTATTCTGTACACAGTATATTCACATCTCTTTAAGGCAAGAGTTCTTTCCTTATCTCTCTGTATTTGTTCAGTAGTATAATGATACTCCCCGTCAAGTTCTATTATAATCTTCTTTGCTGGAAAGCAAAAATCAGCTATATAGAACCTCTCTATTTTACCTTTCTTCTTGACATAGACAATATGCTGGAACTCAAAGTCTTTGCATAATGGGCTATCAGCCAATAATAAAAGAAGTTTCTTTTCAGCTTTAGTAGCATTCTTCCTTAGCTCTTCTCTAAATTTAAGAGCATTATCAACCATACCTTTATTATGATTCTTGAGGAAGTCTCTACTTACTTTCAGCTTCTCCTTCTTTAGTTCTTTCTCTAAATAGATTTGTCTCTTACTCTTCCTCATAACTTCCCCAAAAACACTTAGTCATATTGGCTAATTAGCTGTATTGACTAAGTGAATTATTATCTTAATAGATATAAGAGGTCCTACCCCAGATGTTACCCTGTCTAAGTAAGTCTTTGATAATCTTATAACTTACCTCATCCTATCTATTACATTAGGGGCGTTTATATATTATTAGTTCTCACCTCTGTTATCCCAAGGGCACTTTATCCTCAACCTTTTCACATCCAAGTTGGTGTGCCACCCTATGTAAATCAATAGGACCTTTTGTGTTATGATAGTGATTGCTATCCACTCAATCAGTGACTTAGCTTGGACCTAAGTTTGATGGTGCAAAGATAAGTAAAATAAATGACATGTGCAAGACCCTAAATAGAATATTTTTTTTTTTCTAATTTTTTTTTTTGAAGTCCACTTTATTTTATAAGTGATTTTCCATATATAAAACACCCCCTATGCCTTTTTCTATTATACTTCTATGAGTGGGATATACACCAACCTCACCTCCCCCATCACTTAGCCAGTGGGGTTCCTACCCCCTAGGGTCAAAATAACATAATATTAACCAATTAAACAATTACCATTATGGCAAATTTACAATTTAATGAGACACTGACAGTTGAACAGTTCAAAGCACAGATGAATGTATCACGCATTGATGTTAAGAAGAATCCTAAGACAGGCAAGCTGTTCTTTACCTATGGAGCAAAGACAGGTGCTGTAGCAGTCAAAGGAGTACCAACACATCCAATGCTATCCAATGTAACTGGTAGTGATGGTGAGTCATTCTGGCTGTTGCATGAGGAAGGACAGAGTGAAGCACAAACTATTGCAACATTCTGATGAAGGGGAGCTTTGCTCCCTTTTTTATTCCTTTAGACATTAATAGTATTTATTCCTTTAGACATTAATAGTATTTATCATTTTAATATCCTAGTACAATGAGAGTAATAGTAAATATACACTCACCTTATCTTAGTAAAGAAGAGAGATTACAAGGTGCAAGACATAATAGTCAAGTATTCACTGCTGAAGAGTTATTAGCTAATTATCTTGATACTTTTTCATCAGGAGATACAGAAGTAAGTGATATATATATGAATGCTATTATAAATAGGATGAAAGATAGTGAGATACTTTATTCTCTTCTTGACAATATTGAAATGAGTGAAGTGGGATGAGGATGTTCAATAACTTAGATGTTGAGATAAGAATAATTGAGGGATAGAGTATGTAATATACTTTATCCTTCTTTTATTTCTTTTAGTATTAATAGTATTTGTGCATTAATAGTTTAGTGTTTGATAGTTGATTGAATGAATGATTGAATGTATGAATGAATGTATGTATGAATGAATGAGTGAATGATTGAATGGTAAAAAATCCCCACAACAATATTCCCATTTTTCACAATCATCCTACTTTACACACAATCTATAATATATAGCTATATTTACTGCCTGTATTTTATGTCAAATCTTTAAACAACTACATAATTAATACACCAATGTGCAATATTGCCTAGCTTATTTATAAAGAATAGTAGTAAAAAACATTAAACACAGGGCTAAATGTGTTAGTATTTTCAACCTTTCTAGTAAAAAATCAACAGATTAATCAATATATTTACTATTTGAGCCTATTGAGTATGTTCCTTAATGAAAACCTACAAAGAGTAAAGGATGCCTTCACTGCTTCAAGACTGTGTGAGAAAAAGACAATATTATATTGTGGAATCATCAACAGCTTAGTGAGAAGCACAATAAGATATAAAATAATGTATCAAAGATATGATTGGACAATTAAAGAAGTGAGAAAATGAAAACATTCAAATTTATACTCAAGGGTGTGTTACTATATGTAACCACTCTTGTTGCCATGTTATTTATATGTGGTGTTGATAGTATTATGGAACAAGGATATTTTATCCATTGGACATTGACAGTAGCTATATTAATATATGCTTGCTATAAATGTATCTCATACAAAGAGTTCTATATATTGTCACTAAACAGGTGGTTTAACAATCTAATAAAAGAATAAAAATAAACAAGCATAAGTTTTTAGTTCTGGGCAATTTGCCTAACAACAAGTTTGTCTGTGAAGATAGACTTGTTTTTCTCTTTATGCTGCCATAGCTCAATTGGATAGAGCAACAGTAATAATGGCTCCTTAGCTTAATGGATAAAGCCACTGCCTTCTAAAATGGCTGGGAGATTATTCCTAATCCTGAAAGAAGTGTAGGTTAAACTAAAAATAACAAAGATGCCAAAGATTAATATTAATGACTATCAGATTGAAGAGAGTAAATCACAGTCAAGAAGAGTGAAAATGAATGCTGATAAGAAAATCAAAAAGATGAAATGATGAAAAAGTTATCAATTTTATTAGTAATGATGGTTGCTATAATTGCAACATCTTGCACAGAGAATCAAAAGACATGAGTTCTTGGAGGTAATATGACCATTGAATTACCAAAAGGTCAGAAGGTTACAATAGCTACATGGAAAGATTCAAATCTATTCTATATGCTAGAGCCAATGGAAGAAGGTTATACTCCTAAAACTAAAATCTTTGTAGAGGATAGTAGTTGGGGTATGCTAGAATCTAAGATTACCTTTATAGAATCTAAATAATAAATGATGGCAGGAGATATTAAGTCTAACAAGATTAATAATCAGCAAACTCCTGCTATTATAACATGGGGCTACGTGGTTTTGATTGGTGGTTACTTGGTAAGAGAACATGCAAAGACTGATGGAAAGACATCAAAACAATAACTGACAACACTTATAGAGTTGCAGCCTAAATAGGCTAAGCAGCACTTGCTTGAAACAGAAAGGTGCAAATAGTGGTGGATTTTCCTTATTTATCTGACCCTGACAAGTTAAATAAGGTGGTGGAACTGTTGTCATCCAGACAATCCCAGTGGATAACTAACCACATTAATAAATAGTAAGCATGTGTAATTCTTTTATTAAGAGCTGTTAAGACGAGGGTTCAACTCCCTCTAGCTCCAGAGGTACATTGTTAGATACTTCCACGTAGTGTACCTTGGGTTAAAAGCTAAATTCTAACAAAAAGAAAATCAATTAATTAAATAAATCATTAAGGTATTTGTACCTATGGCTAATAGTGGTAATAGATTTCTGTCTTTTATTGCTTATCCTCTTGGGTACTGTATTTATTGCAGCACTACTTGGATTACATTCTTCCTTTGCTTACTCTTCCTGACATCATGGGAAGTGTTACCTAAATGGCAAGATATAGTAATAGGAGTTATTGCAGCAAGTGGTGTGCAGCATCTTGTAGTGTGTGCAGCTTGCAGATGGCTGATACACAAGCATCCAGACTTAGACAATAGTCACAATTAATAGGTGAGAAAAAAAAGTTCCCAATTTTCTTGTGTAATTGGGTACTTTTACTTACCTTTGCAGTGTCAAACAATTAAAAAGACAAAGAAATGAGTAAAGTAAATCCGTCATTGAAGAAAACCTCAAAGTTTGAGGAAGAAAGATTGGCTGGTGGTTCAGGTGCATTAGCAGCTAAACAGAGTAATGTTGCATTGTTGAGGAGAGCAGTATTAGCTAATCTTCTTTGGGAAGATGTAGCATATATGGATGGAATGAAGGTTGCTGAAGAAATTCAGAGATTGATTCCTTTGTGTCCTGCTGAAGATGTATATCACATTGCTCTTGAAGCAAGAACAATGCAGAAGTTGAGACATACTCCTTTGTTCCTTGCAGTAGAAATGTGTAAATATCCTGAGCATAAGATGTTTGTGCAAGACTTATTGCCACAAATTATCACAAGAGCAGATATGCTTACTGATTTCTTGGCTATTTATTGGAGGGATGGTAAGAAACCTATTGCTAATCAAGCAAAGAAAGGACTTGCAAAAGCATTCCATAACTTCAATGAGTACAAGTTTGCTAAATATGATAGAGATGCAGCTATTAAGCTGAGAGATGTCATGTTCTTATGCAGACCTAAGCCTGAGAATCAGTATGAGCAGACCTTGTTCAAGAAAGTAGCAGATAGAACTCTTGCAACACCTGAGACATGGGAAGTGCTACTGTCTACTGGAAAGGATAAGAAAGAGTCTTGGACTAAACTTATCACTGAAGGTAAGATTGGAGGATTGGCTATGTTGAGAAATATAGCCAACATGAGAAGAGCAAGTGTGGACAAGAAGGTGATTGAAGAAGGTCTTGAGAAGTTGAAATCTTCAATGCTCATGCCTTTGGACTTCTTGAAAGCAAACAGGATGAATCCTGAGTTCAGCAGACAGATAGAGGATGCTATGATAAATAGCTATGCTAATTTGCCTAAGCTGAAAGGCAAGACTCTTTTCATTGTGGATGTGTCAGGCTCCATGCAAGCTCCAATGTCTGCAAAATCTGATTTCAGCAGATATGATGCAGCATGTGCTATGGCTATGTTAGCAGCCAATCAGTGTGAGGACTATGAAATAGTCTGCACTGCTGGTAATGACTACTCTCATACAGGAGCACATGAGCACATTCCTTATCCTCAGAAAGGTTTTGGAATCTTTGAACAAATCCATAGCACTAATAGGAGAATTGGAGGTGGAGGTATATTCACCAGACAATGCCTTGAATGGTGTAATGACAAGTTCAAGGGTCAGAAGTTTGATAGAATCATTGTATTCTCAGACTCTCAAGACTGTGACTTGCCTGCAAGGAGAGTTCCTAAACCTTTTGGTACTTACAACTATATTTGTGATGTGTCAGCACACACAAAAGGTGTAAACTACAGAGGTGCATGGACTGCTGAGATAAGTGGCTTCTCGGAGCATTTCATCACATTCATTGCAGCAATGGAAGGTATTCAGAATACCTTTGAAGAATAAAACAAAGAGTACTGTGTAGTGTTTTGTCAGACTTACTTCATTAACTAAGTGGTATAGTGTAAAACTTCTAATTTTGATGTCACAGGTTCGAGTCCTGTATGAGATTGGGGAAACCCAAGCCTGACATCTGTTCTCACAGTACTCTTTTCAATATGGAGGAGTTAGCTCAGTTGGTTAGAGCACTTAAATGTTACTCTGTCAAATGTTCCATAGTAATATTGGTGGCAGATAGAGTTACTTCAGTATGTGGAACCAGTGGTCATAGGTTCGAGTCCTATACTCCTCCCTAAATGCAGTATAGTGTACATTAGACTTTCATCAATTTGAATTTGATAATAGTTGCGGATAATACTATGTGTTATTAAGTCTGATGGCTTTTCTTACTGCATTTTACAATATGGGGATGTAGCTAAATATTCATAATTCATACTCTTATGCCTTTTCTCTGGTAAAGCAGTAGTGTTTATAAGAGTTACTTCGGTTATAGCATTTGTTTTGTAAACAAAAGTATATTGGTTCAAGTCCAATCATCCCCGCAAAAGGAATTAGTGGAATGTAGTGGTTACTTCAATTAAAAATAATACGTAACAAAATGGTAACTACATTATTAATCCCCACAGGATAACAGACTAACCTGTGGATTTATAACATTTCAAAACACCATTACAGAGTGTTCTATTCCTTCAAGGGTTGCAGTAGAAATGCTGTGACCCTTTTCTTTTGTATATACTTACTTATTAGTAATATAAATTATGACAGAAATTAAAATGAATCTGAGTGTTGTTCTTCAAGGAAGAACAATGTTCAGTAAGGAGGAGTGCCTTAAAACAACTCAAAAAGTGATTGAAAAGACAAGTAAGAAAACAGGTAAAACCTACAAAAAGAAAGTGAATGTGCTGGTAGATGACCTTGACAAGATAGACAAGCATACTCTCAGAGTAACAGAGTATTATGCAGACAAGAAGCCTGTAACTGAGACTATTACTTTCCATACAAGGAAGTCAAAGCCTGCCACTCAATCTCTCAATATCTGCAAAGAAGGTTATAACTACATGATTTCAGGTGAATGCCCGTACTGGTCTAAACCTAAAGTTTGGAATAACCTGAGTGAAAAGGAAAGACTTGAGGCACACTTGCAGAGAATTGCTGAAGGTCTGGGTGGTACATCTTATACTTATCAAATCTTTGAAGACTGATGCAACTGTTGGTCTTTATATTAATTGTAGCTCTCCTAGTGGAAGCTATAATTGTATTTACTAGGTATGAACCAAAGTTAGACCTAGTTAAATCAAGGAATAAGTATATAATGTTGCTCTGGTACAATAAGTATGATTGGGCTGGAGTATATATTGCTAGGACATACATTAAATTGTTTGAAGTATGAGTTTGGAATTTAAAAGAAAGAAATCCCATAGCACTAAATGGTCTAAGAAATACCCAAGAGCCAGAATCAATAATAAAGGTGGAGATAGAAAGGCTGCTATAGCTGCTGGATGGTATAAATTCAATTGGAATGATAACCATTTCAATTTCTTCAATAGTAAGCTTGTTATAAAGTTCTTGAAGGCTAATGTAGGAAGACCTATTGATAAGGTATTCTCAGAGTTTCTTGATAAGTGTAATAGTAAACTTAGAAAATCTTATCCATTAAAGGAAGAATTCTATTACCATATTGAGAAGAAAGAGGATATAGATTGGCATGGAGGTTTCTATGTAACTAATGGTATCTTAAACTACAAGAAAAGAGTCAAGTTTAATCCTGTACAACATTCACTTAGTAATTCATCTTCAGTTACTTTTAGTGAAGCTGTGGATTATAATGAGGATAATATGCCTAAAAACAAAGATATAGTTCTTATATGTGAGAAAGCCAATAAAGCTAAAAGTCCTCAATATTTGGGCAATTTCTATGTTTATGACAGTCATAATATTGTCAAAAAGGCTGTATATATTGTAGATAAAGATGCTTATATTTCTACCTTTGAGACCACATTTATTGTAGGATGTGGTGATAGTATTGGGCTATATAATTTTATTCGTCAAGATAAATATACAGATACTGTTGCTATGTTTGATAATAGAGGGGTATGGAATGATAAAGTTATGATGATGGGTATTGTTAAGAAGATGAATAAAGAGAAATAATATGCTGATATTTACTATTATAGCAATTGTATTAATCTTCTTTCTGTGGTTCAATACCTCAGTATATGACTATAAAATAACATGTAGAGGCTGGGGTATAGATGAGTCTTCAGAAAGAAGATTACCTTTTACAATTTGGAGAATCATAGGATTGGCTCTTTTATTGATACCTTGGTGGAATATAGGTATATTTATTATATATTTGGTATGGTATTTAAAGAGAGCTACTGAGCCAGAATGTGATAATAGACATGAATGTATCATATATGATGTAAATGTGAAGAAATATTCACCTTTTGTGTATGATGCAGTATGTTTTATTAGGGAAATACTTAATAAGAGAATAGTATGAGACAAAGAGTATTTAATGTACTCATTTCATTAGCAGTGTGTGGTCTAGGTACTTTACAGTATCTAGGCTATACCTCTAATAGAGATGAGCCTGAAGAAAGTTTAACTGATATTGAAGTTATTAATGCTGAGCCTACATTCTTTGATAAGTCTCCTGAAGAAGGACTTATGGAGGCATTGGAATACTATGGTGTAAAGCATCCTAATGTAGTCTATGCTCAAGCAGTTCTTGAGACAGGGCATTTCAAGTCTGACTTATGTATCAATGGTAATAATCTTTTTGGACTATATAATAGTAGGAAGAAAAGATATTATACATTTGACCATTGGAAAGACTGCATCATAGCTTACAAAGAGATGATACAGTATAAGTACAAAGATGGTGATGATTATCTAAACTTTCTTAAAGAAATTGGATATGCTGAAGATTCTGAGTATAATTGTAAACTTAAGAAATTAATTAAAAATCCACCGTAATATGGAAGAAGAATGGAAAGATATTGCTAACTTTGAAGGGTTATATCAAGTTAGTAATTTAGGTAGGGTAAAAAGCTTACCCAAAGTAGGCTCTGGAGGGCATAATGGGATTATTTTATCTCAGAGTAAAGATAAAGATGAGTATCTATTAGTATATTTATATGCTAACAGAAAGAAAGTTGCTTGTAAAGTGCATAGGTTGGTAGCTAAAGCTTTTGTTCCTAATCCTAATAACTTTCCACAAGTAAATCATAAAGACGAAATCAAGAGTAATAATTGCTTTACTAATCTTGAATGGTGCAACCCTTCTTATAATAATTCTTATGGAAAAGGGAATATCAATAGAACCAATTCAAAAAGAGTTCCTATTCTACAACTTGATATGAATGATAATATTATCAGGGAGTTTAACTCAGCAAAAGAGGCTGAATCTACTTTTGGATTTAATAGTTCAAACATAACCAGTTGCTGTAGAAGAAAGTATAAAAGTATGTATGGATATAAGTGGAAATATAAACAATGACAAGAGAAGAACTTCAGATGCAGTCACTATCCCTAATCAAGCGAAGTAATAGAGTAGCACTACAATGGTGCACTGGATTAGGTAAGAGCAAAATGGCTATTGATATGGCTAATTATCTGGCAGATAAAGAGTTTAGAGAGTGTGAAGAATCCCTCAATGTATTGTTGGTAGTAGCAGAAACTGCACATAAGTCTAATTGGAGAATAGAGTTTGAAAAGTGGAACTTGAAAACTGATAATGTAACTATAGAATGCTATGCTTCTTTAGACAAGTACAGAGATACTTATTGGGATTTGGTTATCTTTGATGAAGCACATCATTTAGGTACAGATTTGAAGATTGGTATTCTCAATGAGTTACATG
>OJRN01000856.1_pt1 | contig 14047 bp, 9 predicted proteins | sample 1599211 | NCBI WGS metagenome assembly OJRN01 (sample SAMN03922532, study PRJEB24848) | human gut metagenome | isolation source: stool sample | host: Homo sapiens | place: Germany | collected 2010-05
GGCTGATCTGAAATTCTTCATGTTCAGACTGGCTAGGCTATACGCTTAAAAGAAAGCTTACCAACCAGGAAAATCCGCTGACCCGTATCTCTCAAGAAGAACATGATTAGAGCCACCCATTTCTTCAACTGTATCATCGGAACATGAAATTAAAAACATAATTGGCAAAATCAACAAATATACATACTGTTTCATAATTAATATAATTAAGGTTAATACTGAATATGTTAAAAATCAAAAGTACCATGTTTATAAGAGGATCGAGAAGGTTTATAATAATCCTCACCCGGGGTCTGGGGTTGTATGAAATCCTGTCTGAATATTTCCGTAGGATTATCTGTAATTAAATTTGCATCATGGGTATATATGTTAAAATAACACTCTGGATCTGTTTTTTGGTTATATGGTCCTTCTCCCACAAAAGTGAATTTGTAAAAACCTATTTTTTCTCCGTCTTTTCTGACCGTAAGAAACCAGACATTACCAGTACTTATCGTTTTAAATCTCAATCCATTTAATGATGAATAAGTTTCCTCTATAAACTGATCATTCAAATATGTTTGTTTTTTACAAATAAAAGGCAATTCAAAATTCCCACCTTCAGCTGGTAGAACAAAAGGATTCTGTTCCGAATGGATTTTATACACAAATGTCAACTTCCCTTTATCTATAATTAGGGGAATTTTTTCTACTTTTATACCATTAATAGTAGAGTAAGAAATCTGTAGATCAACATTCAAAATTTTATCTTCCTTATTAATATTTGAGGTTATATTTAATACAACTTGATCACCCTTTATTTTTGTCTCTATATCAGAAAAAAGAGTTTTATCAAATTCTATCGAAACATCCTTGGGAATAATCGGAACCTCTGAATCTAAAATATCATCTATCAATGTTTTTTGAATAATTGTAAAAGTAATAGTACGTTTCTCCCCCAAACAACTAAATGGTTTAGATACGTTCTCACTTGGCAGCAACTGATATTTAAAAATTTTATTATTTTCTTCTTTTTCACAGGAAAATAATGCTAAGGAAACGAACAGAAGAATGAATATTTTTTTCATATTAATACAATTTAGTTTTTTGCAAATTAAAGGATTTTTCCTGTACAATAAAATACCAATTAATTGGTATTTTATTACAAATAACCATTCAATTTCATTATTATGCCCAAAGCATGAAAATAAAAGTATAACATACAAGAGCTGTAAACAAATCCACGATCAACACAATAAAATAAATCGTTTTTGCATCTTTGCGATATGCATTTATGCAAAATCATACAAATTTCTTTATCAGTAAAATACCCATTAATTAGTATTTCATTGACAAAATGAAATGTACTTTAAAAGCCCAAAGTTATATTCAATTCATAACCTAAATGCCTATCCAATATAAAAATAATGCGTTTAGCACCAAGATACAAACAGAATAACACAAAATCAAGCTCTAAAGGAATGTATTACTATTATAAAAGACAGAATTATTCGGGAGATTCCCTACTCTAAAAAAGTTAAAGAAAGAAAATGATTCAAATAAATATTAGTATAACAATATCACCAACAACACAATATCCCCTTTTCAAATTATACAATAAATAATAGTTAAAGCAACTAAAGACAGTGCAAAGCCAAATAAGTAATAAAAGAACAAAGTATTAAATAAAGCAAAAACACCCAATTTTACTTTTTAGGGTGTAAAATTGGGTGTCATTCTTGTAAATTACTGATTATCAGCATTTATTGCGGAGAGACAGGGATTCGAACCCCGGGTACCTCGCAGTACAACGGTTTTCAAGACCGCCGCAATCGACCACTCTGCCACCTCTCCAAGACTTCTTTTTTCAAAAGTACTTTCCGTTGAAATCGCTGCAAAGGTACGACTTTATTTTAAATAAGCAAATAGTTTACCAGTTTTTTTGCTATAAAATTTTCAAATCGTATTTTTGCATACGAATAATAAACGAAAGAAATAAATCATGATATACCCTCAGAATTTCGAACAGAAAATAGGTTTCGATTCCATCCGTCATTTACTAAAAGAGAAATGTCTCAGCACATTAGGTCAAGAAAGAGTAGATGAAATGAACTTCTCAGAATCCTTTAAGGATATTAATGAATGGCTGGAACAGGTGATGGAATTCATGCGCATCATACAAGAGGAAGACAGTTTTCCCGACCAATATTTTTTTGATGTACGACCATCACTAAAACGTATCCGCGTAGAAGGTATGTATTTGGATGAGCAAGAACTGTTTGATTTACGCCGTTCTTTAGAAACAATTCGTGATATCATCCATTTTCTGACACTGACCCCGAATGACGAAGAACAAGAAAAAGAAAACTCCCCCTACCCTGCCCTACAAAAACTGGCAGGAGATATTATCGTGTTCCCTCAACTCATCACGCGTATTAACAACATCTTAGACAAATTCGGAAAAATCAAAGACAACGCTTCTTCCGAATTATTACGCATCCGCAGAGAGTTGGCCTCGACAGCCGGAAGCATATCACGCAGTTTGAATGCAATTCTACGCAACGCTCAAGCAGAAGGTTATGTTGATAAAGATGTAACTCCTACCATGCGTGACGGAAGACTCGTCATCCCTGTCGCACCGGGATTAAAACGGAAAATCAAGGGAATTGTACACGATGAATCATCCACCGGCAAAACAGTTTTCATAGAACCGGCCGAAGTAGTGGAAGCAAACAATAGAATACGGGAATTGGAAGGAGAAGAACGCCGGGAAATCATCCGTATCCTGACAGATTTCTCTATCATAATCCGCCCACAGGTCCCCGCCATCCTCCAGTCATACGAGTTTTTGGCAGAAATTGATTTCATCCGTGCCAAAGCCCATTTTTCCATTCAGACGAACGCCACCAAACCATCATTGGAAGACAAACAGATTTTGGACTGGACCATGGCCATACACCCACTATTGCAACTCTCGCTGGCCAAGCATAATAAAAAAGTTGTTCCTCTAGATATAGAACTAACTAAAAATCAACGCATTCTAATTATATCCGGACCGAATGCCGGAGGTAAATCCGTTTGTCTGAAGACTGTGGGATTACTACAATATATGTTACAATGTGGTATGCCGGTTCCGATGCATGAACGTAGCCATGCCGGATTATTCGGCAGTATCTTTATAGACATAGGTGACGAACAAAGTATCGAAGACGATCTGAGTACCTACTCCTCACACCTTACCAACATGAAAACAATGATGAAAAGCTGTAACAAACGCAGCCTTATCCTCATTGATGAATTCGGCGGAGGTACAGAACCACAAATTGGAGGAGCCATAGCTGAAGCTGTGTTGAAACGTTTCAATGAAAAGGGCACATTCGGCGTTATCACCACTCATTATCAAAATTTGAAACATTTTGCCGAAGATCACGAAGGAGTGGTTAATGGTGCCATGTTATATGACAGGCATTTAATGCAAGCTTTATTCCAATTACAAATAGGAAATCCGGGAAGTTCATTTGCAGTAGAAATAGCTAGGAAAATAGGTTTACCGGAAGAAGTAATAGCCGACGCATCCGAAATTGTAGGGAGTGAATATATCAATGCTGATAAATATCTACAAGATATCGTACGTGACAAACGTTATTGGGAAACCAAGCGTCAGAACATCCGCAAACGAGAAAAACAGATGGAAGAAACCATCGCCAAATACGAAGAAGAACTACAGGAACTGGAGAAAAGTCGTAAAGAGATTTTGCGAAAGGCCAAAGAAGATGCGGAAAAATTATTACAGGAATCAAATGCCCGAATTGAAAATACCATCCGTATCATCAAGGAAGCACAAGCCGACAAAGAACGTACACAATCGGCACGTCAGGAACTGACTGATTTTAAAAATCAGATAGAAGATATCGAGAAAAAGAACAAGGAAGATGAAATCATCCGGAAAATGGAAAAACTCCGTGAAAAACAAGAGCGGAAAAAAAACAAAAAGGATAAAGCCAAGACGGAATCTTCCCAACTGTCAATACCCAAAGAACAGCCTATCACTGTAGGTAGCACTGTAAAGATCAAAGGTCAATCCAGTGTCGGAGAAGTACTAGGAATTAATGGCAAAAATGCAATAGTTATGTTCGGAATGATAAAAACCAATGTAAAACTGGATAAGCTGGAACGTAGCACACCAATACAGCCCACCCAGAAAACAATGGTAAAAAGTACCTTCGTCAGCAGTGAAACACAAGATCGGGTATATGAAAAGAAACTAAATTTCAAACAAGATATTGATGTACGCGGTATGCGTGGCGATGAAGCGATACAGGCAGTAACTTATTTTATCGATGATGCCATACTATTGGGAATAGACCGTGTACGTATCCTTCACGGAACAGGTACAGGCATACTGCGCACCCTGATTCGCAGCTATTTGGGAAGTGTTCCAGGAGTAGCACACTATCAAGACGAACACGTACAATTTGGTGGGGCAGGTATTACTGTAGTAGACTTAAAATAATATTTTAATAGAATAAGAGGCTGTTTTTAATTAATTTTCTCTATATTCGCACTAAAATTAGAGAAAATTAAAAGCAAAGGTGGCAGCGGGAACTTCTCATACAACTATAAGTATTAAGCTTAATGAGCAAGGGTTTCATGATATTTTCAATAAATATTATGTAACTCTATGCTTATTTGCCAATCAATATACAGAAAACCAAGAAACTTCAGCAGATATTGTACAAGATTCATTTGCCAAACTATGGCAAATAAGAGAAGATTTTTTTTATCTGCATCAGGTAAAAGCATTTTTATATACAGCTGTACGCAATAAAGCACTCAATGAACTGGAGCATTCAAAAGTAGTATATGAATACGCTCAAAATGTCATCGAAAAGAAAAAGGATTCCTTTTTTCACGATGCAATCGTTGAAGAGGAAACTTATCGTATCGTTTCTGAAGCCATAAATAAATTACCTGACCAAATGAAAGCCATTATGCAACTATCTCTGGAAGGGAAAAAAAACGCAGAAATAGCAGACAGACTAAACATATCTACAGAAACAGTCCATACATTAAAGAAAATAGCCTACAAGAAACTCAGAGAGAATTTGAAAGACTACTATTACTTCCTCTTGTTCTTTATATAAAAAGACATTAATTTGTTTTTTTTCAAAAAAAGTCGTTTTATTATTCACCCAAATTTCAAACAGACCTGTTTTATTATAAAAGAGATAAAAAACAGGTCAAAATATGATAAAACAAGATTTCTATATAGCCAACCTCATAGCAAGGTATCTGTCGGAAGAAATAACCCCGGAAGAAACAATAAAACTAACTGCTTGGAGAGAAGAATCTACAGCGCACGAGATTTTATTCAAGAAAATTTGTGATGAAGAAAACCAAAAGCAACATTTCCGGAAAAATACGGCATTCAATCCTTCATCCGGATGGAAAGAAGTGGAAAAGCGAATCAAAAGAAATAATAACAGAAGCAGATATATCAAAATAGTAAGTTATGCCGCAATCATTCTGTTACCTGTCCTTTTTGTAAGTATTTCCATGAAATTCACCTCGCCCGTTTCTCTTTCGGACAAACAGTTCATCGCACAATCCATTCTACCTGGGGAATCCCAAGCTATTCTGACATTGGAGGACGGCCAGACAATCCATATAAATAAAGAAACAGAGAGTCTGCTTGAGAAAATAGACGGAGCCCGAGTCCACATGGACTCTACAATGCTGAATTACCAAGTAACATCAAAAACAGTCCCAAAAAACAAGCCTGTATATAATAAAGTGGAAACTCCACGAGGTGGAGAATATGCTCTATTGTTAAGTGATGGAACAAAAGTGCATCTGAACGCAATGACCAGTCTCCGCTTTCCTGTGACATTTGATAACGGTCCACGCAAAGTGGAACTGGAAGGCGAGGCCTATTTTGAAGTCTGCAAAACAGGGCAACCATTTATAGTATGCACTCAAGGCATGCAAGTAGAAGTGTTGGGAACCACATTCAACATCTCTGCTTATCCACAGGAAGAGTATCAGACAACTTTGGTAAACGGTTCTGTCAAAGTAAATACAGAAACTGGAGAAAGCTGTATTTTAAAGCCTTCCCAGCAAGCTACCATCAGCCTCGGAAACAGCAGCATACAGATACGCATGGTAGATGCCGGATTTTATACTTCATGGATAAAAGGAAAAATTCATTTCAAAGACCAGCGATTGGAAGATATCATGAAAATACTATCACGCTGGTATGACATGGAAGTAATTTTTGCCAATGAGAAAATAAAAGACCTACGCTTTGGATGCAATGTAGATCGGTATTCGGAAATCACTCCATTTGTACGTTTGTTGGAAGAGACTCAAAAAGTACACGTAAAAGTCAATAACAAAACAATCACATTCTATAACTAATAAAAATGATGTATTATGGACAAAAAACACAACTACACCAATCACGGTAAAAGTAGTAAACGTTTGTGGATTACGTTCCTATTTTTCTGTATCATTACCACAGGTTTTATGCAGGCTGCCAACAAAGTGTTTGCACAAGCCACTGTCACAGCCTCATTCAAGAATGCCACGTTGAGTGAAATTCTTTGGGAAATCCAAAGACAAACCGACTTTACTTTTGTATACAGCACCAATGATGTAAAACAAATAAAAGTCCAAAACCTAAATGTAAATAACGAAAAAATAGCCAATGTGCTTGATAAATGTCTTATGAATAGCGGTTTGACCTATTCAGTTCACAACGGCGTTATTGCTATCAAGCAAATTGAAGAAAAAGAGTCTGCTGTTCCTCAACAGAAAACAACATTAACCGGTACAGTACTGGATGAGACGGGAGAACCTATTATTGGAGCGAATATCTTAGTCAAAGGTACTACGAATGGAACTACTACAGATTTGGACGGGCACTTCTCATTAGATGTAGACCGTATACCTGCCACTTTGATTATCTCCTATATAGGTTATGGCAAGCAGGAAATAAAAGCCACTGCCGGAAAGATACTGAAAGTAGTCATGGCTCCTGATAATAATGTTATGGAAGAAGTGGTTGTTACCGGTTATGGTACTTTCAAGAAATCGGCATACGCAGGTTCTGCTTCTACTGTGAAGACAGGAGAATTAAAAGATTTACCCGTAGTTTCATTCTCCAGTTTGCTAGAAGGTAATGCTCCCGGAGTACAAGTCACTTCCAGTTCAGGTCAGCCTGGTGCCTCCACTTCTATCCGTATTCGTGGTATGGGTTCTTTCAATGCAAGCAATTCTCCACTATACGTAATCGATGGTGTTCCCGTCCAATCCGGTTCTGTTGCTGCTACCAGCTCCGACTCCGGATTTGACATAATGTCTACATTAAACAACTCGGATATTGAAAATATTACAGTAATAAAAGATGCTGCAGCAGCCTCCCTTTATGGTTCACGTGCTGCAAATGGAGTTATTTTAATCTCCACCAAGAAAGGAAAAAGCGGAAAAGCACAAATTTCATTAAAAGCAGACTGGGGTAGCAATGATTTCGCAATGGATTATCGCCCAGTTATGGGGGGAGAAGAACGACGTGAATATATTTACAATGGATTGATATTATATCAACAACGTAAACTAGCTGATAAAAATCCTAATATATCAGAGGAAGAGCTAATGTCACAAAGTAAAACTTATGCAGATGGGCAAATCGATAAATATGCTCCAATTCCATGGTGTGGTTTCACAGACTGGAATAAAGAGCTTTTCCAAAAGGGACATCATTCTACCTATGAAGCATCACTAGCCGGTGGCAGCGATAAATTTAAATATTACTCTTCTTTATCATATATGAAGCAGAACGGTATTGTACAAGGTTCCGGTTTGGAACGTGTAACAGGGCGTTTGAACGCAGATTTCAGTGCAACAGACAAATTGACTGTAGGCGCCAAGATACTTTTCTCAAATGTAAATCAGAGTGTTTATGACGAAGGATTCACTTATACATCTCCTTTCTATTCCTCACGTAATTGGGCTACTCCTTCAGATCCGGTCTACAATGAAGATGGCAGTTGGAATCGTAAATTTATTCGTAAAGCCAATGACCGCAACCCCAAATTATCAGCTGAATACGATTATAAACATGAAAAAATGCTACGCGCATTCAATACGCTTTATGCCGAATACGAAATCATAAAAAATCTGAAATTCAAAACAACATTCAGTTATGATTACACTACTGTAAAAGGTGAGAAATGGTATGACCCACGTACTTCCAACGGTGAAGATGAAAATGGAGAAGTAGTAAAACGCATAAGAGAATATAAAAAAATGGTATGGAGTAACACCTTAAGCTATTTAACTACTTTCAACAACATTCATCATTTGGACTTTCTTGCCGGATATGAAATTGATGATACCTACAATGACTATTTATCAGGGGAAGCTTACAATTTTACAACTCCCGACAAACATGCCATTAGTAATGGAATGAAAACAGTATCTGTAGGGGGAAGTGATTCAAGGTACAGACTGGTATCCTATTTAAGCCGTTTGAATTACGATTACAAAAATAAATATTATCTAGGAGCTAGTTTTCGTGTTGATGGCAGTTCACGTTTGCACCGTGACAATCGTTGGGGAACATTTTGGTCTGTATCCGGAGCATGGCGTACTATTGAAGAAGAATTTATGCAACCTGTAAAAGATTGGTTAACAGACTTGCGTATAAGAGCATCATACGGTGTAAACGGTACTCTTCCTTCTGATTATTTCGGCTATATGGGATTAAGCTCCATTAGTGGTGGTTACTTGGAGCAACCCGGTATTCAAATGTCCCAAATTGCAAATCCTAATCTGAAATGGGAAACCAATTATAATATGAATATTGGCTTGGATTTTGGTTTTTGGGATCGTCTGAACTTCACGATTGAATATTATACCCGTACAACTAAAAACTTATTAATGGACTGTCCTGTATCCATGACAACAGGATTTAGTAGTTATTTAATGAATATAGGTGAAGTGAAAAATAAAGGTATTGAATTAACTATTAATTCCACTAATATTAAAATAAAAGACTTTAACTGGAATACAACTTTCAATTTAGGTCATAACTCCAATAAAGTTGTAAAATTAGATGGCGAACAGACACAAATTGTCAGTGGAACCCAAATACACAAAGTAGGAAGTTCTTATCGTACATTCTATGTACAAGAATTTGCGGGCATCAATCCTGAAACAGGAAATCCTCTATTCTATACCAATGAATTGGATGAGAACGGAAATTATATAAAAGAAATTACCGAGAACTCTAAAAATGCACAATTCATTCCTTATAAACATGCAGAACCAACTGTTAACGGAGGTATCTCTAATTCATTGCGTTATAAATGGCTTGATTTAAATTTCTTATTCTCCTATCAATTCGGAGGATATTCTTATGATACTTGGGCACAAAAGACAGAACATGGCGGTTACGATTCCTATGCAAACATTCCGACTTATTATCGTGATAGCTGGAAAAAGCCAGGTGATCAAACCAATATAGAAGTATATATGCCGGGTAAATCATCTTCTGTATCAATGCATAAAATAACAAGTAGCCGCCGTATCCACAGTACTGATTATTTCCGCTTAAAAAATATCACATTCGGCATTACGTTACCTAAAGAATGGACAAATAAAATCAATATAGGAAATGTTCGTATTTATGCATCAGCAAGCAATTTATGGACATGGGCGGCCTATAACAATTATGATCCTGAAGCTGTTAGTGCCGGTAGTGCAACTCAAACCACACCGCCTTTAAAAACCGTTACTTTTGGTCTCAACATCAATTTTTAACCACTAAAAAACAACAATATGAGAACATTACATAATTTTTTATCAATAGTCTTATCCATCGGATTGTTTACTTCATGTGGAAACGATTGGTTGGATTTAGAACCGTCCACACAAATTCCAACAGAAACGAGTATCAAATCTCTCTCCGACATTGATTATTCACTAAACGCCATTTATGCGACAATGCGTAATGCCTATGCGTATTCCGGGCGTTTAATCTACTACGGAGATGTAACAGGAGATGACATGCAAGCTGTACAATCAACTTGTAGAACAGCTCACTATTACCAAATGGATTGGTTACCTGCAAATGGACCAAGTACACACTGGTCATATCTTTATTCCATCATTCAAAACTGTAATGTAATTTTAGACGGCATTGACAATATCGAAATTCTTCCAAACGATGAAGATGAGCATATCTTCCGCAATGATTTGGAAGGACAAGCATTAGCAATACGTGGTCTGGCCCTTTTTGACCTTACGCGCTTCTTCGGATATACTTATTTAAAAGATAACGGAGCCTCTTTAGGAGTACCTATCATCACTTCAGCATCAGCCACTGCCGACAGTAAGCCTTCACGTAACACTGTAGCTGAATGTTATGATCAAATAATCAAAGACTTAAAGAATGCGGCTAGTTTAATGATACCCACATATTCATGGTCAGGTACTAGTTTGAATCAAAAAGATTTATCCTTAAATAAGAAAGGTAAAATCAGTAAATGGGCCACATTAACTTTGTTAAGTCGGGCATATCTGTATATGGGGAAGAACAGTGAAGCTTTACAAGCTGCAGAAGAAGCAATAAAAGGATCGGAAGCCAATAAATACCAATTATGGAATACCGAAGAATATCCCACTGTATGGGGTACGGAAGCCTCCGAAGCAAATCCGGGAGAAATTCTCTTCGAAATAGTCAATACTACTACCGAAAGCCCCGGCAATGAAAGTATGGGATATCTAACTTCTCCAAAAGGATATCAAGATATGTGCATTACAGTCAGTTTTTATCACCATCTGTTAGAAACGCCTAATGATGTACGCATTAAGTTATTAGTTAATCAAGACAAAAAAGTAATGTATTTGAATAAGTATCAACCACAACCTGGAGAAAATATTATGGATGCCAATATTCCTATAGTACGTCTTTCCGAAACTTACTTAAATGCAGCCGAAGCAGCCGTGAAAAACGGAGATGCAACAAAAGCTGCAAAATACCTGAAAGCCATTGCACTCCGAGGAAATCCGGACTATACGATGCCCGCAAAGGTTACCCTTGATGATGTTCTAGAAGAACGCAGGAAAGAACTCATTGGTGAAGGGCACCGCATGTTTGACTTATTACGTAATAACTTACGAGTAACTCGTATTAACGAAACAGACGATATGATGAAAGAGGTAGTGCATTTCGCTGACGAAAAAACATCTATGGATTTCGACAGAAACTATTATCGTACAATATTACCTATTCCTCAAAAAGAAATTAATGCTAATTCTAATATTGTACAAACACCAGAATATCTGAAATAATAGTCAACACAAATTGATAAACTCTAACTGAATTATAAATCAAATCGATGACAAGCAAGACTAATTTTATCAACCACTTTCTTCTTGCATTTACCCTCGCCTTCATCAGTTCCGGCCTTAGTGCCGGAACTCTTGATTTCAAAGACAAGAAGAAAGACAAAGAGAAAAAAGAAGAATTAACAGCCGACGGTCCATACGTATTGTATCAGCCTGACGGCCAAATCAGAGTAATCAATGTAGATAAGAAAGGGAATATCATTGATACCACTTATACCACATTACCTCAAAACTTTACCCTGCATGTGACAGACCACAAAGGCAGGTTTCCATTTGATGTAAAACTACACCCGGTAAAACGTCCCGGATGGAATTATCCCCAGGCAGACAAAGTTTTTGTCATGTCCGACCCTCATGGAAGGCTGGACTGTGTAATCAGCCTGTTACAAGGCAATCATATCATTGATAAAGACTACAAATGGAGCTTCGGGAAAAACCATCTGATGATTATCGGTGATATTTTTGACAGAGGAAAAGATGTACCGCAAATCTTCTGGCTATTTTACAAACTGGAAGAGGAAGCAGCCAAAGCCGGAGGACACGTATCGTTCATACTGGGAAATCATGAACCGATGGTACTGGCCAATGACCTCCGATACACCAAAGAAAAATATAAAATATTAGCAGAAAAACTAAAGATGGAGTACCCCCGGCTATTCGGTCCCGATACCGAACTGGGCAGATGGTTGGGAACCCGTAACACCATGCAAATGATAGGTAACGACCTATATGTACATGCCGGACTGGGCAAAGACTTCTATGACAAGAACTTGAGCATTCCCACTGTCAATGAAGAAATGAGTAAAGGACTATTTATGACGAAAAAAGAACGCAAAGCGCTTTCTCCACTCACAGCCTTCCTGTATGGAAACAGCGGTCCCATCTGGTATCGCGGACTGGTACGCACCGATGGCAAATACAATCCGCTGGCAAAAGACTCCCTAGAAATGATTATGGACCGTTATAAGGCAAAACACATTATTGTGGGACATACCATTTTCAAAGATATTTCCACTTTCTATAACGGCAAGGTTATCGGAGTAAATGTGGACAATAAAGAAAACCGGGAAAAAAAGCGCGGACGTGCCATGCTGATTGAAAATAATCAGTATTTTGTCGTCGGTGACAAAGGTATCCAAAGACAATTAGAATAAAGACAATACACCAAATCCTACCGGTGGTTTTCCAAACTCTCCTGACAACTTTCCTATTTGTCAAGAGAGTTTTTCTTTTCCTTTTTTGCTACTTTCCCCCTTTTATTTTATACCTTTGTTCCTCATAATAACTAACCTTATAAAACGAAATGAAATCTATCCGAGAACTATACCGCATCGGCACCGGTCCGTCCAGCAGTCATACTATGGGACCGCGCAAGGCTGCTGAAATCTTCTTAGGAAAACATCCCGAAGCCAAAGCTTTTCAAGTTACTCTTTATGGAAGCCTCGCCGCTACCGGTAAAGGACACATGACCGATGTAGCCATTTTAGATACATTGCAACCGCATGCGCCTACAGAAATTATCTGGAAAGCCCATGTCTTCTATCCGTTTCATCCCAATGGAATGACTTTCAAATCTTTGAATGAAAAAGGAAAGGTGACAGATGAATGGACTGTTTTCAGTGTAGGCGGAGGTGCTCTAGCCGAAGAAGGGCACGACAAAGGCTCAACTCCGGAAATCTATGATATGAACCGTATGAGTGAAATCCTCTACTGGTGTGAACGTACCGGGCGCAATTACTGGGAATACGTCCAGCAATGTGAAGACGAAGACATCTGGGACTATCTGGCAGAAGTATGGAAAACCATGAGAGAAGCCATTGAGCGTGGTTTGGATCAAGAAGGCGTATTACCCGGGCCACTCAATCTGCGCAGAAAAGCCTCCACTTACTATATTAAGGCAAAAGGTTATAAGGACAATCTGCGTTCCCGCGGGTTAGTATTCTCATACGCTCTGGCAGTCAGTGAAGAAAACGCCTCAGGTGGCAAAATCGTCACAGCCCCTACTTGCGGATCATGCGGAGTGGTTCCGGCTGTACTTTATCACTTGCAAAAAAGCCGTGACTTCAGCGATATGCGGATTTTAAGAGCACTGGCTACTGCCGGATTGATAGGAAATATAGTAAAACACAACGCCTCCATTTCCGGAGCCGAAGCCGGTTGCCAGGCAGAAGTAGGAGTGGCCTGTTCAATGGCATCCGCCGCTGCCAGCCAATTATTCGGAGGTAGCCCGGCCCAGATAGAGTATGCAGCCGAAATGGGCTTGGAGCATCACTTGGGAATGACTTGCGATCCGGTATGCGGATTGGTACAAATCCCTTGTATCGAAAGAAATGCCTATGCAGCGGCCCGAGCTCTTGATGCCAATATCTATTCTGCCTTTACAGACGGTAATCACCGTGTATCCTTTGACAAAGTGGTGGAAGTAATGAAACAGACCGGTCATGACCTTCCTTCCTTATATAAGGAAACCAGCGAAGGCGGTCTGGCAAAGGATTACGAGCCGATGGATTAATAACAGGGCAAAGACCGAGAACTGTATTTATAATACATAAGAGGGTGAATCAAAATTCGTTGCGACTATCTTTTTCAACGCTGATAATAAAAAGGGACATTCATTAAATATTACAAAATCAGCCAACTAATTCATACACAAAGT
>OJRN01000862.1_pt1 | contig 13936 bp, 10 predicted proteins | sample 1599211 | NCBI WGS metagenome assembly OJRN01 (sample SAMN03922532, study PRJEB24848) | human gut metagenome | isolation source: stool sample | host: Homo sapiens | place: Germany | collected 2010-05
AATCAGGGAGGCATTGCAGATACTTGAGTCGCAGGGATTGGCAAAGAGACTGGCAACAAGGCATGTGGTGGTGGCTGATTTTTCGGACGAGGTGATAACGGAAATCTATGAGCTGCTTTCAGATGTGGAGATAAAACTGTTAAAGGGCATGCTGCAGCCTGGTATATGTTTGTGGGATAAAGCGGTCAGTGATAACAGTGAGCAGCCCAATTGCGTACATGAGCCATCTGCTATAAATGAAAAATTGTCTGCAGAGCTGCAGTTTCATGAGACAATTATATCCAATAGTCATAACGAGTATTTTACACATATTCTTGAAAATGGTCTTTGGTGCTATATCAGGTTTGCGGTTGAAGAGACGGCAGCAGGCAGGGAAAATGCGCGAAGACTTGAGCTGTTATCGAAAATAGCAGAGGCATATTCGGATAAGGATATAAATATTGTCAGAGAACTTTTGGGAGAATATTTTGGAAGTCTTTGTGAGGCTGTTATAGCAGAGAGGGAAGAAAGCAGCAGGTAATTGGTGACTTATTTTATACTGAATAATGACAGATGATTCGGAAGCATATAAAATTAAAAGATAACAAGAGGAAAAAGTAATTATGATAGGACTTAAACCGATAAAGATTCCGTCAGCGAAGGAGCGTGTAGCATCGGAGCTGCGCAAGGCAATTTTGTCAAAACAGCTAAAAGAGGGAGAAAATCTTACACTGGAAAGTGTAGCGCAGCAGCTTAATGTATCTATAACTCCCGTGCGTGAGGCTTTTCAGATATTAGCGCATGACGGACTTATCAAGCTAAGACCGAATAAGGGAGCAATAGTACTTGGAATTACAGAGACGTACATAAGGGAGCACTATCAGATTAGAGGCATACTCGAGGGCGCATGTGCAGGTTTTGCTGCTTCACCTGATATCGATATCAGCAAGATAGAGCAGTCATACCTGGATGCAAGGGAGATGACCGCTTCCGGAGATTATAGCAGATATGCGGATTTAAACCGTGAGTTTCATAGTGAAATCTGGGCAGCATCCGGCAATAAAAAGATGGAAAATATGATCGCAGAACTGTGGAACGGACTTTCAATGGGCAACATGGTCACAGAGGAGGAATATGCGGGCATTTCTATAAAGGAGCATGAGGCTATATACGAAGCAATCAAGGCTCATGATGTGCAGCTTGCACAGCGGAGGATGTATGAGCATATCATGCGTAGTCGTGATGATATGCTGACATATTATGTGTAGATGTAAGTTACTAATTTAACACATTACTTGTAATAGATGCACAAATTGAATAGGTGGAATATATATAAATTGCCGAAATTGTCAATAAGGTATTGACGATTTCGGTTTTTTGTTATATCTTATACTCAGAAATTGGATACAATATCAAATATCAAATGTTAAGCGGAGGAGGAAAATGATATGAGTCCAGCAACAATAACACTTTTATTCTTATTGTTTGCCGTTGTGATGTTCGTGTGGGAAAAGATTCCACTTGGGGTTACATCCATGATAGTATGTGTCGGTCTTGTTGTCACAGGAGTACTTGATTGGAAAACAGCCTTTTCGGGATTTATCGACAGCAATGTGATTCTTTTCGTAGCGATGTTTATCGTCGGAGGAGCATTGTTTGAAACCGGTATGGCAAACAAAATTGGAGGAGTGGTCACACACTTCGCCAAAACAGAGAGGCAGCTTATCATAGCAATCATGGTGATTGTGGGACTGATGAGCGGAGTACTTTCAAACACAGGAACTGCAGCAGTTCTCATTCCGGTAGTTATCGGAATTGCTGCAAAATCAGGATACTCGAGATCGAGACTTCTTATGCCACTTGTTTTTGCAGCAGCCATGGGTGGAAATTTATCTCTCATCGGTGCACCGGGAAATCTCATAGCACAATCAGCTATGGGAGAGATTGGACTTAGCTTTGGATTTTTCGAGTATGCAAAGGTAGGACTTCCGATACTTATAGCAGGTATTCTGTACTTTGCATTTATAGGATACAAATTCCTGCCTGAAAAGCAGGGCAGTACGGAAAGCTCATATGATGAGCAGAAGGATTTTTCAAATGTGCCTAAATGGAAACAGATGATGTCATTGATTATCTTAATCCTTACACTTTTGGGAATGATTTTCGAGGACAAGATTGGCATAAAGCTTTGTGTCATCGGCTGTGTTGGAGCACTTGCCCTTATCATTACAGGCGTTATTAGTGAGAAAAACGCACTTAAATCAATAGATTTGAAAACCATTTTCTTATTTGGTGGAACTCTTTCACTTGCAGCGGCGCTTCAGGAGACCGGGGCAGGCGAAGAAATCGCAACAGCGGTTATCGGTATACTTGGCAAAAATCCATCACCATACGTTCTCACATTCGTAGTGTTCATGCTTTGCTGTGTACTTACGAACTTTATGTCAAATACCGCCACCACAGCACTTTTGGTTCCAATCTGCGTATCAATTGCCACAGAGATTGGAGCTGACCCGAGTGCAGTACTTATGGCATGTGTTATCGGTGGTTCATGTGCATACGCCACACCTATCGGTATGCCTGCCAACACAATGGTCATTACAGCCGGAGGATACACCTTCAAGGATTATGCAAAGGCCGGTATTCCGCTTATAGTAGTGGCGACCATTGTAAGTATGGTCTTACTGCCGATTTTCTATCCGTTCTTCCCATAAGAACGGATGGGAGTGGGTAAACAATAAATTAATATTTAATTATTTACAAGATTTATATTAGGAGGAAAAACTATGTCAAACGAGAAACAGGTAGAACAGCTTACCACCTATATGGCAAATTTTATCGCTCATATAGCAAAAAAATTACCGGATGATGTCATTGCAAAACTGACAGAACTCCGTGACAAAGAGGACAGTCCTCTTTCAAAAACAATTTATGACACAATGTTCAGAAATCAGGAGCTTGCGGTAAAACTTAACCGTCCAAGCTGCCAGGATACAGGAGTACTTCAGTTCTGGGTTAAATGTGGAACAAAATTCCCACTTATTGATGAGCTTGAGGGACTTTTAAAAGAGGCAGTTGTAAAAGCTACATTTGAGGCTCCTCTTCGTCACAACAGTGTTGAGACTTTCGATGAGTACAACACAGGCAAGAACGTTGGTAAAGGAACACCTACAGTATTCTGGGATATCGTGCCAAACAGTGACAAATGTGAGATCTACACATACATGGCAGGAGGTGGATGTACACTTCCGGGAAAAGCTATGGTACTTATGCCTGGAGAGGGCTATGAAGGAGTTACAAAATTCGTAATGGATGTTATGACTACTTATGGTTTAAATGCATGCCCACCTCTCCTGGTAGGTGTAGGTGTAGCAACATCTGTTGAGACAGCAGCACTTTTATCAAAGAAAGCACTCATGCGTCCAATCGGATCTCACAATGAGAACGAGAGAGCCGCAAAGATGGAAAAACTTCTCGAGGATGGTATAAATGCTATCGGCCTTGGACCTCAGGGAATGGGCGGAAAATACTCAGTAATGGGTGTAAATATCGAGAACACAGCCCGTCATCCATCTACAATCGGTGTAGCCGTAAACGTAGGCTGCTGGAGCCACAGACGCGGACACATTGTTTTTGATAAGGACCTTAACTATACAATCACAACACATTCGGGGGTGGAATTATAATGGTAGAGAGAATTAATGGAAAAACAATTTTAACAACACCAATCTCAGCAGAGGATCTTAAAGGAATAAAAATAGGAGATATTGTATACTTAAATGGAAGCATGACAACATGCCGTGACGTAGCACACCGACGTCTCGTTGAGGAGGGAAGAGAGCTTCCGGTAGACGTAAGAAACAATGCTATTTTCCATGCAGGACCGATCATCCGTCCACTCGAGAATGACAAATTTGAGATGGTATCTGTTGGACCGACAACAAGTATGCGTATGGAAAAATTCGAGTACGAGTTCGTAAAAGAGACCGGCGTACGTGTTATCATCGGAAAAGGTGGTATGAAAGAGAATACAGAGCGTGCATGTAAAGAGTTCGGTGCCATTCACTGCGTATTCCCGGCAGGAAATGCAGTAGTAGCCGCAACAGAGGTTGAGGAAATCGTCCGCGCAGAGTGGAGAGATCTCGGAATGCCTGAGACACTCTGGAACTGCCGAGTGAAAGAGTTTGGCCCACTTATCGTATCTATAGATACAGAGGGGAACAACTGGTTCGAGCAGCAGAAAGTTGAGTTCAACAAGAAAAAAGATGCAGCAACAGAGGAAATCTGCAAGCAGGTAGGATTCATCAAATAGTTGCCGGAGCCTGGTATCAAATTTATTTAGAACCCAATTGCCATGAAAGTATTCTGGCAAAATATATACCCGCAGAATGCGGGAGAAAACATAAAAAAATATAATTTTTCGCGCAAAGGCTCTCACATAATTTGACTATTATGTGGGAGCTTTTAGATATATGAAATTAGAATAGTATGATAATCATTTCCATAGGATATTAAAATAAATTACTGCAATAAAAAAGATTATTGCCGGTAACTAAAAAAGAGAGGAATAAATGATAATGAAGCAATTCCTGAGAAAAACAATGAAAAATGTAGCAGCCTACGTGGAACTTTTTCTGTCGGCAGTACTGGTGTTTGTGATAGTGGTGCTTATTATAAAGCTTATAGGGCAGTGCTTTTTCGATATATGGCATGATAAAATTAAACTGGAGTATTACATGGAATATATCATGTCGCTTGCAATTGGCGTGGAGTTTGTGAAAATGCTCTGTACTCATAAGCCGGGCACAATCATAGAGGTGCTTTTGTTTGCAACAGCCAGGCAGATGATCGTGGAGCATCTCAATGTATATGAGACACTTGTCGGAATAGGTGCGATAGCGGCGCTTTTTGCCATCAGAAAATTCCTTTTCTGCAGCTTTGATGAGGCAGACCACATGATATGCCGTGGCAGCCAGACGGTAGCGAGGGCGAATTTTATTTCCGGAACAAATATACCGGAGGAAAAGACAAAGCTGCTTAGAGATGTGATAAGCGAAAAATTGCAGGATGAGGGTAAAAATGTGTCAATCGGAGCCTGTGTGTATTACCAGGATTGTGCGCTCAGAGTTGATAATGTGAAGCAGGGCGTTGTCACAAGAGTCGAGGTAATTAAAAATCTGTAGATAAAAAGAGGATCAGCACATCTGTGCTAATCCTCTTTTTGCTACTCCAGATTAAGTTTCTTTGTCATTTCTTACAAAAATGTAAGATACAAGGTCGAAATGTAAGCTGATTCGATAGCATACATTCCGGTCTTTTGTTATTATAATTACATGAAGCGGCAACAATGTAAGTTGTGAAGCCGATTATGACGTCATATTTAAAATAAATGTAACAAAAATATAAGCTTAAATAACATTGTAGAAATAATCGCGAAGGAGCATTGAAATGGCAATCTTAGAAGTAAGTAACCTCAAAAAAATATATACCACCAGATTTGGTGGCAACCAGGTACAGGCATTGAAAAACATCAATTTCTCTGTAGAGGAAGGTGAGTATGTGGCAATCATGGGAGAGTCCGGCTCAGGAAAGACGACACTTTTAAATATTCTCGCGGCACTTGATAAGCCGACAGCGGGAGAGGTACTCTTAAATGGAAAGAACCTTGTCTCATTGAAGGAAAAGGAGATATCTGCCTTCAGACGTGAGCATCTGGGCTTCGTATTTCAGGATTTTAATCTGCTTGACAATTTTTCACTGAAGGACAATATCTTTTTACCGCTTGTGCTGTCAGGTGTGGACTATAGGGATATGGAAAAAAGGCTTGCACCTATAGCTTCGCTGCTTGGAATTGAAAAGCTGCTTAATAAATATCCATACGAGGTGTCAGGAGGACAGAAGCAGAGGGCAGCAGTGGCACGTGCGATAATAACAAATCCCGAATTAATTTTGGCTGATGAGCCAACAGGAGCACTGGATTCAAAGGCAACAGACAGTCTGCTTAGGCTGTTCAACAGGATAAACGAGGACGGACAGACCATTCTCATGGTGACACACAGCACAAAGGCTGCAAGTCATGCCAACAGGGTGCTTTTCATAAAGGACGGTCAGGTGTTTCATCAGATTTACCGTGGCAATCTTACAAATGACGAGCTCTATGTGAAGATTCAGGATGCACTTATGCTGATTACGACAGGTGGTGAGAAGCATGAATAAAATATATAGCAGGCTGGCATTTACAAATATAAAAAATAATAAGACGCTCTATATGCCTTACATTATATCGGGAATGGTCATGATAGCCATGTTTTATGTGATGATGTTTCTAAACAACTCAAAGGGACTTGGCAAGGTGCCGGGTGCGGATATATTGGTGGATATAATGGGGCTTGGATGCGGAATAATAGCGATTTTTTCATATATATTTCTGTTTTATACAAACAGCTTTATCATCAAAAGGCGCAAGAAAGAGGTAGGAATATACAATATTCTTGGCATGGAAAAACGTCATATCGCGAGAGTTTTAATAATTGAGACACTTACCGTAGCACTCGCAGCAATAGCATCCGGAATCATAGCCGGGATTTTATTTTCTAAGCTGTTGATTATGTTTCTTTATAGAATTATAAATATTAAAGCGCAAATTAATTTCACTGTATCTACTGGCGCTGTCGTAAATACAATACTTGTTTTTGAAGTGCTGTATTTTTTTACTCTCATCTATAACCTGATGCAGGTGAAGCTTGCTAATCCGATAGAGCTGCTTCGCGGGGGCAATGTCGGTGAGAAAGAGCCGAAGAGCAAATGGCTTATCGCTATAATCGGACTAGGCTGTCTTGCCGGGGGATATTATATTGCGATTACCACAAAGAGCCCTCTTCAGGTGCTTTCACTGTTCTTTGTCGCAGTGTTGCTTGTCATCATCGGAACGTATCTTTTATTTATTTCAGGAAGCATTGTAATACTTAAGGCACTCAGGAAAAACAAGAAGTTTTACTATAATAAAAAGCATTTTGCGGCGGTTTCAGGAATGATTTACAGAATGAAGCAGAATGCGGGCGGACTAGCGAGTATATGCGTGCTTTCCACAATGGTGCTGGTTGTTGTTTCCACAACCGTGAGTATGTATGCGGGCATGGAGGGAGAACTTAAGCAGAGATATCCTTCGGATATCAGTGTATATAGCTGGTATAAGGAAGTGCCGGCTGATGTGAATCTGGATGATGCACTTAAAGAAGCTGCTGCAGATTCGGATAAAATAATAGCTGACTCTGCTTGTAATGTTAAAGACAGCAAAAGCTACACTTATTTTAGCTGGACAGTGTTTAGAGAGGGGACAGAGTTTAAGCCGGTGTTAAGTTACGATAACGATATTTCCCTGTTGTATTTTGTCACAGGAGATGAAATTGATGAGATGGAGACCGGCTTTAAAGAGAGGCTGAATAAAAAAATCCCACAGCTTGATACCGGTTCGGTGGCTGTTTATGGAACGGAAAAGTTTAATGGCGATATAATTAATCTGTTGGGCAAAGAATTTAAAGTAGCTGCGGCAGAAAAAACTGCTGTAAGTAAAGACAGCTATATGTCCTCTATGTATAGTGGTGTGTACTATGTAGTGGTAGACAGCAAGGCAACACTTGCAGAGATATTTAACCTGAACAGCTCGCTGGGAGAGGATAGTGTGCCGACTATGCTCAACAATGAAATTGATTATAATCTGTATGGCAGCAGTGAGGATAAGCTTGCTGTGGCAAAGGCTCTGGATAAGCATTTTGAGGAAAATAGTGTAAAATCAGATGTGTCAGGCTTCTATGAGGAAAGCCGTGATGCAAACAGAGAACAGATTTATGTATTGTATGGTGGCCTGTTCTTTATCGGAATATTCCTTGGAACGATGTTTCTTATGGTTACTGTGATGATTATTTTCTATAAGCAGATTTCAGAGGGCTATGATGACAAAGCACGCTATGAGATTATGGAGAAGGTAGGCATGAGCAATGACGAGGTGAAGAAATCCATTACTTCACAGGTGCGTATGGTATTTTTCCTGCCGATTATCCTTGCAGCGTGTCATCTTGCAGCAGCATTTCCTCTGCTTCGCAGACTGCTTGTCATGTTTAATCTGACGGATGTTAAGCTTATTGTGATCTGTATGGTTGCTACGCTTCTTGTGTTTATGGTCATATACTATATTGTTTTCAAGATTACTTCGAGAGCATACTACAGGATTGTGGGAAACCAGATTTAGGGGTTTCATATGAATTATGAATGCGCTATAATAAGACATAACAATGATGCATAAGAATATAGAGCGAGAGGAACAAGCAGTATGAGTATGACAGAAACAATTAAACTATACGACAGGGATGCATATGCCATAGAGTTTGAGGCAGATATTATATCTTGCGAGCCGAACAAGGCAGATGATAAGCAGTTTGATATAATATTAAATCAGACTTTATTTTTCCCGGAGGAGGGCGGACAGAGCCCGGACATGGGAATACTTGGTGGCTACAGTGTCGTTGATGTGCAGATTAAGAATGGAGTCATTACTCATACGGTGGATATTTCCGCAGGTGATTGCTGCATAATGGGCAAAGAAGAGGCTCAGACAGAAAAGAAGACTGATGGACAGATTACAGGCATGGAGTGCGCTTCTGAGAAAGTAGAGCTTGCAGCAGGCGTCCACGTACATGGCAAAATAGACTGGCAGCATCGTTTTTACAATATGCAGCAGCACAGTGGAGAGCATATTTTTTCGGGAATTGTCCACCGCAGGTTTGGTTTTGAGAATGTGGGCTTTCATCTGAGTGATTCTGTAGTGACAATGGATTTCAGTGGAGTGATTTCACCGGAGGATATAGCAGAGGTGGAGCATGAGGTAAATGTAGCCATTTCAAAAAATATTCCGATAGAGGTGACATATCCGTCAAGGGATGAGCTTGCGCAGCTGGAGTACAGAAGCAAAATCGAGATTGAAGGACAGGTCAGAATAGTGACAGTGCCGGGGTATGATGTGTGTGCATGCTGTGCGCCGCATGTGAAGCGCACCGGCGAGATTGGCATGCTTAAGGTTATGAATTATCAGAATTATAAAGGAGGCGTCAGAATCAGCATCCTTTGTGGTTTCAGGGCACTGGAGGCTTTCAGACAAAAGTGCGACATTATCTCAGAGCTCATGGGGATATTTACCACAAATCAGGAGGCTATTGTGGATAACGTCACAAAGCTTAAGGCAGTAAACCAGTCACTTAAGTCAGAGCTTGGCACTGCAAAGTCAGCGCTTTTGGATTATAAGGTAGCAGAGCTTCCTGCTGATACGGACAATGCAGTATTGTTTGAGGACGGCATTGATACGAATACAGCAAGAAATTGCGTCAATGGCCTTGTGGAGAAATATAGTGGTTTTAGTGTATTTTTTACAGGAAATGATGAGGCAGGCTATAGCTTTATTATCGGAAGCAAGAATGCAGACTGCAATACAGTTGCCGCAGCACTGAGAAATAAGCTGGGTGCCAGAGGCGGCGGTAAGCCGGTTATGGTGCAGGGCTCTGTCAAGGCAGCAAAGAGCGAGATTGAGGAAGTGCTAAAAGAGGTGCTTTAACTTTTTGAAAATATAGTTTGTGGGACGGATTAAGAACACAAAAGCGGTTTCAGGACATTGCGTCCTGAAACCGCTTTTATTGTAAAAATTATATCCAAAGTTAATTATTTGTTAGATCTTCTCCAAATGTGCATCTTCTCAGCCTCTTTGATGAGCTCATCACGGAAATCAGGATGAGCAACAGAGATGATTGCCTCAGCCTTCTGCCATGTAGAAAGACCCTTTACATTTACCATACCATACTCTGTAACGATATAGTGAGTGTTGGCTCTTGTGTCAGTAACGACAGAACCATCTACAAGAGTAGGACGGATACGTGAGTGAACTACGCCCTGCTTGTCGGTGAAAGTTGAAGAGCAGCAGATAAAGCTCTTTCCACCGTTTGACATATAAGCACCGAGAACGAAATCAAGCTGTCCGCCGGCACCACTGATGTGCTTTGTGCCTGAGCTCTCTGAGCTGATCTGTCCGTAGAGGTCAAGGTCTACACAGTTATTGATTGAGATGAAATTGTCAAGTGCGGCAATATTCTTGATATCATTTGTGTAGCTTACCGGGGCACTCATGAGCTCAGGATTCTCATCGAGGTAATCGTACATCTTCTTGGTTCCGGCACCGAAGCCGTAAGCCTGACGATAACGGTCGATGTTTTTCTTTGCTCCTGTGATTTTTCCGGCCTTTGCGATGTCAACGAATGCGTCAACGTACATCTCTGTGTGGACACCGAGATCCTTGAGGTCTGACTCAGCGATGAGTGAGCCTACTGCGTTTGGCATTCCGCCGATACCGAGCTGGAGACAGGCACCGTTTGGAATCTGGTCAACGATAAGCTCTGCAACCTTCTTGTCTACATCTGTTGCAGGACCACCGGCACCAAGCTCTCCGATTGCAGGGTTGTCACCCTCAACAATGTAAGAAACCTGTGAAATATGTACATTGGCTTCTGAACCGCCGTGACAGCGAGGCATGTTTTCATTGACCTCAACGATGATTTTCTTTGAAGTCTCGCATACAGCACCGAGGTGAGATGCGTTAGGACCAAAGTTGAAGTATCCGTGTGAATCCATCGGTGCAACCTGGAACATAGCGACATCGTCAGGTGTTGTTGAATCTCTATAATAACGAGGAAGCTCTGAGTAACGGATTGGTGAGTAGAAAGAACAGCCTCTCTTGATAAGCTTTCTCTCATAACCGCCCATATGCCATGAGTTCCATGTGAAATGCTCGCCGGCATCCTCACGCTCGAAAATGGCAAGTGGCTTAAGCAAAATACCACCACGTACATTGACATCCTTAAGTTCATCTGTTCTTCTGGCAAGTGCCTTGTCGAGGGCATCAGGTGTGCCTGTGCACCAACCGTAGTCAACCCAGTCGCCTGATTTGACAATCTTTACTGCCTCATCTGCTGAGACAAGTTTCTGCTTGTACTCTTCTAAAAAGCTCATAAAATCCTCCTTAGATACCTAAAATGATAGTAGCAAAAAGCTACGTTAAAAAAATAACAAACCCTATAGTCTCTATCTTATCACTTTAGAGAAGATTTTACAAGTTGGTAAATGACGGTAGAGACTTTTATATGACAGCCTCTGCTAGTCACCCTCAGGAAGCATCCATTCCTCAGCCTGCTTTTGATAATCGGCCGCCTGGCTGCGCAGTGAATCAATCAGCTCCTTATCGCCTTTGAATACATTCCTTGATTTAGGAGGAAGCGAATCAAGCTTTTTCTGCTTCTCATCAGCCCATCTTGAGTAGCACTCAGACAGGGCATGAAGCGCCTTGCCACCGCCGCACTCCACATCGAGTACCGGCTTTGTCTCGAATGCAGCGTTGTAATACCACAGGCTTGCCTCCTCATAGTCTGCCTTGTCGAAATAGTACGCACCGAGCTCACAGCACACCTCGCTGCAGCCATCAACTGCTACATTTTTTAGGGCAACAGAAAAAAATTTGTCGTAGTCGCCATTCATGCGATAGTAGCGTGATAGCACGCAGGTGGATTCGATGTCGGGGCTGTTGCGGTATTCACCCTGAAAATATGGCAGGGCATTGGTAAAATCCTCGGGGCTTCCGCATTTTAAAAGCTCCTTGGCATACATGGTCGCTATACTTTTTGGCAGGGTGCCGTTTTTTTCAAAGGAGCGCTTGAATATGGTGAAATCACGTTTGCCGTGAGTGCCCTGCGGCAGATGTTGTATACAGATATCGCTGTCATAGACTACAGGCTCTAAGCGAACCGTTTCGTGCACCGGATTAATCCATGTAAACGTGCGAAGCCTCTTGAACAGCTTCGGGCGATACTCTGAGGATGAATTTTGCACTGTGTTGAATTTGCTTGGAGTGATGTATTTCATCTGAACAATCTCAATTTCCGGCAGCAGCGCAGCCTTAAGCATCATGAAACGCCTGCGGTTGGTATCATCGAGCACCTCGTCGGCATCAGGTGCATATATGTATTCCTGCGTAGCCTTGGAAAACGAAAAATTTCTGGCCGCAGCAAAATCATCGCACCATGAGAAATCATAGATTTTGTCCGTATACCGTGCAGCTATCTCCTTTGTGCTGTCAGTCGAGCCGGTGTCCACTATGATGATTTCATCCATCAGCCCTTTGAGACTGTTCAGGCATCGTTCGAGCACCTCTTCTTCATTTTTTACTATCATGCATAAGCTAATTGTAATCATATTTATCTCCATTTACCGGTCGGATGTTATAATAGTTACGATTATATTATAATATATATATCGGCATGTTTTACAGAAATATTTGTGTATTGTAAATATTGCCGGGATTTCATATAATTGAAATGTAATGTCGACAGATGAACTTATTTCTAAAGGCTATAGAATTTCAGATAAACTATATAATCAGATTTTAGCAAGGAATAATGAAGTAATTTAGAAGAGGAACAAATATGGAAAATCATACAATTGTAACACTGAAAAAAGGCGAAGGACGCACTATAAAGGCAGGTGGCGCATGGATTTTTGACAATGAAATAGACACAATCACAGGCACCTTTACAAACGGAGATATTGTTGTGGTGCACGATTTTGACGGATATCCGATGGGGCGCGGCTTCATAAACCAGAATTCAAAAATCCGTATCAGAATGATGACAAGAAAAGCAGACCAGCTGATTGATGACAATTTCCTCAGGATGAGAGTGCAAAATGCCTGGGATTATCGCAAGCAGGTGATGGCAGGAGGCAATGATAATGTGTCTGATTTAAACTGCTGTCGTGTGATATTTGGCGAGGCTGATTTCCTGCCGGGTATTACAGTGGACAAATACGCAGATGTGCTAGTGGTGGAGTGCCTTGCACTTGGAATGGAGCAGTTTAAGGTGAAAATTGTTGAACTGTTAAAGGAAGTGCTGGCGGCGGACGGAATAAATATTCGTGGAGTATACGAGCGCAGTGATGCAAATGAGCGCAAAAAAGAAGGTCTTCCTAAGGTAAAAGGCTTTATAGGAGCCGAGTTTGACACAAATGTGGAGATAGTAGAAAACGCAGTTCACTATATGGTCGATGTGGAAAATGGACAGAAAACAGGCTTCTTCTTAGACCAGAAGTATAACAGGCTTGCTATGCAGCGTATCTGCAAGGGGAAAAGAGTGCTTGACTGCTTCACGCACATGGGCACATTTGCTCTCAATGCAGGAATTGCGGGGGCAAGTGAGGTCACAGGACTTGATATATCAGAGTATGCGGTTAAGCAGGCTACAGAAAATGCGAAGAGAAATAATCTCTCAGAAACAGTGAAGTTTCGCGTTGCAAATGTGCTGGATGAGCTGCCACGGCTCGCTGCAGATGGTGAAAAATATGATGTGGTCATTCTGGATCCTCCGGCATTTACAAAGTCGCGTGAGGCTACCAAAAATGCGATAAAGGGCTACCGCGAGATTAACATGAAGGGACTTAAGCTTGTTAAGGATGGTGGATTTCTGGCTACCTGCTCATGCTCTCATTTCATGACGCAGGAGCTGCTTGCAAAAACGGTCAAGGAAGCGGCAAGGGCCACTCACAAGAGGCTGCGCCAGGTGGAGTTCCGCACACAGGGACCGGATCATCCGATACTGTGGGCCAACTCAGCTAATGTACCGGAGTCGTATTATCTTAAGTTTTTCATTTTCCAGGTCGTTGATGAGAAGTAGATGACAGAAAGTGGCGGAAATGCTTGATTTACAAGGGCTGGAAGGCATTTAGTGATTAGCTTGCAAATTTTGTAAAGTATCGCAAAATATCGTATCACAGTGGTATAAAGTGGTAAGAAAAGTGAATACGGAAATTTGTAGTATAATAGATGTAGCGTTTTGTGGTATACTATAGAAGAACAAATACCTTTCTGTGAAAG
>OJRN01000865.1_pt1 | contig 13894 bp, 10 predicted proteins | sample 1599211 | NCBI WGS metagenome assembly OJRN01 (sample SAMN03922532, study PRJEB24848) | human gut metagenome | isolation source: stool sample | host: Homo sapiens | place: Germany | collected 2010-05
CGTCGGCAGCGTCAGATGTGTATAAGAGACAGCCACCGAAGAAGTCGCCCAGGAGCATCAGCAGCGCTGTCATTAACGCCATTAAAAACGCTGTTTTCATCTAAGTAATTTCCTCCTCATAAAAGACCTGCACTGTAAACAGGTACAGGCATTAATAGAATACATTTTCAACATATCTATTATAACAAGTAATTACTTATTTTTCAATTTGGGCCTTGATAGAGTTTAACATATTTTCACTGTTTTCACGAACTTTTTTCTTAAGAATAGGATTCAGGAGGCCGGCAATCATCGGAATACCGAACTCAAAATCAACTGCCAGCGTTACCTCGCAGCCGTCAGCCTGCGGTGTAATCAGCCAGGAGCCTTCCATTTTCTTTAAATCACCCTCGGTCTGAGCATAGGTAATTTTCAGCTCCTCAGGATAGAATGTATCGCGCTCGGTCCAGACGATTTTGCGTCCGTCAACATTACTTACCCAATGAGAAACAGTATAATTCTCACCGCGCTCCAAAATTTCTACGCTTACCAGGTCATGCATAAAATTAGGGTAAGCAGCCATATCCTTGATAATATCATAAATTTTTGCACCATCGCCCTTGATGGTGGTTTTGCTCTCTACATAAGGCATAATCTTATCTCCTCTTATAAATCTTCAATAACATCCGCAGTTTCCTTAACAGCACCTCTGAAAGCCTCCAGAACATGGTCGATAACCTCTTTAGGCATAATCAGCGGCGGCTCCATACGGATAACCTTAGGATTGTTCAAGGTATAAGCAACAATAATGTGCTGGTTAATCATCAGGCTCATCAGCATACCGCCGGCACCCTCTTTGGTCAGCTCAATGCCGATCATCATACCTCGACCGCGTACTTCCTTGATAACGGAAGGATATTCCGCAGCGATAGCCTCCAGACCAGCCTTCAGATAAGCGCCTGCCTCACGTCCGCGACGCAGCATATCCTCTTCCTTGATAGCCTTGATGGCTGCTACACCGGCAGCGCAGGCCAGCTGGTTACCGCCAAAGGTAGAGGTGTGCAGGAACGGTGCTTCAATAAGACCGGCCCAGGCACGCGGAGTACCGATAATCGCACCTATGGGCATTACACCGCCGCCCAAAGCCTTAGCGCATGCCATCAGGTCGGGAGTAACACCGTCATGATTAACGCCGAACCATTCGCCGGTACGGCCGATACCGGTCTGTACCTCGTCGGCAATCAGCAGAGCACCCTTCTTCTCGCAAATTTCCTTCACCTCACGCAGGTAACCTGCAGGCGGAACAATAATGCCGCCCTCGCCCTGAACAGGCTCCAGAATAACGGCAGCGGTATCTTCATCAACAGCAGCATCAACAGCTGCGGCGTCTCCGTATTCTACATGAGTAAAGCCATCCAGCAGCGGTTTAAACGGCTCGCGATACATATCACGGCCGGTAGCAGTTAAGCTGCCAAAAGTTTTGCCGTGAAAAGCATTCTTTGCAGCAACGAACTTTTTGCGTTTTGTTGCCAGACGTGCTACCTTCAGACAGCCTTCAACGGATTCGGTACCGCTATTGACAAAAAAGCTGTACTGCAGCTCACCGGGAGTAATCTCGGCCAATGCCTCCGCCAAATCAGCCATCGGACGGTTGAACAGCACCTTGCCGCACATCGGCATAGCATGCAGCTCTTTTTCCACAGCCTCAACAACCTTCGGATGACGATGGCCTAAAGCAAACATACCGTAACCGCCCAGGCAGTCAATAAACTCCTGACCTTCGCTGTCGGTAATAGTCCAGCCCTCAGCATGGCCTTCAATGCTTGCCAGGCCCATGAAGCGGAACAGCTTTGCCTGAGCGGGATTGATATACTTTTCATATTTACCGATTGTTTCTTCTACATAATTAGACATTTTCTTACCTCGATTCAGTTTATGTAAATTAGAGTTTTGCAAACAGCAGAAAACTTTTTCTTAATAATTACAACTCTTGAACAACACACCAGAGCAAGCAACTAAATATATCGTGCAGCGAATAAAAATTTTAGCAAATGAGTGTCCGGAACCATATGCGGGCGCATCCAAGAAGCAAGTCCGCTGGACGAAGCTGATTGGCTCATGCGCGCCATGCGATAGTGTCCCAAGAAGCAAGCTCGAAGAGCGAGGCTGATTGGTCTGACACGAACCGCTAAACGACGCAACTGTTTGAGCGCTACACCGCACTCATATTGCAAAAACTCTAAGCTTTGCGCGAGTTTTTGCGACGCTTCGTTCTGGTTCCACACGAAATTTGCGTTGTGCCCTGTGGGCACGGGAAAATTTTTTCTGAGCGGAACGATATGTTGGTTGCGCAGTTATCAGGCGCAAACCTTTCTTGCCAACTTCTTTCAGTTATGAAAGAAGCCGAATCTAACTCCAAATCTAAATTTAATACAGCAGTTCCGTCACCGGCACAAAGGTTATCCCCGTCCGCTTAAACTCCGCCGCATACATCTCCCAACATTTGGCAGTATTCGGTCTGGCATGACAGATAGCAATAACGCTGCCATTCTTTTCCGCCATAGCGAAAGCCTTATATATCTGCTGACGAATCGCCTGCACGTCAGAGCTGTTATCCAAAAAGATATCATTGCGGGCAGTAGAAACATCCAGCTGCTGCGCCATATTGCGTGCTACCGACGCAGAATTTGTACGGCTGTCCACAAAGAAGAGCTTCTGACGACGCAGCTCCTGCAAAACAACTCTCATAGTATCCTTATCTGCAGTCGCCTTCGAGCCCTGGTGATTATTTACACCCATCACTCCCGGCAGACTGTTAAGCGCACGCCGCGTCAGGGACAGCTTCTCCGCCGCAGACAAATCCGTACGGATAGTAGCAGCGCCCTCGCTCATAGCACTGCGGTCAATAGGCTCCATCGGCAAGTGCAGCATCGGCACACGCCCCTTAGCCTTCACCATCTCCAGAACATCGCTGCTGTACTGCTTATACGGCAATATCGCATAGCTGAACGGCAGCCCGGTATTCAGCAGCTTGCGCACCGGCGCCATATCATAACCGCAGTCATCAATAACGATGGCTACTTTTCCTCTGAATTGCCTGACGGTCCCCTGCTGCTCCTCTTCTGCCTTTTGCTCCGGTAAATCCTTAACATCCTTATCCTGCTTGGTCAGGTTAATGTTATGGAAGAAAATCACAGTATCCGTTACAAAGCTCTTGCTGCCTGCACCGGCCTTAACCTTAATACCAATTTCAGCCTTATAGGCATCCCATTTTTTATATTTGGCAGGCTTGCCGCTGATATAAACCAGTCCGGCCTGCTCAGCCTTTGTCTGCAGCCAGTCGCAGGCACCGGCAAGGCTTGTACCGGAAGGTACGCCAACTGCCAGCTCACGCTGGTTAATCTGCACTTTGGCACCGGATTCTTCAACCTCAACATCCTTTTTGCCATGATCATTTTCAATCAGCTGCCAATTATTTTTCTGCAGCAAAATATTATCCAACAATCGTTGTGCTTCTATAGATTCATCCAGCAGACTTACCGTATGCGGCTCGTCACCCTTCTTGTCCAAAACATCCTTCTTGCTGTTGCTGGTGGCATAAAAAAGTCCGCAGCCAATGGCAACAATCGCAATAACCGCTGTTAAAATCAGCACAGCATATTTACTGCCGGAGGATTTTTTCTTGCTCGCTTTTGTCATAGGTGTTCTCCTTTCTAAGCCCGTGGGTGCGTTTTATCGTACACCTCGCGCAAACGCTCCACATCAAGATGCGTATATATCTGCGTGGTGGAAATATCTGCATGTCCCAAAAGCTCCTGCACTATGCGCAGGTCGGTGCCGTTATTTAAAAGATGCGTCGCAAAGGAATGACGCAGCATATGCGGTGTAACGCGCTTGCTGATGCCTGCGCTCTTGCCGTATGCCACAATAATTTCGTAAAAACGCTCCCTTGTCATCGGCCCGCCCCAACCGGTTACAAAAAGCTCTGCAGCCGTATCAGGCTTGCCATGCAGAAGCTGCGGGCGTACCACAGACAAATAATGCTCCAGATAATGCAGCGCAGTACGGCCTAACGGCAACATACGCTCCTTGGAGCCCTTGCCCATAACAATGACATACTGCATCTTCATATCAACATTTTTCACCGGCACATTTACCAGCTCAGACACACGCATGCCGGTAGCATATAAAAGCTCCAGCATTGTCTTGTCGCGATAACCGTCCAAGGTTCCCAAATTAGGCTCATCCAAAAGCCTTTCGACCTCCTGAACGCTCAGCACCTTCGGCAAATGCAGTCCTCTGCTCGCCGCCTCCAGCACCTCGGCAGGATTGCGTCGGATATAACGCTCTGCCGTAAGAAAACGGTAAAACGCCTTAATCGAAGCCAGCTTGCGTGCCACCGTCGAGGCAGCGCGGCCCTCCTGCTTCAACCGCACAAGATAGGCAATCAGCTGCTGTCGCGAAACCTGCAGCAGCTCCTCATCTGCCTTCAGCTGCAGGCTTTTCATCAGCAGGCGCAAATCACGCATATACGCCAGCTGTGTATTTTTTGCCAGTCCCAGCTCTACCGTCAGATATTCCTGAAACAAGGCCAGATAATCAAACATAAAAACCTGCCTCCATACCGCAAATTCGCCGCTTGTAAATTTTGCCGGATGCAATCTCTTTCAGAAAAAGAAAAACAACGCTTATGCGCCGTTTTTCTTTATAATCATAACTTTATTAATATTCTTTTTTCTCAGGCTGCATAATAGTAATATTAGTTGCCGGAGAAATAGTGGAAATAGCATGCTTGTAAACAAGCTGCTGTTTGCCTTCGTTTTCAATAATAACAGTAAAGTTGTCAAAACCTCTTACTAAGCCACGGATTTGGAAACCGTTCATCAGATAGATGATAACACCCAGGTTTTCCTTGCGAACATGGTTTAAAAAGCTGTCTTGCAAATTCATTGCGGGTTTTACTGAAGTAATCATTAAAAGCCCCTCCTACTCATTTTCGTTATCTCCGGAAGCACAGATTCCTAAAAACCTACACTCCTCTTTATACTTATATTTTACACCGAAATACCACTTTCTACAAGTATTTCGGAAATTTCTGCCACTGCCTGCTTATAATCAGGCTCTTCATCCAAATGCAGCCAGTGAATATACGGCATTTTTTTATACCAGGTAATCTGCCGCTTGGCAAAGTTACGCGTTGCCTGCTTCAGCTTGTCTACGGCAGCCGCGTAATCCATACTGCCGTTAAGATACCATACCATCTGTCTGTAGCCGATGCTCTGCATCGACTGGCACTCGGGCGCTACGCCCTGCTCCAGCAGACTGCGCACCTCCTGCTCCAGACCGGCCTCCAGCATCAAATCCACACGCCTGTTGATGCGCTCGTACAGCGCCTGACGCTCCATCTCCAAACCGATAACTACGGCATCATAAGGACTTTCCTGCGCCCCGTACTGGTTGACAGCCTCGCCCTGCATAGCAGATTCCAGCGCACGGATAACGCGGCGCACATTATTGGGATGAATGCGCTCCGCCTCATGCGGCGCCAGCTCCTGCAGACGCGCATGCAGCGCCAACGCGCCTTTTTCCTGTGCCTCGGCCTCCAGCCTGCGGCGCAGATCGCTGTCCTCATCCGCATTGTTAAAGGCATAATCCTCGAGCAGCGCTTTGATGTACAAACCTGTACCGCCGGCAATTATCGGCAGATGTCCGCGCGCATTGATTTCCGTAATCAGCGCAGACGCACGCTCCTTAAAATCCACAACGCTGAAGGATGCGTCCGGCGGCAGAATATCCACCAGATGATGCGGTACGGCAGCCAGTTCCTCAGCAGTTGGCTTGGCAGTACCGATATTCATATTTTTATAAACCAGCATTGAATCACCGGAAATTATTTCGCCCTGAAACTGCTTGGCAATCTCAATAGCGCAATGACTTTTTCCGGTTGCTGTCGCTCCTAAAATAACAACTACCTTGGGTTTTTGCAACATAAATCACCTTTTTATTATTCCGTACTTAATCCTGCTGTATTTTCCGCCGATAAATTCCTCGCAACCATACTCGCACAGAATATATTCGCTGCGCTCTTTGATAACCACGCGCGGTGCTACACGCAATGCCAGCTGCAGCGTTTCTGCCGACAGCGCTTCCTCGTAGGAAAGCGGACGCAATGCTTCCATGCCCTTGGCACCGTTGACAGGATGGCGGAACATCGGATCGAAATAAACAACGTCAAAGCTGTCCGGTGCACACTGCGTCAGATAATCCTCCGCCAGCGCCTGCACCGGCTGAATCCGGCGCAATGCCGCCGTCAGGTCAGCATCCTCGGCAACATAATTTTTAAGGCCATAGCTCACGGCAAAATACAGCAGCGGTGAAGCCTCCAACCCCACAACCGTTCCATCCTCACCGACAGCATAGGAGCTGATGGCGGCATCCGCCGCCAGGCCCAGCGTAGCATCCAGCACTCTTTTCCCCGGACGCAGGTCCAACGCCGTCAGCAAATGCTCCGTCGCGCTACGTTTCAGCTGCTGCAGACGCAGCACCGCCATACCAGGATGATAGGCAAAGCTGCCTGCGGCACTGTGAATACGCGGACCGTCCTTTTCGCCCACAACCAGCGCCGCCAAGTCATGTTGCGCCATAAGCTCGTCTACGCCCATATTGTGCGGACGCTCCACATAAAGTGCGCCCAGCTGCTCCGCCCAGGCCCTAGCCTGAGCTGCAGCGGCGCTGCCTGTAGCATTTCTGGCCGTTGTTACGCCAATTTTGCCTGTAAGCATTAAAAGCCCGTCCTTTTAAACATTTTATACAGCTGATTGCTGTCAATTTCAATCATGCAAGGTCTGCCGTGTGGGCAGGTAAAGGGATGCGTAGTATTGCACAAATCAATAATCAGCTGACGCATCTGCCGCATATTCAGCAGCTGTCCTGCCTTAATCGCTGCCTTGCAGGCAGTCATGTGCAGCACCTCCTGCCGCAAATCACTGCCGTTGACATTACGCATTTCCCGCAGCATTTTGCTGATAGCGTTGATAAAATCCTCAGCAGAATCTGCCTTGATATCCGCCGGCAAACTGCTCACGCGCAGCAAGCTTTCGCCGGCGCTGGCAGCATCCACACCCAAAGCCAGAAATTCATCCCTGTGCTCCTCAATCAACGCAATATCATCGGCAGCCATATCCACATACAACGGCATCAAAAGCTGCTGCGACGGAATCTGCTCATGCGAAGCCACAAGCTTGTCATAAAGAATGCGCTCATGGGCAGCATGCTGATCAATAAGATAAAGCGTTGTTTCGCTTTGGGCAATAATAAATGTTTTATCAACCTGACCAATCGGCCAGATAGTATCCATACCGCTGTCGGTATCGGTAAAAGCAATAGTTTCCCTGTCAGCCGCAGGTGCAGCCTCCGCCGGCTGCGGCTTAGCAAATTCGCTGCGCGCCTCATGCACCTCCAGCACAGGCTCCTGATATCCCTTGCTGTAAGAAACTGTTGCGGCGGTTTGAGTGAAATCATCAAACGGCTGCCACATTGTCTGCTGCTCTCCCTGCTCTTTTTTTACAGCAGGCACAGGCTGTTCAGGCACCAGTAAACTTTCGGAAGCAGTTGCAAGCTGCGCATCTTCCTTGCGCTCCGGCGTTTTAAAAATCGGCTCTGCACCGCTCTTGAACACAGGCTGCGGCTCCTGATACGCCGGCTTAGGCTGGGGTGCAGGTGTAACCGGAGTTGAAATAGATTGTGGCTTCACAAACACATTCAGCTCTGAATCCGGCAGCAGCGTTACCTGCGTCTTTTTGGCGCTCATCGGCTTCGTCAGCGCATCGGTCAGCGCCTTATACATAGCCTTGTAAATAAGACTATCATCACTGAATTTGATTTCGCTCTTCTGCGGATGCACGTTAACATCAACACTGGCTGTATCAACCTTTAAATTGATGACAGCAAAGGGAAAGCCGCTTTTGGGAATCTGCGACTGGTATGCATGGTCCATAGCCTTGGAAAGCATCTTGCTGCCGATGCAGCGGCCGTTAACGAAGAACGTCTGCCACTGGCGTGTTCCCTTCAACAGCGTAGGCTTGCCGATAAAGCCGCTAATTCTTACCTTAGGATCGTTCAGCGATACCTCCAAAAGGTTTTCAGCAACATTCTTGCCGTACAGTGCTCTGATAGCATGCTCTAAATCTCCGTCACCGGGAGTACTGAGCACCTCTTTATCATTGTTCACCAGCTTAAAACGCACATCAGGACGCGAGAGCGCCAGCCTTGTCAACAGCTCGCTGATATAACGTCCCTCGGTGCTCACGGTTTTCAGGAATTTACGGCGTGCAGGCACGTTGAAGAACAGATTCTCTACAATTACGGTAGTACCTGTACTGCCGCCGCTTGCCGTAACCTCCGTGTTTTCACCGCCGTCGATATGCACAGAAGTAGCGAATTCCTCGCTCTCTGGACGGGTAAGCAGCGTAAAGTTAGAAACAGAAGCGATACTGGGCAAGGCTTCACCGCGAAAGCCCAAGGTATTCAGACTCAGCAAATCCTCAGCCTTCGTAAGCTTGCTTGTGGCATGGCGCAGCACAGCCATTTTGGCATCAGCCTCACTCATGCCGCAGCCATTATCAGTTACTCTGATATATTCCGTACCGCCGGCAAAAATCGTTACTTCAATTTTATCCGCACCGGCATCCAGTGCGTTCTCAACCAATTCCTTTACTACGGACGCAGGCTTTTCAACAACCTCGCCGGCAGCAATCTGGTTGGCGGTATTCGTATCCAACAAACGGACGGCATGCTCTTCTGCCATTATTTACCCAGCTCCTTTCTTGCTTCATCCTGCAATTTATACAAGGCGCTCATCGCCTCAATCGGTGTCATACTCATAACATCGAGCTTTAAGAGCTCATTGGCAATAGAACTGCCAAACAGCGAGCCCATCATATTATCCGGCGCTGCGGCAGCTGCAGGCTGCTGCACGTGGCCGTTGTCATTATCATATTCCTTCAGCAGCTCTTCCGAACGCTCCAGCACCTTCTTCGGCAGACCGGCGAGGCGTGCAACATGTACGCCGTAGCTGCGGTCGGTACCGCCCGGTACAATACGGCGCAGGAAGATAATATCCTTGCCTCTTTCCTTAACTGCAACGGAATAATTCTTCACACCGCTCAGCACATTTTCCAAAGCAATCAGCTGATGATAATGCGTAGCAAACAACGTCTTTGCCTTGATGCGGTCATGGATATATTCCATAACTGCGTGAGCAATACTCATGCCGTCAAAGGTACTAGTACCGCGGCCCACCTCGTCAAGGATAATCAGACTGTTTTTCGTAGCGTATTTCAAAATCTGAGCTACCTCGTTCATCTCCACCATAAAGGTGCTCTGTCCTGTCGCCAGATCATCACTGGCACCGACGCGCGTAAAAATCTTGTCTACCGGGCAAACGCTCGCCTGACGCGCAGGAATAAAGCTGCCGATTTGCGTCATCAGCACCAGCAGCGCCACCTGACGCATGTAGGTTGATTTACCTGCCATATTCGGACCGGTAATAATTATCATGCGCTCGTCAGTATTATTCAGATTGGTATTGTTGGGGACAAAAATCTCCTTTTCCAGCAAGCGCTCTACTACGGGATGGCGTCCGTCAACAATCTTGATTTCGCCGTTATTATTCAGCTCCGGTCTTACATAATTATATTTATAGGCAGCCTCTGCCAAACCTGTCAGCACATCAATGTAGCTGACGGCGCGGGCAGTTTCCTGAATCCCCTTGATTTTGCCGCGAATCAGTGTACGCAGCTCATCAAACAGATAATACTCCAGCTGCTCGATTTTTTCCTTGGCACCGAGAATCTTATTCTCGAACTCCTTAAGCTCGGGAACAATATAGCGCTCCGCGTTTACCAGCGTCTGCTTACGCACAAAGTACGGAGGCACGCTGCTGCTCTGTCCCTTGCTTACCTCGATATAATAGCCGAAAACCTTATTGAAACCGACCTTCATGGTTTTAATGCCGGTTTCTTCTTTGATTTTCTGCTCAAAGTTCTGCATCCAGGTTTTATTGTCGGCAGCAATCAGATGCAGCTCATCCAGCTCCTGATTATAACCGGTGCGAATCATACCGCCCTCGCGGACAGAAAACGGCGGCTCATCGACAATCGCCTGCTGTAATCTTGCAGCCAGCTCCTCGTGCAGATGCAGGCCCTTCCACAGCTTACGCAGCAGTCCGCTGCTGCAGCCTTCCAGGATGCCCTTCAGGCCCGGCAGCACGCTTAAGGAATTACGCAATGCCACCAAATCTCTGGCATTGGCACTGCCCACCTCAATACGGCTGACAATACGCTCCAGATCCGCCACCGCCTTCAGCTGCGCCACAATTGCTTCGCGCAGCTCTGCGGCTGCAGCAAGCTCGGCTACCGCCTCCTGACGCTCATAAATGCGGCCCACATCAAGCAGCGGGCTTTCAATCCAACTGCGCAGACGGCGCGCACCCATCGAGGTATTGGTAAAATCAAGCACCTGCAGCAGCGTACCGCGCTTCGAGCCATCCGTCATATTGCGAACCAGCTCCAGGTTACGGATAGCAGTCACATCAAGGTTCATAAAGCTGTTGCGTTCAATCCGCACCAAACGGTTAATATGGCTCAAATCGGCCATCACCGTTCCGTGCAGATAGCGCAGCAAAAGCTCAACCGTACTATGTACCTCATCCGGCACCTCACTACCGGCAAAGTGCTGCGCAAAATAATCAGCCTCCGGCGTACTCTCGTCATAATGCGTAACAACGCATTCCGGCAATCTTGCAGCCAGCCATTCCTGCAGCTTCTCACTCATTTCATCAGAAGTAAAATGAACAACAAGCTCTGCGGGCTGCAGTCTGTAAAGCTGCTCGGTGATATTCAAAAAGCTTTCCGATGTCTGGTCAAGAAACCATTCGCACTCGCCCGTAGTTACATCGGCCGCTGCCAAGCACATTCCCTTTGCCTGCGCCTGCTGTAAAAATACCAGATAGCGATTGTGCTTATCCTCCAGAAGCTGTTCGTTCAGCGCCGTTCCCGGCGTAATAATTTTAATAACCTTGCGCTCGACAATGCCTTTGGCGAGCTTGGGATCCTCCACCTGCTCGCAGATAGCGATGCGATAGCCTTTTTTTATCAGCTTGGCGATATAGCCGTCCACCGAATGATAAGGCACACCGCACATCGGCATATGCTCCATACCGTTGGAGCGCTTAGTCAATGTTAAATTCAGCTCACGCGATGCTGTAATAGCATCGTCAAAAAACATTTCATAAAAATCGCCCAAGCGAAAGAAGAGCAGCTCATTCTGATGCTCCTGCTTCACTGCCATATATTGCTGTACCATGGGCGTAACATTTGCAGCAGCCATTAATCAACCGCCTTACCTTTCACCAGCCAGGTCTGCGCAGCTTCAATCTGCACGTTAACCTTCTGTCCAACCTCGTATTGCTTATCTTCAATCGGCCACAGCACCAGAACTCCTGTGCGTGTGCGTCCGTTCCAGACGGTTTTCTGCTTGCTGGGGCCTTCTGCCAGCACTTCTACAGTCTGACCTACCAGCTTTTCATGGCACTTCAGGCTGTTCTCGTTCTGCAGAGCCATCAAACGGTTCAAACGCTCCTTCTTCACTGCCAGCGGCACCTGGTTTTCCATTTTGGCTGCAGGTGTACCGCTGCGCTTGGAATAAATAAAGGTATAGGCAGAGGTGAAGCCAACCTGACGCACAACATCCAGAGTTTCCTCAAAATTCTCTTCGGTTTCGCCGGGGAAGCCTACAATAATATCTGTAGTAATCGTTGCGTCCGGCACATACTTGCGTACCAGCTTAACCAGCTCCAGATATTTTTCCTTCGTATAACCGCGGTTCATACGGCGCAGAATTTCCGAGCTGCCTGCCTGGAACGGCAGATGGAAGTTTTCGCAGATGTGCTCACATTCTGCAACAGCCTTGATAACCTCCTCGCTCATATCACGCGGGTGGCTGGTCATATAATGAATACGCTCAACGCCGGGAATAATATCCACACGGCGCAGCAGCTTAGCGAAAGCGTCCTTGTCGCCAAAATCCTTGCCGTAGGAATTTACGTTTTGCCCCAGCAGAGTAAATTCCTTGTAGCCATCTTTAACCGCTGCCTCAATCTCGGCAACAATATTATCGATGCTGCGGCTGCGCTCGCGTCCGCGTACATACGGCACGATGCAGTAGGTGCAGAAATTATTGCAGCCATACATAATTGGAATCCAGGCAGCAAAAGAGCTTTGGCGTACCATATGACCTTCAAACTCGCTTTGATGAATAGTCAGATCGGTATAAACCGCAGCCTTGCGCTCTGCCAGAAATTCCAGCAGCAGACGTTTAAAATCGTTAACATAAGCAGTACCCAGCAGCAAATCTACCTGCGGATGCTTTTTACGCAGCTTTTCGCCGTCCTTCTGTGCCATACAGCCTGCAACACAGATAACTACATCCGGATTGGCACGCTTTACAGCCTTTAATTCGCCAATTTTGCCGGCAATTTTCTTTTCCGCACTTTCGCGCACGCAGCAGGTGTTGACAATAATTATATCTGCGGTATGAAAATCAGGATTAGGCGCATAACCAAGCTCCTGCAACTGTCCTGCATAATGCTCCGTATCGGATTCATTCATCTGGCAGCCGTAATTTATCAGACAGTAGGTTTTATTTTTATCACTCATGTAAATACCTCCGTGTAAAATCAGTCTATCATTATATTATAACCAATTACACTCACTTCCCGCAACATTTCCCCCGGAAAGAAGTAGGGAATAATTTATAAAATATTTTAGTAGTAGGTATTGAAATCTGCCCTTAAGATGATTACAATATATGCAGGCAAAGAATTTTTCCGATTGCCTTTTAATATAGTTTAGGAAGGTCAAAATCATGCAAAGCAAAAAGAAATGGTTTGTTGTATTTATTCTGCTCGCTGCCCTTGCAGGCGCAGCCTTTTATTTTCTTTATTTTATCCGTACACCGGCTTATGCCTTGAACGAAGCGCGCGTTGCACTGCAGCAGCATGACAGCGCAAAATTTTCACGATATGTTGATGTTCCCTCTGTTATGGACAACGCTTTCGAGGACATCATCAAGGCAGAAAGCAAAATCAACAATGATAATGTTTTCTCCAACCCGTTCGCACTCGGCATTCTGCATATGCTGAAGCCTTCGGTCGTAGACCTGATGACGCAGGAGGCTTTAGACAAAATCGCCGCTAAGCCGGACAATGCGCCTAAGCAGACAGTCGACCCGGTACCGGATGCTATGAAGCGTAACCTGGAACGCCACATCCCCATCCAAAGCCTTACTGTCAAAGATCTGAAGCTCAGCAAGCATGAGGGTGAGACAGCAAAAGCAACCCTGGTGCTGCACAACAATGAGCTGGATAAGGATTTTATTGCCGAGCTGTTAATGCAGCAAAATGATAAAGGCGATTGGCAGATTAAGAAGATCAGCAATCTGGCAGACTTTATCGTCCATTTGGATGCTGCCAAACGTGCTAAACAGGCCCTGCTGAACAAGCCTGTTATGGACCGCCTGAACAAAGCGCTGCAGGCAACCAGCGAGCGCCTGACGCTGAACAAGGACAGCAACAAAATCGGCAGCGAGGAAAAAGCTACGCTTACCGCTACCATCATGGCCAAAAACATGAGTAAAGTTGCTATCAACCGTATGTATTACGATGTAACCGTGCTCAACGATAAGGGTGAACAGCTTTATTCCTATCCGGAGCATTATCAGGGCAGCATTGCCCCCGGACAGGCAGTGGAGCTCACCACCAGCAAAAAGCTGAATTCCATGCTGCCGGATGACCAAAAGCTGATGAACCTGGATATTACCAAAGAAACCGTAAAAATTCAGGTCACCTATATTGCTT
>OJRN01000866.1_pt1 | contig 13890 bp, 8 predicted proteins | sample 1599211 | NCBI WGS metagenome assembly OJRN01 (sample SAMN03922532, study PRJEB24848) | human gut metagenome | isolation source: stool sample | host: Homo sapiens | place: Germany | collected 2010-05
AATTATGTTAATGGTGTCTATGTAAAAGCTAGTGGAACTGAACAAGTTGAGATTACTCCTCAATATGTTTATATGACAGTTCCAAGTAAATTTGTTTGTACTTATCACAAACTATTAGTTCTTATGGCACAATATGGAGTTGATATGCTTAATGATTGTTCTGCTACTTGTAAAGGTAATAATAAAAATATTGTTACTTGTTGGAATATGTTTCAATCTGCTATGGCAGCATATCAACTTGGTCAAGATAAACTTGCTGAAACTCTTCTTAAATATATTAAAGGTCAACTTAATATTATTTATGAAGGCAGTGAACAAGTTCAGTATAGTGGTTCTATTACGCTTCCTGTTGATGAAGAAGGTAAAATTCATGCAATAGTTAGTTGTGGAGATGCTCCTAAATTTTATGTTGACCCTGAAACTGGTAAACTTTGGGAGAAGAAAGAAGAAGGTAAAGAATATAATGAAACTTATAGTCTTAGTAATGCTGATTATGATAATGAATAATGTGAATGTGTTCCATCCTCTACGGGGGGTCTACACTATGAATTTAGTAAACCTAGAGAACGTATGAAAACAATAGAAGAAGAACTTGGTAAAGTTAGTCTTACTTGTAATGGTAAATGGAATGATAGACCTTATGAAAGACTATGTATAGTTCATGACGGTTTCTATGCTAGCTATATATCTCGTAAAGCTGTTCCTGCTGGTATTCCTTTATCTAATGAAGAGTATTGGCAGCCTATTGCTAAACTTCGAGAAGATTTAGTTATTGATTATGAAACTTTCAAGAAAGAAATACTAGAACTTATTGCTGTTGTTCAAAGAGGTCTTAAAGCTGCTAGAATTGTAGTATCTACAATGGAAGATAGAGATGCTCTTACTTGGGAACAGATTGGAGTAGGTTGTGAAGTTTATGTTATTGAAACTAAAAAGAGTTATATTCTTGATGAAATAACTCCTGTTACTAATGCAAAGAAATGGCATCTTGAAGCTGATTCTGAAATTGGTTCTAAATTTGTAGAATCATTTAGTGGTATGTTTCCAAGAGCAATTGCTGAACGTGCAGTTGCTGATGAATTTGGTATTAATATTCAAGATAATTATCTTCGTCGTAATGTTGTAGTTAATTATATGGCACAAGTACTTAAACAGTATTTTGAAGATAATGCTGTTCAAATACTTGAAGGTCAGATTACTCCTGAAATGCTTAGTGAATCTGTTAAACAAATGTTTACTGCTTCACAGATTACTAATGCAGCAGATGAAGAAGATTTAACTGTTGTTGATAATCTTCTTAAATTTGCAGATAAAGACTATAATACAAATGATTATAGTGGAAAGGCTCGTAAATATCTTCGTAAGAATATGATTAGTGGTGTTAATACTCTTACTCAAGATATGATTAACGAGCCTAATACTATTTATATACTTCAATATGATTATTGCTTAGCTGGACAAACTATTGAACTTCCAGATAATAGTATTATTCTTTGGAGAGGTGGTAGATTGTATGATGGTGCTATTGAATTAAATCAATGTAGACTTCTTAGTAATTATCGTCAAGAAGATATGTTTGATAAAGAAAGTATATCTCTTGATGGAAATTGGGCTACTGGTCAAATACTTTATCATCCTCTTGATTTAGGTGAAGATAATAAACAAGTTGAAATTGTTGGTTGGGGTGGAGCTTATACTAATGATTTTTATTGGTTTTGGGATGGTGAAAAATGGGTAAGTATGGGTTTTGATTTATCTGTATATCTTACTCGTGCTGAATTTGAAGCTTTCTTAGAGAAGTTAAGAGAAGAGATGGAAAAGTTTTATGCTTGGCTTCTTGCAGAACTTAAAAAGATTAATGACCATCTTGAAATTCATGACCAACAAATATCTGAATTACAACAAGATATAACTGATATTAACACTAGAATTAATAATCTTATTACTGAATATAATGCTAAATTTGAAGATATTTATAATAAGATTGGAGATTTAAATAGTAATATAGAAGGTAGTATTAATAATCTTGAGCAATATATTAATAATAAGATTGAAGAGATTCTTAATAAAATAAACCAAAATGGTAGTAATATTAGTAATGAGTATAAACAGTATTTTGAGAGTAATTATGTATCAATGTTTAAAAATAAGATTAAAGCTGGTACTAATATTACTTTTGTTGAAAATGATGATGGTACTATTACTATTAATGCTGCCGGTGGAGGTTCTGGCGGTGGCGGATTAACTGAAGAAGAAGTAAGAAATATTGTTAATTCTATACTTAATAATTATTATACTAAGCAAGAAATTAATGATATTATTGCTGGTCTTGGCGGCGGTGGTGGAACAGGCGGTGATGGCACCCATAATGTCATGTCTGTTACTCAACTTGGTGAAGCTAGAACTGGTAAATATCTTGTTATGAATAAATTTGCAGATAGTGAAACTAAACCTAGTAGACTTGATGTAGATTTTAATTCTCTTTATACTGATATTAAAAATAAATTAGTTGGAGAAGGATTTGGACAAGGTGGTGGAAGCGGAGAAGGTAGTGGTGGAGTTGCTGCTAGTCAAATTCAAGCTTGGATTGCTGCCGTTGTTCCTATTGGTTCTATTATGCTTTGGGATACTTCAACTCCTCCTAATGGTTGGGAAGTTTATACTGCTGCACAAGGACGTTTTGTTATGGGTTATATACCTAATGGTATTAATATTTATAGTAATCCTAAACAAGGAAATCTTGATTGGAAAACAGTTCTTGAAAATATTAAAGATACATATGACCCTGCTGCTCCGGGTCGTAATGTAAGTGCATATGGATTTTATATCGGTGGCACAGATTTACCTCTTCATCAACATGCTGTTGCTGTTGGTAAATCTAAATCTGGTGATAATAGTAATCATGTTATAACACCTAGTAACTGGCGATTTATATCAGGTGATTTAAATGGTGATGTTAAAAATGGTTGGCCTTATGGTACTGATAGAAATAGACTTGATAATTTTGGTATTAATCGTTCTACTAATTGGTATATGACTGGGCCTAATATTAGTAATAATGGTGAAATGATTTGGAGTCAAATAAGTGGTAATAGATGGACAGGTGATTATCTTGCTATTAATAAACTTATGCCTACTATTGCTTTACATTATATTAAACGTGTTTCTAATCCGTGGTAATTATGGCTGAAGAAGAAAATGTTTTTGTTGGTACTAATTGTCAATCTTTTGACCCTAGTAAAGTTCAGTGTGATAAAGAGGGCAATATGCCAATTCATATACTAGATAAGTATTGTGAAGAAAATGATACTAGATATAATATATATCCTTTAACTGTTATACAGGCTGTATTTGATGGTTTAACTGGTACTAGACTTGATAGAATACTTGCTGCTTGTAATAGTGTTTATTTAACTTGGGAAGGTACTTTTGCTAATACTGTTAATAAACTTGATAAAATTTATCGTCGTAAAGGATATATTATTACTTATCGTGATGCAACTAATATTAATTGGACACAACGATATAATAATGATGATATTAGTGATGTTGCTTGGACTAATCCAGATAATTGGGAAGGATGGTCTTTTGATATTGTTATCAAAGATTTAGCAGAAGCACTTGAAGAGATATTTACTAATATAGGTGATTATAAAGACTTTCTTGATATTATTACTGGTTTTATTAATGATTTTGTTATTAATGTATTTAATAATATTAATAACTATCCTAAACTAGTTGAAATTATTAAGAATAGTACAGTTGAAAGTTTGCCTATTATTATTAGAGATATATTTAATAATATTAATGAATATCCTGAGCTTAAAGAGATATTTAATCAATATATTAAACAATGGACTGAATCTATTTTTAATAATATTTCTTCTTATCCTGCTCTTAATCAATTCATAACTAATGCTATTAATGCTCATGTAGAAACTACTATTGGTAATATATTTAATAATATTGATAATTATCCTGCTATTAAAAATCTTATTATTACTAATACTGTTAATAAAGTAGTTGATATATTTAAAAATATTGGTCAATATCCGGAATTACAGGAAGCTATACAGAATAATATTAATGAACGTGTTGATTATATATTTAATAATATTAATAATTATCCTGAACTTATTGGTATTCTTTCTGATTTAGTTTGTAATTGTGTTAAGAATATATTTGCTAATATTAATAATTATCCTGCTCTTGTTACTTGTATTAATAATGCTGTAAATAGTAGAGTTAATTATATTTTTAATAATCTTGATAGATTTCCTATTCTTAAGAATCTTATTGAAACTAAAGTAGAAGCTAGAGTTACTTATATATTTGAACATATTAATAACTTTACTGAATTACTTAATGTTATTAAAGGTAATATAGAAAATATCTTTGATAATATTGATAATCATCCTAATCTTAAAGTTGTTATTGAGAATAAGGTTGAATCTACAGTTGAACATATCCTTAGTAATATAGATAATTATCCTATTATTAAAGAGAAGATTATTCAATTCTGTAATGAAGCTATTGAAGCTAAACGTGGTGTAGCAAATGGTATTGCTAGTCTTGATGGAGATGGTAAAGTTCCAGCAAGTCAATTACCTAGTTATGTTGATGATGTTCTTGAAGGATATTATGTTGATGAAACGCATTTTGCTGAAAAATATATAGAAGATGCTCCTGTATATTATACTCCTGAAAAAGGTAAAATTTATGTTGATATAAGTGAAGATACTGAATATAGCGGTAAGACTTATCGTTGGTCTGGAACTAAATATTCAGTTATATCTGAAACTTTAGCTTTAGGTGAAGTTACAGGTACTGCTTATGATGGTGGTAAAGGTAGAAAAACTACTGCGATAGCTAATAGTTTACCAAATACTGTTGTAGATACCATAGAATTTGGTCAAGCATACGCAGACTATGTACAATTAAAATACCATTATTATCGTAAAGAATTTGTAACTGACCAAGATGACCATTATACGGCACAATCTCATAAACATGTAGATATACCTATTGCTACTACTCAATTAGCAGGTGTTATGTCTGCTGCTGATAAAGTTAAACTTGATGAAACTTTACCTAATCAAATTACTGAACTTCGTAATAATGTTTATACTAAAGAAGAAATTAATAATAAGTTTGATAATGTACCAACAGTAGAAAATACTTATACTAAAGCTGAAGTTGATAAAGCTATTGCTGATACTATTAAAGCTTTAATTCCTGATGGTTATGAACTTGTTATTAAAAAGAAAACAACTTAATATTAATCATGGTGGTACTGAATAAGTGCCACCATTTAAAGTTTATAAAGTTATGCAAGATATTAATCAACAATTATATGAAAGAAAAGATACTCCTGAAGGATTTATTCCTGTTTATGGTGTAGTTATAACTGTTCCTACTGGAATATATACTAATGGACAAAAAAAATTTACTTGCGATAAAACTTTTGATGAAGTAAAAGAAATACTGTTAAAAGGTGGAAGTATTATTGCTGTTGATAATAATAATAATAGAATTAATTTTGATAGAATTGTTGTAGGCAGTAATGATATTAGTGCTACAATTACTTATTTTTCTAATGGCGGAATTAATAAAATTGATTTAAGTTGGGATAAAGGTATAGCTAGAGTTGGTGGTGAAGAAACAAAAAGTATTAATACTTTTGTAGCTATAAATAGTAATAAAATCATTCAATCTTATGATATTGGAAGTATTACTATTTTATTAACAAATAGTGGTAGTAAAGAAGAAGTATTAGCTGCTATTAATTCTATTTTTACTAATTTTGCTGGATTTGTTACAGCTATTGGTAAACCTAATTCTGTATTTCATAATGGTAAATATGGTACATTTAATGTTAGATATACAGATAATATTATAATTATTCAATGGAGTAATGCTAATGCAATTCATCATGTTGCTTTATCAGAGGATGGTTCTTATGTTTATAATACTATTCAAATAGTTGACCAAACTCTTTATAGATTAAGTAATCTTACTATTGAACCAATAGTCAATCCTAAGATATGGGTTGGTACTGCTGTTCAATATGCAGCTATTGCTCAAAAAGATAACAATACTACTTATATAGTTAAATCAGAAGCTTAAGTTATGGCTATATATCAAGGAGATATTAGAATACATGATATTAAACTTGGTAGTATAGATGTATTTGAAATATATCAAGGTTCTAAACTTGTTTATCCAGAGAATACTGAAGTTACTATTACTTTTAAATTGAATGTTTCCGGAACTGTTACTATTAATGGTTATACTCCTGTTATAAGTGAAAACAATACTAAATTTGTATTTACTATTCCTATTAAAACTGATTATACTGCTAATATTACTGCTGAACATTATAAATCTCAAACTATTAGTGGTAACAGTGGTTATTTACCTATAACTCATAATGTAGAATTAGAATGGGAACAAGGATTTATTTCTTATACTGTTACTTTTCCTACTGATGGAGTTAAAGTTTTATTTGATGGAATAGAAAAAGGAGTTATAACTAATGGTAAGTTAGTTGTATTAATTGATGATACAGAAGCTAAAGATAGTTATACTGTTACGTTTAAAGGTAGTAAAGCTAGTATATATGATACTAGTACATTGACAGTAGTTAATAGTAGTATAGCTAATACTGGTGGAAGTTATGATTTAAAACTTCCTACTAGTTCTGTTAAGAGTGGATATAAGAGAACTGATTATGCATCCTCCACGGGGAGTATAACCAAAGGCTCTACTTATGCTGGAACTTGGATTGAAACTGTTGTTAATCTTACTGCTAGTTTTACTAGTTCTACTACTTTAGGTAGTATAAGTAATAATGTACTAACTATACCTAATAATGAATCTACTAATACTAAAAGTGGAACTTTAACTGTTATATTTACTTTAGAAAATAAACAAACTAAAGAAGTTAGTGCTGCTTTAAATCAAGCTGCTGGAGCTAAAGTTTATACTAATTGGGTATTAGATTTACAAACTGATGGAACTAGTGTTGAAGCTAAAGGCGGCACTAGAACTATTACTGCTAATGTTGCCCGTAGAACTTATAAATGGAATAACACTGGTACTGTTTATAGTGAAACTGCTACTCCTACTCTTAGTATTAGGGGTAGTGCTAGTCTTAGTGGAAATCAAATAAAATTTACATCAAATGAAAGCGTTTCAGCCCGTTCAGCGACACTTACAGCTAGTTATGTAGGATTGTCCAAAACGGTTACGATAACGCAGCAGGCAGGCGCAAAAGTGTATTCAGCGTGGTCTGCTTGGACTGTTTCTATCTCGGCAAGCACGCAAACGATAGCTGCAAGTGGTGGTTCATCTACGATAACTACTAATGCTAGTCGTTCTCGTACTTGGACTTGGAATGGAGTTGGTACTACACATACTGATACAGAAACTGCTACACCTACACTTAGTGGTAGTGCTAGTGGATTTACTTTAAGTGGTAAAACTGTTACTGCTAGTAATAATACTACAACAAATAGTCGTAGTATAACTATTACTGCTACTAGCAATAGTGTTTCTAAGTCTATTACTATAACACAATCTGCTGGTGCTAAAGTTTATGGTAATTGGTCTAGTTGGACTGTTAATATTAGTGCTGATAAAACTAGTATTGGAGCAACAGGTGGAACAGCTACTATATCAACTAGTGCTAGTAGAACTAGAAGTTATACATGGAATGGTATTGCCGGTTCTGGTGGTACAGAAACTGGAAATGGAAGTCCTACATTAAGTAAAGTTAGTGGAAGTGGTAATTGGACTAGTCCTAAAGTTACTTATGGAAATAATACTAGTACAAGTGGTAAATCAACTGTTATTCGTGCTACTATTGATTCAACTACTAAAGATATTACTATTAGTCAATCTGCTGGAGCTAAACAATATAGTGCTTGGTCTGCATGGACAGTTAATATTTCTAATAGTGGAAATGTTGCTGCTAGTGGAGGTAGTTCAAATATAACTACTTCTGCAAGTAGGACAAGAACTTGGACATGGAACGGAGTTAGCGGAAGTGGTGGAACTGAAACAGGAACTGGAACACCTACTCTTAGTAAAGTTAGTGGTGCTGGTTCTTTTGCTAGTAATAAAGTAACTTATGATAATAATACTTCTACAAGTGCTAGAAGTACAGTTATTAGAGCTACAATGGATTCTGTTACTAAAGATACTACTGTAACTCAAAATGCTGGTGCTAAAACTTATAGTAGTTGGGGAGCATGGTCTATTGGTTTAAGTGCTAATGTAACAACTATTGCTGCTGCTGGTGGAAATGCTACATTATCTACTTCTGCTACTAGAAGTCGTACTTGGCAATGGAATGGTACAGGAACAACTTATACTGAAAATGCTAGTGGTTCTCCAACATTAAGTAAAGTTAATGGCGCAGCTTCTTTAAGTGGTTCTACTGTTAGTTATGGTAATAATACTTCTACTAGTTCTCGTAGTTCTGTATTTAGAGCAACAATAGATAGTACAACCAAAGATATAACTATTAGTCAATCTGCTGGTAGTAAATCGTATGGAAGTTGGTCTAGTTGGTCTGTATATTGTAATGCTAGTAGTTATACTGTTGCAGCATCAGGTGGTTCTGTTACTATTTATTATGGTGCTAGTCGTTCTCGTACTTGGACTTGGAATGGCGTTGCAGGTTCAGGTGGAACTGAAACAGAAAATGCTACTCCAAGTCTTAGTGCAGGAAGTGGTGGTGGAACTTTAAGTGGTAGTACTTTAAGTTATAGTAATAATACTAGTACAAGTGTTAGAAGAACTAGAGTTACTGCAAATTATAATGGTGCTATTAATTTTTGCGATATTGAACAAAGAGCAGGTAGTAAAGTTTATGGTAGTTGGGGAGCATGGTCAGTAAGTATTTCTGCTAGTCCTACTAATATTGCTGCTGCTGGAGGTAGTTCTACTATTACTTGTAGTGCTGTTCGTAGTAGACAATATACTTGGAATGGAGTTGGACAGAATTTTCCTGAAACTGAAAATGGTAGTCCTACACTAAGTAAATCTGGAGATGGTACATTAAGTGGTACTACTAGCGGTAGTAAACTTACTTATGGTAATAGAACTGCTACAACAAGTAGAAGTACAACTGTTACTGCAACTTATAGTGGAGTTAGTAAATCAATTAATATTACACAATCTGCTGGTGTTAAAACAAATATAACTTCTTCTACAAAAGTATTGTTTTTGTATGACGGGGCAAGTGATTATGTTGAAGCAATTAATAATTCTGTGTATATTAATAATGCTAGAGATAATAATGGAAATTATAATGGAGCAGTTAAGTATAATATTCGATTTAAAGTTATTATTACTGAAAGTTATAAATGGAATAATGTAGGTAATGTTATTTCTTCTGAATCTTATGGTAGTATTGACCGTCATAAAGATATTTCATTCAATACTAGTACTTTATTACATAAAGATACTGATAATTCTTATTATGGTAGTTTTAGTATAGTATCTAAAAATACTGCTGATGAAGAAGAATATTCAGCAGAATATATAACTAATAATAATATAATTATTACTTTATATGTTAGACGTCCTAGATTATATTGGCAAATATGGTGTAATGAAATTCTTGAACAAAGTGACCAACCTTTTACTGTTAATGTTAATAATGTTACTAGAACAAAATTATATAATAATAATACTATAACTGAAGGTTGCGCTGGTAATGGTGAACAATATTTATATCTATTTAGTACATCAAATATGATGGTTAGTAGAAGTATAACTGTAAAGTTAATAAGAAATAATAATCCTAATGATGCTTGTAAATTAACTGATTTTACTGATATAAATACACATACTAAAACTAGTGTTGGTCTTGAAGAAAATAAAACTGTTATAAGAACATTTGTAACAAGTTACATTCAAACATTGCCTATTAATCTATGTAAAGTTACATTTAAATATGCTAAACTAAATTTTAGAGTATTTATAGCTAAAGGCACTGGTAATTAATATAATAAGAATACTATTTAATATAACAATATTACTAATACTTATATTGTTTATTTACTCATTAAAGTTATTTAAATTAATCACATAATTATGAACAATAAACAACTATATGAAAAACTAGGTCAGAATAGTTATGATAAAGTATTTCCTATTACTTATCTTCAAAATATTTTTGACAAAGATACAAACAATGATTTAACTGTTGTTCTTTCTAGGTTTAATCATTTATGGATTCCATATCAAGGAACTAGAGTTAATACTCGTAAAGCTGTTCCTGCTATTTTTAGACGTAATAGTCTTACTATTAGTTATTATGATGCTGAACATAATCTTTCTGTAACTGAAAGTTATATAGGTAGTAATCTTCAAGCTGGTGTTGAAACTAGTTGGGTTTCTGATGATAATTGGACAAAAATTCTTAGTGAGAAGTATCTTGAAGAAAGTGGAGCTAAAATTCCAATAGCTGATGGAACTATTGATTGGGATATGCTTAATGAAGCTCTTAAACAAATGATTGCAGGAAATGGTAAAGTTAATATTATTAATTATCCTGATGAAGAAGATATTACTATAAGATTAAGTCCGGGTTGTTGTAATGTTAATCGTCTTAGTCTTAAAGATAGACCTTATGAACCTGAATATAAAAGTGGTAAAGGATATAAAATAGTTCGCAAGGTCTTACTCCCCGTGGAGGATGATGTAAGTAATGCAGAACAGCTTTTATTTGATGGTTTTCTTGATGATACTTATTGTGAACAATATGGTCAAATAATTCTTAATACTGATAAGTATGAAGTTATTAAAACAGATTTAGGTAATACTGCTGGTATTTATTATGATACATATCATAAATTATTTGTTCTTAGAGTTAAGACTATTCATGATGGAGTCGGTTTTTATAATTATTATACTAGATGGACTATTGTAGAACCTACTGATAGAGTTCAACCTCGACAGGTTGCCTATGGAAATAGTGAAGATTATAATATTTATAATACTTGTCTTTCTGATGAACGTCCAAGACTTGGTATTATATATATTAATTCAGTAGATAATATTAAATATTATTTTAATGAAGAAAATCTAGTTCAAGTTAAGAATAATATTTATCTTAATTATAAAGCTGTTCTTACTCAAGATATGGTTAACGAAGAAAATACTCGTTATATTATTCGTTATGCTTTTGATTTAAGTGGTAAAACTATTACAATGCCTGTTGGTTGTGAACTTGTATTTGAAGGTGGTATTATTGAGAATGGTACTATTAATTTAAATAAATGTAAACTTACAGGTATGGTTGGTGAAGAGTCTGAATATCTTCCTAATGTAATTTGTAGTAATTGGGCTAAAGGACAGATTGAATATCGTAATGGAAAGATTTGTTATTGGAATGGTACTGAATGGAGAGTAATGGGTGATACTTCTTCTATGGAAAGTTATACTAAAGAAGAGATTAATAATATGTTTAAAAATTATTATACTAAATCTGAAACTTATAATAAACAAGAAGTTAATAATTTGCTTAATAGATATGTTACTAATAATACATTTAATAACTTTAAAGAAGAAATAAATCAAACTATTACTAATAGTGTTAATCTTGATAAGATTCAAAAAGCTATTAATGACGGATGTGGAGTTAATATGACTATGCCTAGTGCAAATAATAATAAACTTAGTCTTCCAATTTGGACAGGAACTGCTACCCAATATGCAACTATTACCCCAGTTGCTGGAATGACTTATAATATTGTTGATGAATAATGAGTTTAACTCTTGGACGTCAAGGAGGAATTGCTCAACCTCTTAAGAAGCGTACAGTAGGTCAAACTAATATTGCTCATGTTTATGATGGTGCTAATCATATTTGGCCTACTTCTGTTATTCATTTTAGTGATTTTACTAGTGTCCAACTTAGATATATTTGGGGTAGCGATGATGGTCGAGATTTGGATACTAAATCATATTATGTTAATTCTCCTATTAATAGTTTAAATTATATAGCTGTTGGTTGGTCTTGGAATTTAAGTCAAATTCCTTATCTATATTGGGGTGGCGATAATACTAAATCAGGTGCTGAATGTGTTATGTTTAATATTGAATCTATGATTGACCTTGAAGATAAAATGCCTGATATAATGAAAATGAATCTTTGTGCTAATTGGTTTGGAAGTTTGAGTAGAGGTCATGTTACTGTTGAATGTACTGCTTATAAAGGTGGAGTTATTGTTTATGCTTGGCAATTAAAGAATAATGAAATTGATGTTGATAATAGAGGAATGTTTATTTTTCCTTTGGCTGATGGAACTATTAATATGCCTGATGGACATGGTGGCTATAAAGAATGTTGGTATGGTGAAGTTATTAAAAGAGTTGCTAAATCTAATAATGAAGTAAAGTACTTTAGAGTTAATCCTGTTAATGATAAAGTTATTGGTTTAGATAATATTAAAATAATTCGTTATGGCGGTGGACTTGTTCATGGCAATGGTTATTGTTGGTATGAAAATAAACCTAATGATAAATATAAAGTTTGGAATAATCAAGTCAATACAACTGGTACTCCTTTAACTCTTGATAAGCCAACTCTTAATATAACTAGTGATGATAATTATAGTTATGAATATCATACAGTTTTATTAAATGAAGATAACACTGTTTATAATGATAATTATACTGATAACTATAAATTTAGATTTGGTTTTGTTGCAGGTAATTCTGAATTTAGAGGACAACAAACTATTCAATGTTATGTTGGTACACAAGGTGGTAAAGCTGATGATGGTAAGACTTCAATAGGTGAAATAAAATATACTAAACTTAACAAAATTGGTGAATTGACAATATATAGTCCTATTGAAAGTTAAAATAATGTTAATGACCAAAACAAAGATAACGGTTTAAGTGTTATGGATTATGTAGTTCAAACTACAAGTATTAATCTATTTTTTTAACTTAAACCTTAATTTATTATGCAAGTAATTGAAAAAGTGAAAGTTGTTCCAGAGGGCTATAATGGTGCTGGAATGAATTATGACGGTTGTAATCGTCGTGATGTAAACGGTAAAGCTAATGCAGGTTTAACTCTTGGTATTATCGGTACTGCACTTGGTGCTTGGGCTTTGTTTGGTAATCGTCGTTCTGCTGGTGCTAGTATTTTAAGTGGTGCTGGTGGTGGAATGTTAGGTGATGGTTCTACTAATATTAACGTACTTGGTGCTACTGCTGGTAGTGGAAGCGGTGCTCCTACTGCTTTTCAAGCATGGGAAAAATCTTGTGAAGATACTTTAGCTCTTCAAGGTGGTCTTTATCAATGGGCTTTGACTCAATAGAATCAACGTTTTGAAGATAGAGAACGATTGAATAGTGAACTGTTTGGTGTTTACATTGATGGACGTAATCGTACTGATGCTCTTATTGAGAAAAATAACACTGACCATTTTAATCTTTACAAATATACTCGTGACGCTGATGATGATATCCGTAAAGAGTTATCTGATTTGAAAGCTGAATTGGCTGTTACTAAAGCTATTCGTCCTTATCAAGATAAACTTATCCAATGCGAAATGGAAAAGATGTTTACGGCTGGTATCAACTATACTGATAGAAAGACTTGTAATGTTATCTATGGTGTAGTTACTCTTCCAAATGAACCTACTGTTACTGGTCTAGTTGGACGTAATGCTTATGGATGTTTGCCATGTGGTTTTACTCAACCTGCTAGCGGAACTCCGGCTCAGTAATATTACTAAGTTTGATTAAGAACATTAAATTGAAAGAGATATGATACCTGTTAATCAATTTATACTAGGTGGTAGTGACCCTTTACTATACCCTAGTGAAAAAATGACTAATAGCATTGATGAACAAATTGCT
>OJRN01000890.1_pt1 | contig 13610 bp, 9 predicted proteins | sample 1599211 | NCBI WGS metagenome assembly OJRN01 (sample SAMN03922532, study PRJEB24848) | human gut metagenome | isolation source: stool sample | host: Homo sapiens | place: Germany | collected 2010-05
CAGTTTCATTTGCTATAAGCATAAAATCCTCAATGAGCTTTGTTGCCACATTTCTGTCATACGGCTTTATATCTATCGGATGACCATCTTCATCGAGCACGACTTTAGTCTCCGGAAAGTCAAAGTCTATAGAACCTCGTTTCATTCTCTTTTTGCGTAGAATTGCTGCAAGCTCTGCCATTTTTTCAAACATAGGCACAAGCTCCTTATATTCTTCAATCACAGCGGCATCCTTATCTGCAAGAATCTTTTTTACATTTGTGTATGTCATCCTGCGGTTTGTCTTTATGACTGTCTCTGCAATCTTATGATCGATAACTTCACCCTTTTTATTTATTGTCATAATGCATGAAAGAGCCAGCCTGTCACATCCCTCATTCAAGGAGCATATGCCATTTGAAAGCTCTCTTGGAAGCATAGGAATTACCCTGTCTACAAGATAAACCGATGTTCCTCTCTTAAGTGCCTCCACATCAAGGGCACTGTGCTCCTGCACATAATTCGACACATCTGCTATGTGTACTCCAAGTACATAATTGTTGCCATCCATGTATAAAGACACGGCATCATCAAGATCCTTTGCATCCTCTCCGTCTATCGTGACCATCATCCAGTCGCGTAAATCCATCCTGCCGGCCATATCCGCAGGTGTCACATCCTTTGCCACATTCTGCACCTGATGCATGATTTTCTCCGAAAAATCCACCGGCAGATCATAAGCCTTTACTATAGAAAGAATATCTGTACCCGGGTCATCTATATGTCCGATTATTTCAACAACCTTGCCCTCCGGCTTTTTACCCTTTTTACCATAGCTTGTAATTTCAACCACTACCTTATGGCCCGACATAGCACCCTTTGAGCGCTCCTTTGGTATGAAAATATCTGTGCCAAACCTGGTATTGTCAGGCACTGCAAAACCAAAATTATCACTTGCCTCATAGGTGCAGACTACCTGCTTCATGCCTCGCTCTATGACGGAAACAACCTTTCCCTCCTTGCGGCGTCCTGTTGTGACAGGTGAGATTGTAATCTCAACAGTGTCCATGTGCATCGCACCATTTACATACTCTGCAGGGATAAAAATATCATCAGGCTCTCCCTCCACAGTGACAAAGCCAAATCCCCTTTGATGCGCTGTAAATACGCCGACTGTCTTTTTAATTTCCGACTTTGAGTATTTCCCGCGCTTTGAGAGTGTTATCCTTCCCTCTGCCTGCAAATCCAAAAGAATCTGTTCAAGCTGTGGTCTGTCCTCTTTTTTTACTCCGAGTACTATGCAGAGTTCCTTGATTTTCATCGGAACATACATGTCATCACACATAAAGTCATAGACCATCTTTTTTCGTGTTTCATATTTATCTATATTACTCATTATCTCTCCTTTTCGTTGCCCCATCTGATTTCAAATGCACAGGCTTTAAATAAAATTTCCACCATTGACATTTTCATCCTATGAATGTTGATTTTATATCACATCAACCTGCAACGAAAGCCTCGAATTTCATCATCTGGATGTTGATGCGATAAAAAAGACTGCCGATTTCTCGACAGTCTAAGTATTTACCATATTCCCATATTTAAAGCAATTGAAATAATAAAGAAAAGAACAACACATACAATTGTCGCTTTAACCAGACGTCCTTCCTTTGAACGCCCCTTGTTCTTGCCCCAATATGTATCAGCAACTCCGGCGATAGTGCCAAGTCCTGCTGACTTACCCTCCTGGAAAAGAATAACTATAGTAATTACTAAACTGACGATTATAAATAATACCGATAAAACAATTTTTAAAGTTGCCACGATAAGACCTCCTAATTTCAATTCTAAATAACAGAACTAATATACTACGTTTTTATTGCACAGTCAAGAGTTTTATACTGTATGTAACAGATTTTCACACTTTATGCAATGGATTTTATTAGTTTCATGCAATAAATGTATCGCTATTTTTCACTTTCATCTGCTGTACCAATCATTGATGTACAATTCGGGCATCTTGTTGCCGCAATGGCTATCTTGCTCTTACAGTATGGGCACTCTTTTGTGTCCGGCTCTTTTTCCTCTTTGTGTCCAAATCTCTCTCCTGCCGCATTCATAGCCTTTACTATGCAAAATACGATGAGTGCCATGATAAGGAAATTGACTACTGCGGTAAGAAACTTTCCATAATACAATGTAGCTTCTCCAAAGAGCTTTACCGAGAGCTTGTCAAAATTCATGCCGCCAAACACTCCAAGTATAGGGTTTATAATGTCATTGACCAAAGATGTGACTATGCTGGTAAACGCACCACCTATGATAATTCCAACTGCCATATCCATGACATTCCCTCTGCTGATAAACTTTTTGAATTCATTAAAAAAATTTTTCATCACTAGTATCCTTTCTTTTTACTCTCTTTTTTTGATAATCTAAACCATTTTTTAATATTATACATTTTTCCATTTTATTTTACAAGAAAATACATTATGATATTATCATACCTTTTGCTTAGTGCATGCGAAAAGGTATGGGATGAGATATACAGCTTTCGAGGAAAATGATACTTGACGGATATATAAAACCCCAGCATATAAACCTTGAAACAGATTTATATGCCGGGGCTTTTCATTTAGATAAATATGTTAACACAAGCAAATTACCGTTATCTATACTTTCGATATTATACGTTAATCTCTGCCTTTACTCCACTCTCATCCTTATGCGCTTCAAGCACCGGATTAACTACATCACGCAGATATACATCTACCTGACGAGGTGCACGTCCCACATAAAGCTTAGGCTTAAGGTTCTTTTCGATATCAGCTTTTGTCAATCCGAATGCAGGATCTGCAGCGATTAAGTCTACGAGATTATTTTCTTTTCCCTCTTCCTTTACTGTCTTTCCTGCCTGCATTGAGAGCTGTCTGATCTTCTCATGGAGCTCCTGACGATTTCCGCCGTTCTTTACAGCATCCATCATGATGTTCTCTGTTGCCATGAATGGTATCTCTGCCATAAAGTGCTTTTCAATAACCTTTGGATATACTACCAGTCCATCCACCACATTGAGGCAGAGGTCAAGTATTCCGTCTATTGCAAGGAAGCCCTCAGGTATTGAAAGACGCTTGTTTGCTGAATCGTCAAGTGTTCTCTCAAACCACTGTGTAGCCGAGGTAATTGCAGGATTCATTACATCTGCAAGAACATATCTTGAAAGAGATGCTATTCTCTCACTTCTCATAGGATTTCTCTTATATGCCATGGCTGATGAGCCAATCTGGTTCTTCTCAAACGGCTCCTCTACTTCCTTAAGATGCTGGAGCAGTCTGATGTCGTTTGACATCTTTGTAGCTGATGCAGCGATGCCTGCGAGCACATTTACTACTCTTGTATCTACCTTACGGGAATATGTCTGGCCAGACACCGGATAACATTCCTTAAAGCCCATCTTCTTTGCGATCATTGGATCTATCTTGTCTATTGTCTCATTGTCTCCGTCGAAGAGCTCAAGGAAGCTGGCCTGTGTTCCTGTAGTGCCCTTTGAGCCAAGGAGCTTTAATGTGCCCTGCACATACTCTAAATCCTCAAGATCCAGCATAAACTCATTCAGCCACAGTGTGGCACGCTTTCCAACTGTTGTCGGCTGTGCCGGCTGGAAATGTGTAAATGCAAGAGTTGGCTGATTCTTATACTTATCAGCAAAGTTTGCAAGCTCTGCAATAACACTTATAAGCTTTTTGTGAACAAGCTTTAATGCTTCATTCATGATGATAATATCTGTATTGTCACCTACATAGCATGAGGTTGCTCCAAGATGTATAATTCCTGCTGCCTTAGGGCACTGCTGTCCATATGCATAGACATGGCTCATTACATCGTGACGCACAAGCTTCTCACGCTCCTTTGCCACATCATAATTAATATCATTCACATGTGCCTTTAATTCATCAATCTGTTCCTGTGTGATAACCGGCTTGCCATCCTGTGAAAGCCCAAGCTCCATCTCAGTCTCTGCAAGAGCAATCCAGAGCTTTCTCCAAGTGGTAAATTTCATATCCTGCGAAAAAATATACTGCATCTCTTTGCTGGCATAGCGCTCAGAAAGAGGACTTGTGTATCTGTCTGTACTCATATTCTCTCCTTTATTAGCGATTAAGCATTTTTCTCTCGAGGTCTATTTCTTTATCAAAATACTCGCCTCTGATATCATCCTTCGGTGGCTCCATCGGATATTTTCCTGTGAAACAGCCCATGCAGATTGGCAGTCCCTCTACCATCTCATGAAGTCTATCAATTCCAAGGTAGCCTAAAGAATCTGCACCTATAATCTGTCTGATATCCTCAATAGTCCTGTTGTAAGCGATAAGCTGCTCTCTTGCAGGAATATCTGTACCGAAATAGCAAGGCCATAAGAATGGCGGTGAACTGATGCGCACATGCACCTCTGTGGCACCCGCCTCTCTTAACATACGCACTATTCTGTCTGAGGTTGTTCCTCGCACAATTGAATCATCAATCATAACAACACTCTTGCCTTTAACAGCCTCCTTTAATACATTGAGCTTTATCTGCACACTTGATTCACGGCTTGACTGCTTAGGTTTGATAAATGTCCTGCCGACATAACCATTCTTGACAAATGCTGTGCCATATGGAATGCCCGACTCAAGTGAATAACCAAGAGCAGCGGCATTTCCTGATTCCGGTACTCCTGTCACGATATCAGCCTCAACCGGTGAATCCATTGCAAGGAATCTGCCAGCCTTGATACGGCTGCCATACACGCTTACTCCGTCAATATGGCTGTCAGGTCTTGCGAAATAAATGTATTCAAACACGCATCTAGCCTGTTTTTCAGGGGCAAGTGCCATAGTCATATCAGACTCAATGCCCTTTTCAGGAGTGATGGTGATAACCTCTCCCGGCTCTACATCCCTGACAAACTCTGCACCGATTGTATCAAGCGCACAGGTCTCAGATGTAACGATATATGCATTGTCTCTCTTTCCGATGCAAAGAGGCTTAAAACCAAATGGGTCTCTGGCTGCAATAAGCTTTCTCGGGCTCTCGACAACAAGCGCGTAGGCTCCCTTAAGCTTCTGGCAGGCACGTCTGACCGCCTCCTCCGCTGTTTTTGAGTTAAGACGCTCTCTGGCGATATGATAAGCTATAACCTCAGAATCGATTGTGGTCTGGAAAATAGCTCCTGTATACTCAAGCTCCTTGCGAAGCTCCTTTGCATTTATGAGGTTTCCGTTGTGTGCCATGGCAAGTGTGCCCTTGACATAATTTAATACGAGCGGCTGTGCATTCTCACGTGTTGATGAGCCTGCTGTTGAATAGCGCACATGTCCCACTCCGATATCGCCCTTCATAGGCTCTAAGATATCAGGAGTAAATACCTCATTTACAAGGCCCATACCCTTGTGTGTTGTCACCTTTCCCTTTGGTCCGTGTGTATCACTCACTGCAATACCACAGCTTTCCTGTCCTCTGTGCTGAAGTGCAAAAAGACCATAATAGATAGTGGATGAGACATCTCCTCCATCAAAATCATACATGCCGAACACACCACACTCCTCATGAAGCTCATCAAATACATGGTTATGCTCGTCAATATCAGAACACCTTTTTAATTTTGTACCGGTATGACTTTTTGTATCTATACAAGTATTTATATACTGATTTATGTTATTGTCCTGGTTCATAATATCTCCGTTTATAATTGCGAAATAGTAACGCGGAATAAATAATATATTAGCGGCTGAATTTGCTTCCTGTAAGAAGCTCAAATGCCTCTTTATATTTCTCTACAGTCTTCACAACAACCTCATCAGGTAAAAGTAGGTCATTGTCCGGATTTGCCTTGAGCCAGTCTCTTACATACTGCTTGTCAAATGAAGGCTGTCCCTGTCCAGGCTTATATCCATCAAGTGGCCAGAAGCGTGAGCTGTCAGGTGTGAGCATCTCATCGGCAAGCACTACCTCACCCTGCTCATTTAAGCCAAACTCAAACTTGGTATCTGCGATGATGATGCCCTTTGTAAGAGCATACTCTGCACATTTCTTGTAGAGAGCAATTGTATAATCGCGAATCTTCTCTGCGTACTCTCTGCCCTTCTCAGGATAAATCTTCTCTAATACTTCTACTGATTTTTCGAATGAGATATTCTCATCATGATCTCCAAGATCAGCCTTGGTAGATGGTGTATAAATAGGCTCAGGGAGCTTATCAGACTCAACAAGTCCCTCCGGAAGTCTGATTCCGCAGACTGTACCGTTCTCCTGGTAGCTTGCCCAGCCGCTTCCTGTGATATATCCACGAACTATACACTCGATTGGAAGCATCTCAAGCTTCTTGCAGAGCATGCTGTTTCCGTTGAATCTGTCCTGACTGAAGAACTCCGGCATATCCTTTGCGTCTACTGAAATCATATGGTTAGGAACGACATCCTTTGTGAATTCAAACCAGAACTTAGACATCTGTGTGAGGATGGCTCCCTTGTCTGTAATCTTATTCTTTAAAATATGGTCAAAAGCGGAAATACGATCTGTTGCGACCATAATAAGGCTGTCCCCGTTATCATATACTTCTCTTACTTTTCCTTCTTTGAATGGTTTAAATTCCTGCATGATTGTCCTCCATCTTATGTGTAATTTATTTTACAAATCAAATGCTACCCTTAAATTATATACCAGCTCAATTTGTAAAGTCAACGTATATTATAAGTTTTTTTAAATAATTTTACGCTATTTATAAGCAATTCTTATATTTATTATTATATCTTTAATATATCAAAACAAAAGCTCCGGTTCAAACCCTTTGTCTGCGCCGGAGCTTATATAATACAGATTTTATTTAACGATAAGTGACTTTCCTGTCATCTCTTTTGGCTGTGGAAGTCCCATAATCTCAAGCAGTGTTGGAGCGATATCTGCAAGACATCCGCCCTCACGAAGCTTGTAAGAAGGGTCAGCGTTTACAAGAATGAAAGGAACAGGATTGGTTGTATGAGCTGTATGAGGTTTTCCTGTCTCATAATCAATCATCTTCTCTGCGTTTCCGTGGTCAGCACAGATGAATAATACTCCATCCACATCCTTGATTGCCTGCACTGCATCACCTACGAGTGAATCAACTCTCTCAACAGCCTTTACAGCAGCCGGAATCACACCTGTATGTCCAACCATGTCAGGGTTAGCAAAGTTGATAATAATAACATCATACTTATCTGACTTGATAGCCTCAACAAGATCCATTCCAACCTCAGGAGCGCTCATCTCAGGCTTTAAGTCATATGTTGCAACGTCCTTAGGACTGTTTACAAGAAGACGCGCCTCATCGATATTCGGCACCTCTACTCCACCATTAAAGAAAAAGGTTACGTGTGCATACTTCTCTGTCTCTGCGAGACGAAGCTGTTTCTTGCCATTTGCTGCAAGATACTCACCAAATGTATTCTGGATTTCTTCCTTCTCAAAAGCGATAAGCTTGTTAGGAATTGACTCGTCATAATCCTTGAAGCATACAAATGTTGTCTTAAGGAATGGGCGCTCAAAGCCGGTAAACTTATCATCGCAAAATGCTCTTGTCATCTCACGAGCACGGTCAGGACGGAAATTGAAGAAGATAACAGAATCATTGTCCTTTACCACAGATACCGGTGTGCCATCCTCGTTTGTGATAACTGTAGGAAGCACGAACTCATCTGTAACATCGTTTGCGTATGACTCCTCCATAGCCTTTACAGGGCATGTAGCTTTTACGCCTTCACCCTTAGTGAGTGAATCATAAGCCTTCTGCACACGATCCCAGTTGTTATCTCTGTCCATTGCATAGTAACGTCCCGAAAGAGATGCAATCTTTCCTACACCGATTTCCTTCATCTTGGCGAGAAGCTGCTCGATATAGTCCTTGCCTGATGCAGGAGGTGTATCACGACCATCAAGGAAGGCGTGTACATATACTCTGTCAAAATTCTCTTTCTTGCAAAGCTCAAGAAGTCCGTAAAGATGCTCAATATGGCTGTGAACTCCACCATCTGAAAGAAGTCCCCAAAGATGCAGATCGGAGTCATTCTTCTTGCAGTTTTCGATTGCAGAAAGTAGTACCTTGTTCTTGAAGAAATCACCATCAGCAATTGCCTTTGTGATTCTTGTAAGATCCTGATATATGATACGGCCTGCGCCGATATTCATATGTCCTACCTCAGAGTTTCCCATCTGTCCGTCAGGAAGTCCAACTGCAAGACCTGAAGCTGCGCCCTTTACAAAAGGACACTCTGCCATCAATTTATCCATAACAGGGGTATTTGCCATAGCTATGGCATTTCCCTCTTTGTGGTCACTTAAGCCGTAACCATCAAGTACCATTAATACTACCGGTTTCTTACTCATTTATATTTCCTCTATTCTTCATATGAGGCTTGCAAAATGCTCTATTACAGTGACATATGCAAGCCCGCAAAAAATTTCATTACATAATAAATGCCACTAAATGCAGCTAAGCTGGTGAATTTAGTGACATTTAGTTATTGTGATTGTCAAATCAAATATTAAATTATGATTTAATAATTACTTGTAGTTTACGATCTTTCCAAAATCAGCCTTGAGTGAAGCGCCACCAACTAATCCACCGTCGATGTCAGGCTTTGCAAAAAGCTCTGCTGCATTTCCTGCATTTACAGATCCGCCGTACTGGATACGAACTGAATCTGCTGTAGCCTGATCATAGATCTCAGCTACGCACTCACGGATTGCACCGCAGACCTCCTGAGCCTGGTCAGAAGTAGCTGTCTTTCCTGTTCCAATTGCCCAGATTGGCTCGTAAGCGATAACCATGTTTGCAACATCTGATGCAGCAACACCTGCGAGATCTGACTTAATCTGAAGTCTGATCCAATCAAGTGTAACACCGCTCTCTCTCTGCTCAAGTGTCTCACCACAGCAAAGGATTGGTGTAAGTCCAGCCTCGATAGCCTTCTTTACCTTCTTGTTGAGAAGTGCGTCATCCTCTTTGAAGTAATCTCTTCTCTCTGAATGTCCGATGATAACATACTTAACACCTGCATCAAGAAGCATCTCTGCTGAGATTTCTCCTGTGTAAGCACCCTTCTCCTCGAAGTACATATTCTCTGCTCCAACAGCAACATTTGTACCCTTTAATGCTTCTACAACAGGTACGATGTCGATTGCAGGTACACAGTAAACAACTTCAACATCATCTGAAACTACGAGTGGTTTTAACTCTTCTACTAATTTAACAGCCTGGCTTGGAGTCATGTTCATCTTCCAGTTGCCGGCTACAATTTTCTTTCTTGCCATTTTATATCTCCTTGTATTTATATACAAATATTTATTGTGGTAGTTCTTTTCGCTAAGTTCAACCTTCGCCTACAGCTCGGTTTCACTAATCTCAAAGAACAGCCTCGCACTAAATTCAATCATCGCTTGCGGCTCGATTTCATTAAGTTGCTTTCGGCTTATTTATCATCAGCACAAGCTACGCCAGGAAGCTCCTTGCCCTCAAGGAACTCAAGGGAAGCACCGCCACCTGTTGAGATGTGGCTCATCTTGTCGCCAAGTCCCATCTGGTTAACTGCTGCAGCTGAATCTCCACCACCGATGATTGTGATAGCATCTGATTTAGCAAGTGCCTCTGCTACTGCAAGTGTACCTGCTGCAAGTGTTGGGTTCTCAAATACACCCATTGGTCCGTTCCATACAACAGTCTTAGCTGATGCAACAGCGTCAGCGAAAAGCTCACGTGTCTTAGGTCCGATATCACAGCCCTCACGGTCTGCAGGCATCTTGTCATAATCATATGTCTCTGTCTCTACAGGAGCATCAATTGGATTTGGGAAATCCTTGATTGTAACTGCATCAACAGGAAGAAGAATCTTCTTTCCAAGTTTCTCTGCTTTTGCAAGCATCTCTTTACAGTAATCAATCTTTGTCTCATCAAGCATTGAGATACCAATCTCATAGCCCTGGGCTTTAAGGAATGTGTATGCCATTCCACCACCGATGATAAGTGTATCAGCCTTCTCGAGGAGGTTGTCGATAACATTGAGCTTGTCAGCTACTTTAGCTCCGCCAAGAATAGCTACGAAAGGACGTACAGGATTCTCTACTGCCTTGCCAAGGAAGTCAATTTCCTTCTGCATAAGGTATCCAACAACATTCTCTCCACCCTTAGCTGTGATGAACTTTGTAACACCTGCTACAGAAGCATGTGCTCTGTGAGCAGAACCGAAAGCGTCACATACATATACATCAGCAAGGTCAGCAAGCTCTTTTGCGAATGCATCTCCGGCTTCCTGTGGCTTTGTCTCCTCTTTGCCTCTGAAACGTGTATTCTGAAGAAGAACTACATCTCCCTCTTTCATCTCTGAAACAGCCTTTGTTGCAGCCTCTCCTGTTACGTTGTAGTCAGCTACAAATGTAACCTTCTGTCCAAGCTTAGCCTCAAGAGCTGCAGCTACAGGAGCAAGTGACTCACCCTCGTTTGGTCCGTTTTTAACTTTTCCAAGGTGTGAGCAAAGGATAACCTTTCCACCGTCCTTGATTAATTTCTGGATTGTTGGAAGAGCTCCGTTGATACGGTTCTCATCTGTGATTTTTCCGTCCTTAAGTGGCACGTTGAAGTCACATCTAACGAGAACTCTCTTGCCTTTTACGTTGATATCATCAATTGATTTCTTGTTTAATGACATAATATGTCCTCCCTTATTTCAAGGCATAAGCCATGTGGCCACGCCATATTGTGCATATTAAAAAATATAATTAATTCTACAATTCACAGATATTCAAAAGAAATAGCCATGTTTTAAAAAAGAGGCGCGGTTCAATTAAGACCGCGCCCCTTGAGTAGTCTTGAGATATACTGTTCTTGTGGGTACAAGAATTAAGCTAACTCTGAGAAGTACTTGATTGTACGAACCATCTGAGATGTGTAGCTGTTCTCGTTATCATACCAAGAAACAACCTGTACCTCGTACAGATCGTCAGAAACCTGGTTAACCATTGTCTGTGTTGCATCGAATAATGAACCAAATCTCATTCCAACGATATCTGAAGATACGATCTCATCCTCGTTGTAACCGAATGACTCGTTAGCTGCTGCCTTCATAGCTGCGTTGATATCCTCTTTTGTAACGCCTGCTTTCTTAACAACTGCTGTAAGGATTGTTGTAGATCCTGTTGGTGTAGGAACACGCTGTGCAGATCCGATTAACTTTCCGTTTAACTCTGGGATAACAAGGCCGATTGCCTTAGCTGCTCCTGTTGAGTTAGGAACGATATTAACTGCTGCTGCACGTGAACGACGAAGGTCTCCCTTTCTCTGTGGTCCGTCAAGAGTCATCTGATCTCCTGTGTAAGCATGGATTGTTACCATGATACCAGACTGGATTGGAGCGTACTTGTTAAGTGCATCTGCCATTGGAGCTAAGCAGTTTGTTGTACAAGAAGCTGCTGAGATGATTGTATCAGAAGCCTTAAGTGTCTCATGGTTTGTATTGTAAACGATTGTAGGAAGGTCATTTCCTGCTGGTGCAGAGATAACTACCTTACGAGCTCCAGCATTGATATGAGCCTGAGCCTTCTCTTTTGATGTATAGAATCCAGAGCACTCAAGTACAACGTCAACCTTTAACTCTCCCCATGGGCAATTGTTTGCATCTGGGAATGCGTAAATTTTGATTTCCTTACCACAAACTGTGATAGAATCATCGCTTGCAGAAACCTCATCTGCATGCTCGTATTTACCCTGTGATGAATCATACTTTAATAAGTGTGCTAACATTTTTGGGCTTGTTAAGTCGTTGATAGCTACTACCTCGTATCCCTCAGCTCCAAACATCTGTCTGAAAGCAAGACGTCCGATACGACCAAATCCGTTGATTGCTACTCTTACTGCCATTTTAATTCCTCCTAGAATTGTAAAAAGTATTTTTAGGGACATGCCCTAAGATGCTTTTATTATAGCGAATAATTCTCAAAGGTTCAAGTACTTTATTTGCGTTTGTTAAAATTTTCACTAAATATTTTCATTTACACACATTTTTTATCATTCTTCACAATTTTTCTTTTTAGATATTGCACTTTATTATAATCTCGGCTACACTTAATTAATTGCTGTAGTTCGCACTTTCCGGCAGCCAGCAACAGACAATTATAAATCATGTAACTTATAAAGTTTTTTAACAACAATACATCGGTTTTACGGAGGTATTTATATGTGGGATCAGCACATGCACTGCATGTTTTCGGGTGACAGCGATGCCGACCCGGTATTGATGATAAAATCAGCAATCAGCAAAGGGCTGGACGGCATCTGCTTTACAGACCATCTGGACTATGACTATAAAGAGGAGCCCGGGCTTTTCGACCTTGATATAGCAGCATATGAAAAGCGCATCAAAAGACTTGCAATTGTTCTTAAAGAAAAGGGCTGCCCGGTAAATATCCACTGGGGCATTGAAATCGGTTTACAGCCTCATATTACAGACAAAAATAATGAGGTCACCAAAAAATATCCGTTTGACCTCGTGATCGGCTCAAGCCATGTAGTAAACGGCATTGACCCATACTACCCTGCATTTTACAAAGGCAAGACAGAGCACGAAGCCTACACTGAATACTTTGAATCGATACTTGACAATCTGCACAGCGGAGCGGATTTTGATGTGTACGGTCACATCGACTACGTAGTCAGATACGGTCCTGACAAAAAAAAATACTATTCATATGAAAAGTATGCCGACATAATTGATGCTATTTTAAAAGAGATTATCTCACAGGGAAAAGGCATCGAGCTCAATACCGCCGGCTTTAAATACGGGCTTGGCCACCCAAATCCGACCGAGGCGGTGTTAAAGCGCTATCATGAACTTGGTGGGGAAATAATCACAGTCGGAGCAGATGCCCACAAGCCGGAGCATGTCGCGTACGATTTTGACAAGGTTTCAAATATCCTCAAGGATGCCGGGTTTATGTACTATACAGTATTTGAAAACCGCGTTCCTGCTTTCATCAAATTATAGCCCAGCCTTAAAGGCTTACGTTGTCATTCTATCTAACTAACTATTAAACCTCACATGCATTCGCAAATGTCAAAAATAGGAGCCACCTGATCTACATTTTACATCAAGTGGCTCCTAAAACATTGGTTCCGTAAGCTTCACTGTATAACCTCCAAGCTCCGCTTTCGCTATATGAATTTATTTTGGCATTTCCATATTGCTTTGCTATAAATATGATTCTGTTTATGACAGGATTCTTATTCTTTTAGCTTAGCTATGGACCTCTACCCTTCTTCATAAAATCACTCCTTTTGGTTACATTATCTATGTAAACTCTTATGAGAGATTCTATCTTTCACTTTTAATCTACAAGAACTTTTTCAACGATATTATTTATTTGCTAATATATCTGTGCGATTACTGCTCTTCGGCTCGCCCTACAGATTTAAATATTCCGTTCAATCATCCTTATAGTACTTCGACTTAAATTATGTAATCCCCATTGGACTGTACCTCCTGTGTTTTATTTTTGTTCCTTTCGTATCTCTTTTTGTTGATTTAAGATTACACCAATTTTGCCTATTTGTCAATATATTTTTT
>OJRN01000894.1_pt1 | contig 13573 bp, 9 predicted proteins | sample 1599211 | NCBI WGS metagenome assembly OJRN01 (sample SAMN03922532, study PRJEB24848) | human gut metagenome | isolation source: stool sample | host: Homo sapiens | place: Germany | collected 2010-05
GTGGTTCAACTCAGAAAATGATTTCTATAAACGATGTCATATATTTTGAGAGCCTGAACCGGCACATTATTTTTCATTTTGCAAATACATCCACATTGGAGATAAAGGATTCAATGGAAAATATGATTTCAGTTTTTTCATATCCTTCATTTGTACAGATTCACAGAAGCTATTGCATCAATTTGAATTATGTGGACAGCTTTACACCACTTGCTGTCACTATGACTGACGGCTGCAAAATTCCACTTTCGCGGAAAAAACAGACCATTTTCCAAGAGCGCTTTAACAATTTGATACGAGGTACCATCAAATGAATTTTCCAATTGAAATATATACCATTATTATAGAATGCCTGCTTATTTTCTACTTCTTTCATAAAGAGGTTAGACCTGTATACCCTTCCCGCAGATATATTATCCTATTTTGCATATCACTCTTTGCGGTCATAATGCTATCAACCCTATATACACCTATGTTTATACGGCTTGCCATTATCAGCTTATTTTTGTTTTTATGCTATACTTTCCGCTTCAAATGCAAAATATTCCAAATCACCTATACTATTATATTATTTTTTGTCACGTCAATGTTTTCCGATGTTATTGGTGCGTTTGTACTTTCCAGACTTGGAATTTCAATAAATGAACTTTTAGGAATAAGTGAAGGACGGCTTATCTACAATACCACAAGCAAGATTATTCATCTGTTTTTGCTGGTCATAATTATTTTATTTACCAATGCCCGATTTGATTCAAAGGCTCTACTGCATGCCATACCACTCATGCTCTGCAATCTGTCAAGCATATTTATTCTGTTTGCCCAGTACACTACCTTTATTGACAATGGTAAATACTCCACCTTTGTGATGACCACCATATGTATGCTTGTTATCAATATAGTGGTTTGTGGATATACGGAAATAGTAAAGAAATCTTATGAATTACAGAAAAATCAGCTCTGTATACAGGAGCAGCTTGCCAAACAGGAGCTTTACTATCAGGATATCATTGCTCGTCAGGACGAATCCCGCGCACTTTGGCATGATATAAAAAAATACATGCTGGCAATGGAAAATCTGGTTTCTACGAAAACACGACCTGAAGCCGAAAGCCAGCTCTCTGCCTTAAAGAAAAAGTTTTCAAGCCTTGACCAAATGATTGATACCGGTAATTCCATTGTTGACGGTATCCTAAACTATGGCTCTAATAAAGCAGACAGTCTGGGAATCTCCATAAACTTTAATCTATGGCTGGATACTGACCTCAACATTTCGCCTGTTGATCTGTACATAATCATTGGAAACACTATGGATAACGCAATAGAAGCCTGCGATGCTTTTCCGGCAGGTCACAAACCATCCATCTCATGTACGCTGCGCCAGAAAAATCATGTGCTGCTTTATGAAATATCCAATCCTATTCCACAGGTTTCGGTAAAAAAAGCCGGAGATATCCACGGATATGGGCTTGAAAATGTCAAAGAATGTGTAAATAGAAATAGTGGTTTTATCTCTGTTAAAACCGAAAATGATATATTTTGTGTCTCTATAACACTAAACGTTTAATATGTCTTTAAATCCGCGATATCACAAGCCTTCCATCCTGCACATCAACCCTAACCTTATTAGACTCTATCCCTGCTGCCTCAAGCATCTCATCAGTGAGTTTTATCCTGTGCGCCTTGTCCAAAACCGTATATTCCATTGCAGGGTGTTTCTTCAATTTCTCCGTACTTACCTTTCCGTCAGATATAAGCACTGTGCGGTCTACACGGCCTGCAAGTGCCATATCGTGTGTGACTATGATGATGGTTATACCAAGCTCTTTGTTCAGCTTATGAAACAGCTCATAGATTGTATCAGCAGTCCTTGTATCCACGGCTCCGGTCGGCTCATCCGCAAGCAGTATGTCCGGCTTATTTGCCAGTGCCACCGCTATCGCTGCGCGCTGCTGCTCTCCTCCCGATAGCTGAGCCGGAAGCTTATCCTTATGCTCCTGTAATCCCACTGCATTTAACAGTTTAAGGGCATAGCTTTTATTATTATCCTTGCGTTTTTTTATAATTTCTCTGTGTTTTAAATTATCGGTATTACCTGAATTTTCAAACATCATCACGGCCTCGACATTCTGCAGCACAGTCAGGTATGGGAACAGATTTTTGGCACTTTTCTGCCACACAAAACCTACTTTGTCCCTGCGGTATCTTACCATTTCAGCTTCTGAATATGTGGAAATGTCTTTTCCGTCAATAGTGAGCACTCCCGCCGTTGGTGTTTCCAGTCCTCCTATCATATTTAAAAGGGTGGATTTTCCGCTGCCGGATTTTCCTATTATCGCAAGCATCTCCCCTGTTTCCACCGTCAGGTCAAGCCCCTCCAGTGCCATCACCTTTTTATCGTCGGTCTCATATATTTTTACCAGTCCATCGCAGTTTATCATCTACTTTTCCCCCTTTTAATTTAAATTACTATGCCGTCACTAAGCTCAAACACTTCATCCCCCAGCTCCATCAGGTTCGGATCATGCGTGGTCATAACTATTGTAATGTCCTCATCGTCTATCAACTCACGGAACAATCGCATGACTTCAAATCCAGCAGCGGTATCAAGTGCTCCTGTCGGCTCATCCGCAAAGACCACCTTCGGGCGATGAACCACAGCGCGCGCTATCGCAACTCTCTGCTGCTCACCTCCTGATAACTGATCCGGCATATGATCCATGCGCTTTGAGAGTCCGACACGCTCCAGCAGCTCTGATACTCTGTCATGCATATTCTCATTTATCACATCGTTTTTTACATCTCCAATGTCATTATCCATATCAGTCAAATTCTTCCGTATCTGACGTTTATTTTTCGCAAGTCTAAGGGCAAATTCCACATTCTCATATGCCGTCATCGTGGGAATTAGTGCTATAGACTGGAATACAAATCCCATCTCATACCGCCTTAGTATTTCCCGGTCTTTCTCGGTCATCTGCTCGAGGTTTTTATCCAGAAACTGCACACTTCCATCTGTCGGCATATCAAGCGCACTAAGGATATTAAGAAGTGTGGTCTTTCCAGAGCCGGAACGCCCTTTTAAGATGGCAAGTGTTCCTTTTTTTATCTCCATGGATACTCCGTCAAGTGCGTGGACTGTTGTACCATCTCCCGCCTTGAAATATCTTTTTATATTTTGAGCAATTATCGCATTTTCCATATGTCACGACCTCATTTTTTACATGCTAACTATCTTCTCCAAGCCTTAGTGCCTGTGCTATCTTCATACTCTTAAGCAATCTGCTGATAACCACATAGCATACGGCTACAGCCACGAAAAGTACTCCTGCAAGCTCCAGCATATCAGATTGATAAATATATACATTTACTCCGATATTGTGTTTCTGCGGCAGATATATGATCGATATGAGCCTTACAAACATCGCTGTTGCAGTTATACCTATGCCTGCTCCCGCAAGAAGCGGCAGAAATGATAAAAATATCTGCTCGTTTAAAAGCATTGCTTTTACCTCTCTCATTCTCATTCCCATTGCGCGGTATATACCAAACTGCAGCTCCCTCTGTTTTAGTGTCATAACCCAATACAGCAAAAATCCTACTGAGCACACTATCAGTGAAAGTATAAAACTTAATGTAAACATACCGTTTGTGATCTGCACTGTGGCTGAGTTTTTATTCTCGTCTATAAGCTGCTGCGCGGATGTTAAATTTTTGTATATATCATCCACCGTTTTTCCTTTTGACAGGTTCATCCACACACTGTACGGTGTCATGCCGAACTTTTCCACAACCGTAGCATAATTTGCAACGATCAGGTATTTCTCCTGCTCGGTCACATTTCCTTCTACATCTGTCTCATAGGTGTAACGCTCGTAGCCCGGAAAACCTTTTACTATGGCACATACCTTTGCATTCTCGGATGCGTAGATCTGATCATCATCGACATCCTCCGGTACATACCTTGAGTAATTTAAGCTGTCACCAACTTTAAGTCCCAGAACTTTTGCCAGATTTGAGGAAATGATGACTCCGTCCGGCTCTTTTGCCAGCTCATTCAGGTAATTGAACCAGTGCGCGTCATTAATATCATCATTTTGGTCACTCTGCAATTTCGCAGTCTCACCGAATTCTTTTGTGTTTATCGCCATAAGATATGCATCCGAAATCGAACCACTGCCTGCGGAAATGTCTACCCGCTCGTCCTCAAGCACACGCGTGACCCCGTCACAGATGCCCTCATTTTTGAGCGACTCGTATTTACCGAAATCAGGCTCGTCATACATCCAGCTTACAGAGCCATCTTTATTCTTCTGTATCCTGAGTCTGAAATCTTCGTTGTATATCGCATCACAACCCACATTGTAGACGATCCGTTTTTCCATATTGCTGTTCATGGTGCGCGCCATATTCGCGTCAAAAATACCGCCAGCCACTGTCATGATAAGAAATACTGCCAGAAATCCCTGATTGTATCTGGTTCGTTTCAGCTGTAAAAATGATGCATACATTGCCGGAGAAAAACGCTTTTTAAAGAGCCTGTCCACAAGCAGAATAATAAGTCCGGTAAGTCTTACGCACAAAAGTGCCGCTGCAAATATAAAAAGCGAATTGTCCAGTATCATGACAGGATCTATGCTCCTGTTCTCAAGAACAGATATCGCAAGCGTACTCTTCTGCTTGTTGTAATTGTAAAGCAGATATACTGACAGAGCCAAAAGTATAACGTCTATAAAGCATTTCTCCCAAAGAGGCTTTTTCTTTGATATTCGTCCCCTGCTGTGCTCTGATATGGCATCCTTTGATTTTTTCCACACCGGAACTGTGATAAACAGCACCATGATAACTGCCGCTGCCACCGCATAGACAAGCATCTGCCATACAAATTTGTAAGTGCCTATATCCTTTGCCGTAAATCTTAAAAATCCGTCTGTAGATGCGGCAGCCCGGCACATTATATATCCGAGTACTATTCCAAGTACACAGCCCGCAAACGCTATTATTCCTGACTGCTGCAGGTACAAAATAAATACCTGTAATTTTGTCGCACCGCGGCTTCTTAAAACAAGTATGTCATTTTCCTCGAGCGAAAGTATCTGTGCAGATATCATTCTTATAAATAAAATCAAAAGCACAAGACACGGCAGCTCCAACGCCCAAAGCATCAGCTTTATCGTCTTCTGCTGTGTAAAAAAGCGCTCCAGCGTATCACGGATGTTGTCATTGTAGAGCTTGTCAGCATCCTTAAACTGCTCCATATAACCGTCATAAAGTGAGGCATTTTCCGTGTTGATCTGCCTGTAATCCAGCATGAGAAAATCACTGTAGCTGATATTGTCCTCGCTGTAATACTGCATCATTTCGTCAAAAACATCCCGCGAAACAAATATCACATCGCCCATATCCGAAAGCGTCTTGGCCCAATATGGATCGTTTATATCTTTTTCACGGCAGATCTGTGATATGACGAAAGAAATTTCCTTTTTCCCACTGCCATCAGGTACATGTAAATAGATTTTTTCACCTGCTACAAGTCCGTAGTGATCCATTGTCTTTTCGCTTATACTGCATTCGAATGTGGCTGTGTCAGTCTGAGATTTTACAACATCCGCGTACTCCGAAAGTTCCGGCAGATATCCTATTGTAAAATAATGGTTAAGTCCTCCAAACTCTGTATCTGCGCGTCCTCCTGAGAGTGTGATAAGCTGCTGTGAGGAAACCTTGTTTATATCCACATATTCAGTCCACTTCTTTTCGTATCCTGACAGCTTATCAAGCACTGACTGCGAATCAGGATAATCTGCCACCGCATATGTTCCCTCGCGGCTCATCTGTGCTGGATACTCATTCTGCTGTGTGGCATGATCCGTAAAAAGTCTGTCGAGTATCTGATTTCCCGCACCCTTTTCAAACATAGGGTGGCACACAAAAAGTGCTATAAACAAAGCCACTCCCATAAGCAGACACAAATTTAACCATTTTCTGTTTTTTAATTTATTAATTACGAAGCCAAACATATTTCATCGCCCTCATCAATACCGTAAAGCACAAGTGTATTGCTGCCTGATGTATAATCGCTCAATATTACCGGCTGCTTTACCACGCTGTCCCCATCAATTTTCCACACATAGTATGATATATCATCTTTGTCCATAGGATTGACCTGCTTGTGTATGATCGAAGTCGGCACCACTACCACCTTTTTAAAAGAAACATAAGAAAACTTTACAGCAGATGCCCTGGTCAGATCATCCGGTATTCCATTGTCAAGTTTTATATAAAATGCTGCATTTCCATATCCCGAATCTGTGTTCCCGGTAATATGCACACCTTTATCATCCTGATTTATATATCCCTTTTGAGCAACACTACCGTAACCGGCAAAACCGATACAGCTTCCGTAGATCGTTGTACCGTCCAGCTCAAGTGATACGCGCTCTCCCACATCTGCTATATTGTCCTTATATACTTTATAGCTATTGCTATCCTTTACCTGAACCAGCAGTACGTCCGTGGAATTTCCGGTTATCTGCAGGATATCTGAGCCTTCCTCCACATTATCTCCTGCCTTGACACTCACCTTTGAAACTTTTCCGTCATTTTTGGCATATACTGAAATATTTCCTTTGCCGTCATTTCCTGCGCTTATGCTGTCATATGCTGACTGTAGCCTGGAAAGCTGATAGATGTGGTCTGCACAGGCAAGTTTTTTCTGCAGATTCAATAATTGTAAATTCAGTTTCAACTGCTGCTCATCATATGCTGTATCCGGCTTTTCATCCTGCCGGTTATTTTCTTCTGCGCTGCTACCACCTTCAGATAAATCTTTTATCTGTTTATCGTAATCAGCAATCTTCTGCGCATAGGATTCATTCTCCGAGTCGATCGCATTTTTCGCCTCTGTTATAGCAGCTTTGCCCTCTCCGGTATCCACCACGTAAAGCAGCATGCCCTTTTCTACCGTATCGTCCTGCTTCACATTGACCGATACGATCTGCCCTTCATAATCACAGGTTTCGGTTATCGTCCCTGCGTCAGATCTGCTGTAGCGCACACCGTAGTTTGCTATATCAAAGTCAGACCTTGTTACCGTATATTTGCTATACTTTGTCGGAACCTGATCTGTAGAATTATAGTAAACCAGCTCCCCCTCTTTTAAGCCCTCTGTGACCTGTGTATAGTTTTCATCAGACTCACCTGTTGTTATGATGCGTTTCTCGCGGCCGCCCTCATCATTTTTCACATAGACATATCTGGTATCGCCTTCCTTATAGATGGAATCTTTTCCCACGACAAGTGCCTGGTCCGCTTTTGTCTTTTCAAAATATACCGGATACATCTGTCCTGCCGTAAGAAACGGCTTTTCCCTGCTTTCCACGCACACATCCGGATATCGGTTGTTTATCTTTGAAAGTACCAAAACCTCTGATGTATATTGAGACTCAGTGACATCATATTTTTCGCCATCGACTATCACATATTTCTTGTCATAATCGCTGTATTTGTACTCATTTATGGCTGTGCCCTTTATATCCAGCACAAGGTCATCCGTATCTGAGACAATGACTATATTCTCGTATGCCGCAGCAGACCTTCCATCTGTCAGTTTCTTAGTGTAAGTGACAAGACCGCTGTGGGCTGCCTTAAGCGTTCCATCATCAACAATCTGCTGATATGAAGCCATCTGCTCATTGATCTTTTGCACTCGGTATTCGTGAAGCTGCTTATCGTACCGTTCATTTTCCTGTTCTGTGGCAATCTGCGTATTGTAATCCTCTTCTGTGCTCTCTTTTTTCTCAATCTGTTCTGTTGAAAATTCGTCCGTATCCGCAGCCTGACTCTCCCATAATTTGATCTGCGTATCCGAGATCTGAGCGGATATCTCATATGTCTCATTCTCATGCGCCAGCGCATCCTTACATTCCTGCAACTGTTTTTTTGCCTCATCCACATCACAGACTGCAAGCACATCCCCTACATTTACTGTATCTCCCGGCTCCACATATATCTGTGAAATATTTACATTGGCACTGTAGTAATTGCAGTAATCCCTCGAAACTGCGGTAGCCATCAGCACCTGCAGGGAGCCGATCGTACCGTATTCCACAGGTCTATAGGCTTCATTTAACGCTACAGGTTCTTCAAGCTTTGGTATGCTGCTTTCTGTCATTTTTCCACAGCCGCCCGCCACAAACGATACACATATCCCCAGTACTGCCAGTTTTTTTATTGATAAAAGGTTTCTGTTCTTCACTGCAAAACCACCTCATCCCCGCTTTTAAGTCCTTCTGTGATGATCCGGTAGTCTCCCACCTGATCTGCGACACTTATCCATACCGCCTGTCTGTATCCATTCTCATCCAGTGTGTATACAAAATACCTGCCATCCTTCTCATGTACTGCGTCCTTTTGCACATACACAGCATTTTCTATAGCGGGGCACGTCACTTCCATTGAAAAAATCTGTGCATCCGATACTGCCGACATGTCCGATACCGGTTCAAAAACAAGTTTTTTATCGTCCACCTCTTTTACCTTAAGTTCAAACTCTATATCAGATGCTGTTGCCGTGTATACATCACCTACATTAAAGTCATAACCTTCCGGTCTGTCAGCTTCGTAATTGCCGTTTCCGCTGATTTCTGTTATAAGATTGCTGCCCGGTTCAAAAACTCCCGCCAAAAGTGAATTGTCCATTGCTGTGATCGTACCATCCTCTGATGCCGTGATCTGATATCTCGACAGTTTTTCCTTAGCCTCATCAAGATAAAGCTGCGCAACCTCTGTATCCTTATCAAGCTGGGCTATATCGCTTGAATAATCCTGAGTATCATCGATTTTCATAATAGCCCTGTAGTGCTCTGCCAGAAGCTTATTCTGACTGATCTGCCCGCTGTAGTCCTCAATCTTTTTCTGTATCTCCCCGGATTTAAAAGCCACCAGTATATCGCCCTTTTTCACATGATCACCCACTGCCACATTTACCTTTTCAAGCGTAAGCTCCGTGTTTGTCGCACCATAGGAAAACCTGGTATAGCCCTGCGCGCTCAGACTGATGGTAGTCTGCGGTGTGAGTGAACCGCTCTGTACCGTAACTGTCTGGTATGATATTTTCTCGTAGAAAGCTCTGTCCGTCTGTGCAAGCTCCTTTTGTGCCGCCCCACATCCTGAAAACAAAATAGAGGTAATTGCAGTGGCAAGTGTCAAACGCCCTATATATTTTTTCTTTTTATTAATCATATATTTTCCACTTCTTTTCCAAATAAATATGAACCTGATCTATTATCTAAAAATGTAACTCCATGTATAAACTTTATTGCAGCCAATAACAGTATCTTATATTAGATCATCACTCCTTATGATCGTGCCGTCTATCGCATTCACATACACCGGATATCTGTCGTAGCCCTTATCCTGTTTTGACAGACACCATGCCGGAACATAAGTACATTTATCCTTGTCAGATGCATCCTTCAAACGGATATATCCGAGCTTTAGATTGTTGTAAGTGTGATTTTGTGTAAAATCATACTGATCTGAGTTTTTTGTCATGTCATCCTTGATGATCTCTTTAATAGTGTCCATTGACAAGAGTTCTACGTTTTTTGACTCATTTACAATATCAACCGGGTAAGAAACAGTAAATTCCGTCACTCCCTGATCCGTCACAATAAAGGAACTGCTGCCATATGGCATAAAATCATCATAGTTATCGGGTGTCTCCCATATATCCATATTCCGGGTGAAATCGAGTGACTTGCAAAACGCTATGCCATCCACACCCTCGCCATAATCTATGATATATCCCCAGGCTGTATCCTTTATGACGCTCTCTTTATCATCAGTTTTTACAGTATCATCACCATCCTCTATCACTCCTGCGCTCCACTCGTAGTCTGATGTTCCTATATATACCTGTGAAGCCATGCCTAATTTATTTTGAAATTCTTCTGCCTTTTTTATAGCTTCGTCTTTTGATAATGCACACTCATTATCATATGAAGATGTAGTATCTCCACCTGTAGAGCCTCCGTTAAATCCCTCTACACCTTTCTCCTCTGCAAAGGATGGTGGTCCGTAATAGCCATACTCACTATCATCGTATAATGTCCCCTCACTTCCTGCCTTAAGAGGCTGTGCTGAAATATATTCAAGAGAGCCGTCCTCAGCAATTCCAAATCTAAGCTCACAGAAAACATTACCAATATATCCCAGATACTCATTACAATCCGTATAATCTGTAGCTTTTTCACGCGTATCCAGTGCAGACGGTTCTGCCTTTTCATACTGTTCCAGCAGATCATTTTCACTTTTCATCACCCTGCTGACGCCCTCTTCTGTGATAAGTCCCGCATCAATTTCCTGCTGATACCCGGCAATCTCATTTTTTACAACCTCCATGCTGTGATATATCTCTTCTTTCGTATAATGAGGTATGTCGTGATAATATACGGTACTATAGCCAAATAAGCCTCTATCACACTCTTTTTGAAATCGGCACCCACCTTTATATTCTTCACCTCAACAACCGACATGCTTTTGCAGTCCGGCAGGGTAATGTCTGCTGAAATATCCACATCCACACTTTTATCCGATATCTCAACAGAAAAGCTGTCATTCCATTTCGTACTGTCGTCAAATGCACTTATATCACTTCCTGCTTTTGTGTTTATATTTTCAGTTTCCATATTATAATCTACTTTTTTTCCTGAACAGCCTGTGAGTGAGATGATTACTATCGCTTCAACGATCGTCATAGCCGCTGCGAGTATTCTTGTGTGTTTTCTCATATGCCAATCCTCCCTGATATGTCACATTTTTTCTACAACATAATTATTCCTGTGAAAGTACGGTCCGATGTAAACATTCTGTATCTTAACTCAGATCGTCCGGATGTATCACACTTCCGTCAATCGCGTTGATAAATACAGGGCATGCATTTGTAGTGTCTTTCTGCAGCAATTCCAGACTCCATGCCGGAATATAACTGTATTTTTGCATATCAGTCCGGTTGTTTACCCTTATGTATGCAAGTTTTAGAGAGTAATATTTTACATTTGTATCCAGTACATATTCATCAGCATTGTTTTTAAGCTCATCCCGGGCAATATCAAATATATTTTCTAAAGGAAGCATTTCTACATTTTCCTGTTTTCTTACTATACTTACCGGGCAGTCTATATAAAAAGTACATATACCATATTTATCAACATAAAAATTGTAGAATTCATTATCAAAAGTATCCTCTATACTATCACCATATTTCATATTGTATCCGCTGTAATCCATCGGATTTAAAGCATCATCAAATAATATTTTGCCAACTCCGATATTGTAGTAAAATCTATAACCACTTACACACTCATGTATATCATCTTCCTGATACACATGATCGGCTCTTTCGTTATATCCACTCCATTTCAGCTGCGAGCTCTCAGTCTGCGGGATGGATGAAAAACCTGTCTCTTTCAAAAAACTGTCTATCATATTCCCCGCTTCTTCTATTGTGATACCCGATTCATTTTCCTCCTGCGCGATTTCCTCTCCCGATGTATCCTGTGAATCCGTGATATCATTTACCGTATCATATTCCATGAGTGAATCCGGTCCAAAGTATTGCTGCACATATCCATCGTTAAATATATTGCTCCACTCGTATTCATTACTTCCTGTCTTTTTGGTATATCCCTCAATCGGACCTGCGCCAATTCCCGACAGCCATTTATTTTCATCACCATCTGCAACAAAATTCACGTTATACCAGGTGTTTCCTTTTTTCCCTACAAACTCATCACATGAATCATACTCTGTAGCTATAGTCCATTCATCCCCGGCATTTTCCAGATAATGCGTATATTCCTTCAAAAACTCAGCTCTGTTTCCTGTGCCAGATGTATCAGTTGGTGTTGTTGAGGAATTTATGGAATCAATAAGATTTTGAAGCTGTGTTTTTGTCCAATGTTCCTTATCATAGTAATAAATCTGTGACTCTCCAAAGTATGCCTTCAATACCTTTTCCTTGAGCTTTGCAGAATAAGGTATCTTTTCCACTTCAACTACTGACATTGTCTTACAATCAGGCAGTTCCACTTTTGCACTTATATCTATATTTACATTTCCAATTTCTGTCTGCACGGAAAACTCATCGCTGTAGGTCTCATCTATACTAAAATCCTTTACATTGCATACAGCACTTTTTGTCAGTTTTTCTGTATCAGTGCCATAATCTACCTTTTTGCCGGCACAGCCTGCGAGTGATATGAGGACAAGTGCCTCGATGAGTGTCATAATTGCTGCAAATAATCTCATATTTCGTGAAGATATGTTACCCCTTTTATCCATATGCGGCTCTCCTCCCTTTTTGTTCTTTCCCGGTGACTATTCAGAATAGTTATCTTCCATGTTGTTATAATGAGTATATATGTCAGTTGTAAACTTTTTGTATCATACATTGCTTTTTTTAATAAAAAGTTTTTGTCTGCTCCATAAAAATTCCACCGCCTTCTTGACGTGCAAACATACGTTTGCTACAATGTAAATATTCTTGACTCTTAAGAAAGAAGGCTGATTATGAATACAGATATTACAAAACAACTGGAAATGGTGCTGTACAGAACCGAAGATGATAACGTAACAGTCAGTGCCTTGATAAAAGATGAAACGATATGGCTGACACAAAAAGCCATGGCTGAATTGTTTGGTATTGACAAGTCGGGCATCAGCCGCCATTTAGCAAAGATTTTTGAAACCGGTGAGCTTGATGAGGAAGTGGTTGTTGCAAAAATTGCAACAACCACTCAGCACGGAGCAATGCAGGATAAAACGCAGACTATTCCTACCAATTATTATAATTTGGATGCCATTATTTCTGTAGGTTACAGAGTAAACTCTATTCAGGCAACCAGGTTCCGTATATGGGCAACCGGTATTTTGAAGGAATATATGATAAAGGGCTTTGCTATGGATGATGAACGCCTGAAACAGGGTAAAACAGCATTTGGAAAAGACTATTTCCGTGAATTGCTGGAAAGAGTACGCTCCATCCGTGCCAGCGAACGTAGAATATGGCAACAGATAACCGATATCTTTGCAGAGTGCAGCATTGATTACAATAGAGATTCTGATACTGCATATCATTTTTATGCAACCATACAGAACAAATTTCATTATGCTATTACCGGTAAAACAGCGGCTGAAATCGTCTATAATCAAGCTGACCACACCAAGGAAAATATGGGCTTGACCACATGGAAAAATGCTCCAGATGGTCGTATTCTCAAATCTGATACCCCGATTGCCAAAAACTATTTGGATGAAAAACAGATTCGTCAGTTGGAACGTGCTGTTACAGGATATTTTGATTACATAGAGGATTTGATTGAACGTGAAAACGTCTTTACTATGGAGGAATTTTCAAAAAGTGTGAACGAATTTCTTGCGTTCCGCAGATACGATATCTTGAAAGATAATGGATGTATTTCTCATAAGCAGGCAGTGGAGAAAGCATATCAGGAATATGATATTTTTAACAAGACACAGCCGATAGAATCTGATTTTGATAAGATAGTAAAAGGAT
>OJRN01000898.1_pt1 | contig 13543 bp, 6 predicted proteins | sample 1599211 | NCBI WGS metagenome assembly OJRN01 (sample SAMN03922532, study PRJEB24848) | human gut metagenome | isolation source: stool sample | host: Homo sapiens | place: Germany | collected 2010-05
GCCTATAAGAAATCTCCTGCAAATAAGAATAAACTTGTGATTGATGAATATGCGTCCGAAGTTGTAAAACGGGTATTTACTATGTATGCACAAGGAATAGGAAAACAAAGCATTGCAAAAATACTAAATGCAGAGGGTATCCTTTGTCCGTCGGAATATAAAAAGCTCAACGGTGAAAATTATAAAAATTGCAACCGTTTGGAGAAAACTTCCTATTGGACGTATTCAACAGTAAATATCATGTTGAAAAATGAAATGTATATCGGCAACATGATACAAGGGAAGAAACATCAGCGTATGAGAAGCAAACAGCGACCAGTTGAGAAAGAAAACTGGATAAGAGTTGAAAATACGCATGAACCGATTATAGACCGTCAACTGTGGGATAAGGTACAAAAACTGCTGACAAAGAAGCATAGGGATATTGACTTGGAAACAAATAAAAATATCTTTGCAGGCTTTATAAAGTGTGGCGATTGTGGTCGGGCAATGATGAAAAATTTCTGGCGACGTGCAGACGGAAGCAGGTCTTATTCATTCTATTGTGGAACTTACAAAAGAAGTGGAAAGGACTATTGCACTCCGCATACTCTCCCATTTCAAGTATTGAATGATATTGTGCTGGGCGATTTAAAGCAGATTATCCGCAATGTAGAGAATTTGCAGGAGCTTGTAAAATCACAATCTTTCACAGCAACAAAAATCAGAAAATCAACTGACATAGAACTGACAAAGTTAAAAACAGAACTTGAAAGAGTAAAGAAACTGAAAAAGTCAATTTATGAAGATTACAAAGACGAACTGATTTCTAAAGAAGAATTTCTTTCTTATCGAGAGGACTATCAACAAAAAGAAACGCTTTACTCCAAACAGATTGAAACGCTGGAAGAAAAGAAAAAAGAAAGTGTAACAGAAGATGTTTTTGAAACACCGTGGTTAAGGCGGTTGTTGGAACTGAAAGACATTGAAGAATTAGACAGAGATATTATTGTGGAAATGATAGACCAGATAACAGTTTATGAAAACCGCAAACTTAAAATCTCATACAACTTCGGAAATGAACTGGAACATTTATTTTCAAGCGTTTACTGTGAGGACTTGGAGAAAAAGGCTATCTAATCTCAATACATTTCTAACTCCCCATATATATTGGGGAATACATATCACAATTTGCGTAAACTACAATCAGCACATGGTGGAAGTGATCCCGGTAAGATTTCCACCTCCGGCGTCATGGAAAAGGATGTCAACCTCAGTATTGCAATGGCTCTTAAACAGCTGTTTGAAAACAGAGGCTTTACTGTTGTCATGACCAGAACCACCGACTGCGACCTCGCCCCGGATAATTCCAAGCATCCAAAGACAGATGATCTCACAAAGAGAACTGCCCTGATGTCTAAAAGCAATGTGGCAGTCAGCATCAGTATCCATCAAAACAGCTTTGAGGACAGTTCAAGCTGCGGTCCACAGGTATTCTATTATGAAGCCTCTGATGCAGGAAAAGAGCTCGCATCCTCTGTTCTTGGAGCTTTAAACACTTCTCTTTGTGTCGCAAAGCCACGAAGCATTAAGCCCAATAAAGAATACTTTATACTTAAAAAATCCACATCCCCGACCGTAATCGTAGAATGTGGATTCTTGAGTAATCCTGCTGAGACACTTCTTCTTACTGACAAAAACTATCAGGATGACCTGGCACATGCAATATATATCGGTGTTACAGACTATCTTGTGCAATCACCCTCTGGACATTTACAATAAACTGCTCTGCGATGTGATATAGTCTGGTTGTCTGGACACTTTCACTGCCATCAAGCTGCTTTTTAGTTTCATTATCTGACTCAGTATTTGATTTCATATCTGACATCTTAGACTCTTTTGCAGATATATCATGCTCCAGTGCCACATCTATGCGCACACGCTGTTCACCATCACTTATTCCTGCCTCAAACATAGTGATATTGTCTTCAAACAGCTTTTTAGTCTGCTCATCGTCTGTGACTATCATAGCAGATACTGAGTTTTCCTTTGCCTCAAAATATGCAGCTACCCTGCCGCATTTTTTATCCTCAAGGAATATGTCAACCAGTCCCTTTTTATCTTCACCTCTTACTATGCGAAGCTTCATCCCTGTGACCCCGTCAGCAGTCTCTATTGGTACAATATAGTTTTCCTGTCTCGACATATTTGAAGCTATCCTTAGCTGACTGCATAATAACTTCATCTGTCTGAGGTCTATTGAACCGGTGTGCCTATCCTCTATAATCATCGAATCCATAACATGCTCTGCTGTATCAGCCAGCGTTTCCTGCGCCTGCGCAAGCTTCTTTGGATTTTTGACCGACTCCGAAAACCGTCTGAGAGTCTCATCCAAAAGAGCCCTTGCCGTAGCACTGTCTCCACGCTTCCAGAGATTTCTTACTGCCTCTGACGGATTTTTCATTAGCCGTGACGCAGCCATGAGGTTTACCGCGGTTGTTTTTACATCATATTTCTCTAGAAAAGCATATACGTTCTCAGGCACCGAAACTGCCTGATTGAACTGTCTTAGCTGTTCTGTGGCATATTGCTCTGACAGTGCGTTATCCTCGTTGGCCTCATATACAGCCTGCCTTAACTGCTCCGGAGTCATATCAAGCCAGCTGTCATACTGCACAAACTCCATTTTCTCAGGTGAAAGTGTATCAAGCACATCCCTTAGGCAGTTTGTATGATATGCGCTTTCTATCTGTGAGTCAATTTTAATGCCCCTGCTTACACTGTCCACTCCGGCAAAGGTATCGTCCACCTTATAGTCCATGGCACTCTTTCCTCGTACCCGGACCGCTGTAAGCAGATTTTTCATTGTAATATCTGCTCCCTGATTAACAAGTGAGCCTATCACAGCACCATCTGACTGCTCCACCTGTGAAATAAGCCTGTATATGCCTATATACGAGTCTCTTTCCTCCTCTGAGATTTCATTTTTCTTTTCAAGCTTCCAGAGAAACTCGCTGAATTTCTCATCCCTTTCGTCAGGATTTTCTGATTTTATCCGTCTGGCAGTGTCACTTATGTCACTCATGCTCATATCAAGCGGTGATATGCCTCTTTTTATCATCTCAATCGTCACCGCCGGTGTCATATCGTTTAATGCTCTCTGCACCTGCTCATCTACAGACTTTATTTGCTTTATATTGTCCTCTGTGATCTCGGTACTGTTGTACGCAAGTATCCGCACAGCCCTGCGATTGCTTTCAGATGTATCTATCTGAAGCTCTTTAAGTATATCATCCACATTCTGAAATGCTTTTGATATACTGTCTCCCATATCTGCCCGCGGTGATGTCATAAGAGTCTCATATCCTGAGGCTGCTGCTTCTAATGACTGCTTCATTGCTTTGCCTGCTGTATACAGCTCATACACAGTGTCATCAGCGGATTCCAGGGTCAGTACATAAGCCGGCTGCTGCTTCAGCTGATTGAAAATATCACATACATTATTGTACATACGTACCCTATCATCAGATGCCTCTACACTGCTCTCACCAAACAGCGCTCCGTAGTATTTATTTTCCTGCTGCTTAAGCAGCTCCACTACACGTTCAATAGGCTCTGTGTCTATTGAAACTCCTTTTTTTATGAGTGAAAGGTTGGCTTCTGCTGTCATGGAAAGTCTCGCTTCCTCAAGCTTTCTTTGAGCTGTCACAAGCCTTGCTTCCCGGCTGTCTGTAATCTGATTATCCGCAGCTTTATTCGCTGAGGCTTGCGATGCTGCACTATCCTTGCCCCTTGCAGCTATAAGCTTTGACAGATTCTCTATCGTGACAGGTATGTTATCTGACTCTAATGTGACAATGTCATCTGCAGTCGCCTCACCTAATACATCACAGGCTTTCTTTGCCATGTCAAATGTCAGACCATCTTGTGACATAGTGGCATCTGTAGCCTTTTTTCCCATTGCCAGTGCTTCTGTCACTGCCCTTGCATAAAAATCACTGCTCACATTTTCTCCTGCTGCGGTAATGCCGTCTATCTGATTCGCAAGCAGCACATTGTCAGGTGTAACGGCTATATCTTCATCTATCAGCCATCTGCACTGATTCAGATTCTCATCACTACTGTCTATATGAGCTTCCTCTAATATCTGTTTAAGCTGTGGCTTAAGCTCATCAAACAGCTCATCTGATATCTCCGTCATTTTGGTTTTCTGCCTGTAATCTTGTACCTGACTGCTGCTGTACGTAGCCTTGTATACATTGGAAACCGTCGGATTCATGTTATTTCTGACCAAATATGCCTTTGTCTCATTGGATATATTTGTAAGGCTCTTTGCCCGGTCTATGGCATCTGTACCTGCCTTTATATTGTCATCTGTAGCAGGAATATCATATGCTTTCATCTGATTGACAAGCATGGCCGCTTCAGTCTGGCTTCCCGTGATGTCTGTAAGCTGCTCCCTGCTCAGATCATCTCCATATATGGATATATCTACACCTGCCTTTGCCAGCACTGCTTTTATCTTATCGGTCTCAGTGACAATGACATCGTATCCGTCATCCTTTGCAGCTTTGTAATCATCACTCGTGGTGGTGCTTGCAGTGACAATCATATCATTTCGCCTGTTTTCTGAGGTCTGATTCATATCATTTAGCAGATTTTCTGCCATATCTGTGCCATCGTTGTTCCCGGCTTCGTTTTTAGCCTGTGGTCTTGCATATATCGTATCCGACATATCAACAGAGTTTGACGAACCGACAACAGCCGCCTTTTTTGACATATTGTCACTGCTGTCTGTCTTTATGTAGTCTGACACACGCATACCCGCTGTCATGTCATTTATGGTTTTTGTGTCCGTATTTTTCGTATCTGTGCTTTTATTAATCAAATTCTCTATCTGCATATTTCCTGCTCCGTGACCTGCATATATACCATCTCTGCAGCCTTTATTTATGGATATTTTTTGCTCATATGTGAGGGGGTGGTTCTGAATAGTTATCTTTTTATTTTATATCGACATATAATACGCAAAAATAAAGACCGCGCCTTAAATTGGCGCGGTCCTTTAGCCTGCTGTTTACCGGTATATTAGTATTTAAATACAGCAACTCCGTAAGGCGCAAGTGGATAAGCAAATGAAAATGGTCTGCCGTCACACTCTGATTTGACTGCCTTATAGTCCAGCTTCTTATATGACTGTTTTGCTGCCTTGCCTCTGCCCTTTGCAGCCTTCTTTACAGGCTCTTGTACCGTTTTGCCGGTAAACTTAGGATCCTCACTATCTAAAACAAGCTGATATGTCTTGTGCTTTGGAACTCCAACTCTGTAATCAGGTCTCTCTACCGGTGTGAAATTGATGACAAAGAGCATATTATTCTTGCCATCCTTGCTCTTTCTGATAAAGCTGAAGATGCTTCTGTCTGCATCGTTTGCATTTATCCATTCAAAGCCTTCCCAGCTTGAATCCAGCTCATACAGACAGCGGTTTCTCCTATAGAGGTGAAGCAGCTCCTTTACCCAGTTCTGGATCTTTTTATGCTCCGGATTCTCAAGCAGATACCAGTCGAGTTCTCTTTCCTCACTCCACTCCTGCTTCTGTGCAAACTCCTGTCCCATGAAAAGAAGCTTCTTTCCACAGTGTCCCATCATAAATGCATATCCTGCCATGAGGTTCTTGAATTTATCCCCTTCTAAGCCCGGCATTTTGTTGAGCATAGAACACTTCAGATGTACCACCTCATCATGTGACAGTACCAGAATATATTTCTCACTCTCATTATAGCTCATCGCAAATGTCATCTTGTTGTGGTTATTTTTACGGAAATATGGATCCAGCTTCATATAATCAAGGAAGTCATGCATCCATCCCATGTTCCACTTGTAGCTGAAGTTCAGTCCGTCTTCCTCTACCTTGCCTGTTACCTTTGGCCATGCTGTAGACTCTTCGGCTATCATTACAGTTCCGTGATTTCTTCCAAGTATGAGTGTATTGATATGCTTGAAAAACTCTACTGCCTCGAGGTTCTTATTTCCTCCAAACTTGTTTGGCACCCACTGTCCGTCGTTCTTTCCATAATCGAGATAGAGCATTGACGCAACTGCATCCACACGGAGTCCGTCTACGTGGTAATTTTCTATCCACATCAATGCACTTCCGATAAGGAAGTTCTTTACTTCATTCTTACCGTAGTCAAATATCTTTGTGCCCCAGTCGGGATGCTCTCCCTTTCTTGGGTCTGCATACTCATATGTGGCTGTTCCGTCGAAATTGGCAAGTCCATGCGCATCCTTTGGGAAATGTGCAGGTACCCAGTCGAGGATTACTCCGATATTATTTTTATGGCACTGATCAACAAAGTATGCAAAATCCTCAGGCTTTCCATACCTCGATGTAGGTGCATAGTAGCCTGTCACCTGATATCCCCATGAGCCATCAAACGGATACTCTGAAATACCCATAAGCTCAATATGTGTATATCCCATAGTTTTCACATAGGATACGAGTGATTTTGCAAGCTCCCTGTATGTATAAAAGCCCTCATCATCCCTGCCCGGATGTCTCATCCATGAGCCCGGATGGCACTCATATATAGCCATAGGTGAAGAATATACATCAGCATCTGACTTTGCTGCTCTTTTATCCATCCACTCTTTGTCAGTCCATGTGAAGTGCTCGATATCTGTGATGATTGACGCTGTTCCCGGACGAAGCTCTGCGTAGTTTGCGTATGGATCCGCCTTGTACAGCTTATCACCCTGTTCAGTGACTATAATAAACTTATACATCTGACCCTTTTGCGCTCCCGGTACAAAAAGCTCATACACTCCCATGGTTTCCGGCTCTACACGCTTCATCTCATGACTGGTCTCATTCCAGTCGTTAAACTCACCAAACACGTATACTTCCCTCGCATGTGGCGCCCAGACGTCAAAGCACACTCCTTTTTTTCCTTTGCGCTCAGCTAAGTGAGCACCCATCTTCTTGTAGATGTCATAGTGTGTTGCCTGACCAAACAGGTAACAATCCATTGCTGTAAAATTACACATATATATACCCCCATAAGTATTTATTTTTCCCTGAAATGATCCTCTTTGAGTACAATTCGGTCATCATCTGTATATCGCTTGGCTGTCAGAATACTTATAGCCTTCTTCAGTCCGCTGTGAGCCTCCCTGTCTATGGCCTCGTCAATTATATCCTTGACCTCTGTCAGAGTGGTAGCCTGGTCTATCCTCTCAATATTGCTGATTCTGTTATGCAATGCCAGAATAGCCATCTCATCTATCTTGTACCCAAGCTCTGCAGAGTACGATTTGGCAAACAATACGAGTTCATCATTTGTAAAAATAGGGACCGATATCTTTTCCGTGAACTTGGATGCAAAGCCCTCATCCATTGAGAGAGCCTTCTTTATACCCTTTGATGTATCCTCAAGTATATAGAGTGTTCCTGTAATATCATGCTCCATCAAAAATGATAGCTGGGCAGCTATGCTGCGGTCGATATCACCGGCTCTTTCTATGATGAGACAGCCTCCTGTTATCTTTCTGACTACCTGCTGCACATCCTTTTTATTGAGTGCGGCAGCATCAATCTTGCCCATCTTTCCTGTAAGCTGTTCACCATCTTTTTGTAATACCTTTATAAAGCTTGTAGCAAGCATTGTCTTTCCGCAACCCTGCTCTCCCTGTATAATGAGGTTGCCTGTGGATGCGTTTTCTTTCCTGTTGAAATGATCAAGCACTGCATTATATGCCTTGCAAATCTGATCCTCCATACCCTTTACCGGTATGAAATATGAAAATATAGCTTTCTGTTCGCTTGTAAGCTCTTTTATATGTTTTGTTTCTTTCAATTTCGAGTCATCTTCTTCGCTGTCTAAATCCTCCGGCAATGAAATATCCGGCATTTTTCTTGTCTTAGCCATATCCAGCTTCTTCTCCAGTCCCGGATTCTTTGCTGTCATCTTGGCTATTTCCTGCTCGATAAATGATGTCACATGATCAAAATCTCTCTTCTCAGAAACGTTTTCTTTCTCCTGTGAAGTCTCATCATCTGATGTATCATCATCGACATTTAACATATCATCTGTTATTTCAGGCATCATGGTAGTCGGCTGCATGAATATCTCGTCTTTCTCAGACTCCTCTGCCATAATTATATCCTCCGGCTCTCCAACCGGTTCCTTGACTTCATCTGCAGCATCTTCCGGTGCTTCCTGCGACTCCTGTACTTCGTCTATAGTCTCTTCAGGTGCTTCCTGCGGCTCCTGTGCTTCGTCTATAGTATCTTCCGGTGTTTCCTGCGGCTCCTGTGCTTCTTCTATAGCCTCTTTGGGTGCTTCCTGCGGCTCCTGTGCTTCGTCTATAGTATCTTCCGGTGCTTCCTGCGGCTCCTGTACTTCATCCACAGTCTCATCTGCATAAAGCTCCTGCATATCCGGTTTCTGCTCTTCTTCAGGCTCCTTCACGGCAGCTTTCTGCTCTATAATATCAACCGGCACCTTCAAATACTCCTCCTCAAGAAGTTCCTTCGGAGTGACACCTGCATCCAGCTTTGGAATGACATCATTTAGTCTCTCCATGATGTCTCCTGCCTCCTGAAGAGCTCTTGCCTTAGCTGACTCAAGCTTCTGCTGCTCAGCCTCTTTAAGTGCAATTTCAGCCGCATGTCTGGTCTTTTCCCATTCTTCAAGCACATCCTGTATAGACATCTGTCCTGTAATCTGATGCTCAAGCTGAGTCTTCTCACTCATGACCATAGACATCTGTCCGTCAGCGTCTTCACCCAAAAGCTCCTTGAAATTCAACTTAAGTGAACCATCTATCTCTTCATCTGTAGCGATATGCTCTGTCTCTTCCGGCTGCTGTGCATACTCTTCCTGCTCCTTTTCGAGCTTGAGATAAGGAATATCCTCAACTATCTTTTTGATGGTATCCATCGTATCAGCAACTTCATTCTTGCCCTTGGCCTCCATGATCTGCTGCATACCCTTGGCAATCTCCTGCTGTAAATTTACAGTATTGAACTTCTCCTGATTTACAGTAATCTGCGGAATAGTTACGTCATCATGCACTATCTCTCCGCCCTTTACCATCTCCATGGCACCTATCTCAGTGACCTCAGCCTCATCCTTTATCTTAGCCGGCTTTTCCTTCTCTGCCTTGAATCGTCTGTACTTTTCCTCCTGAGCCTTGGTAAGTGGCTGATAAAGCATCTTAAGCTCCAGCGCACGCTCCACATATGGTCCGTCTCCGAACCACAGAATGAGCTCATCGCAGGCATCTATACACTTATCGGCTTTTCCGGCCTTGTGGTATAGATATGCAAGCTCGTATGCCCACTCCTCAGTGTATTCTTCATCCTTGTACTCTTCAAGAATAGTGATAAGCTCATCAAATGAAGCTCCCTGCCCTTTTTTGATGGCATATCTTAATACATACTTCATATCATCATGAGGCGCTATCTCAACAAACTCATCATAATACTCTGTAGCAGCATCATAATCACCCATCTTGATGGCGACCTCAGCCAGTCTGTATATAATCATCCTGCCGATTGGTGAACGGTCATAGGCCATTAAAAGTATGTCCCTTGCATCCTGGTATCTTTCGGCCTTCTCGTAGATTTCGCCGATTTTAACGAGTGTATTTACATTTTTAATTTTGTTCCAATTTATGCTATCCGCAATCTCTGCTGCGCTCATATAGCCCTCCTCGGCGCTTAGGGCTTTTATCTGATCCAGCTTGAGATTGTATTCGTATTTATCCACTTATTTCACCTACTCGTATTTAAGCTTATTATTTTTGGTATCTACGCCTGTTGTCTTTGTATAATCCCTTGTGTCCTCAGGAAGCTTCTTTTTCCTGAGAGCATAATTAACAACTCTTTTCACAATATAGTATATCACAGCAAAGGTTGGAACACCAAGTAACATTCCAAGAAAACCAAACATTCCTCCGCCGATTAGTATGGCAAACATAACCCAGAAGGTCGAAAGACCGGTAGATGAGCCAAGTATCTTAGGCCCTATTATATTGCCATCCACCTGCTGCAGCACGACAATAAATATCAGAAGATAAAGCGCATGCCACGGACTCTGAATTACTACTATGAGTAACGATGGAATTGCACCGATAAACGGTCCGAATACCGGAATCACATTTGTGACGCCGATAATCACTGCAACGAGCACCGATGATGGAATCCTTAAAATCAGACATCCGAAATATGCAATCACACCTATAATCAGTGAATCTATAATCTTACCGCTTATGAAGCCTCCAAAAATCTCATTTGTCTTTCTGATCGTCTCAATGATGATATTGCCTGTCTTTGGCTTGCAGACAGCATATATTATCTTTTTGCTCTGTCCTGCGAGAGTCTCCTGAATACTCATCACATAGACCATCACGATTATTCCGATAATAAAATTAAATAAGCCTCTGACTACCGAAATCACACCGGTTGTAATCTGTGCAACATACTTCTGTGCCTCAGGAATCAGCTTTTCTGTGGCATAATCCTCAATGTAGTCGGTTGCATTCTGTAAACCTGTGCTCGCGAGCTCAGCAATTTTGCTGTCCCCGAAATTGCCGTTCTTTATCATGTTGATGAATGCCGCAACATCATTTGGCAGTGTCTTCATAAGTCCTGATATACTTGCTATGACAGAAGGCACAATAGCCGCAATGAGGAGCGAAATAATCGCTACAAGAATAATAACCGAGCCTGTGATTGCAAGAGCTCTTGAAACCTTTCGCAGCTTGCTTTCGCTTTTCATCTTTTTGGAAAGAAGCTTTTTAAAGCATCTTTCCAGCCACAGCATGACAGGATTCATCAGGTATGCAAGCACAAGTCCCATTATAATAGGCATTGCTGCCGCAAGCAGCTTGCTCCATATGCCTGCAAAGCCCTCAAATCTGTACAGTGCAAAGAAAAACAGTATACTGACTGCAAACGTGACAAATACCATGACACCTATTCTGATCAGATGTGGCCATTCCTCACGCCCCGGGTGCGAATTCTGTTTCGCACCCTTATCTGCATTTATCTCAATGTTTGATTTTTTACCAGCTTTTCCGGTTTCTTCCATCGGATTAAAATCTCCTTATTTACGGTTATAGTTGATGAGACATCCCTTTAATATTATCTCTCTTTCATCATCTGTGAGCTCACCCATCTTCAGTGTAAATGGCTTTAATTCACCATCCTTGACAACATATGCCTCAAACTCCGTCTTTGCATCCTCGATTTCCTTCTTGATTCCCGGAAGGAAGATATAGTCGAGATTGTGGAACGGAAGCTCTCCCTCATCGATGATGAATGGAAGCATTCCCCAGTTGATAAGGTTTGAACGATATCTCTTTGTGGCATACTCGTTTGCGATATTTGCCCAGCCTCCGAGTACCTTCTGGCAGCTTGCAGCCTGCTCTCTTGCTGAGCCGTCACCCGGCTTAACAGCAAAAATTGTGCTTCCGAAGCCCATATTCTCATGGCTTGCCTCAGGGAATTTTTTCTTTACCACTCCCATGATTTCAGCAACCTCAGGAACAGCCTTTCCTGCGCACTCACCACTCTCTATAGCCTTCTGGGCCTTCTGGATTTCCTTTGCTCTGCCTACATACTCAGGATCCTTTCTTGAAAGTGCGAACTCTGCAAGGCCAAGAGGGTTTGAACGATATGATGATGTCTCTCCTGAAGGAATGAGCTCATCTGTTGTAGTAACAGGATCATGAATTTCTGAAACCACCTTAAGGAGCATATTCTCAGGAAGCGCGCTCATTGCCGGCCAGTCCTTGATGTTTGGTCCGAACTGGATTTCAACTGAAGGATCTGCCACTCCATGGCTGTCAAATACACGGTTCTCATATATAGTCTTGTCAAAGAAATATTTAGGCTTTGTAAAGTTGACATCAATATCCGCTGCTGATGTAAGGAAGCCCTTGTTTGCTGCTGTTGCAGCGATTGAACGTGCATCCATGAGTGCCACTGAGCTGATCTGTCCGTTCTGTACCTTAGAACCCTCTCTGTTAGGGAAGTTTCTTGTTGAATGACGGATAGAGAATGCGTTGTTGGCAGGTGTATCTCCTGCACCAAAGCAAGGTCCGCAGAAAGCAGTCTTTACGATTGCACCAGTCTCAAGAAGCTTTGCTACAGCTCCGTTTTTCACAAGCTCCATGTATATTGGAGTAGATGCCGGGTAAACACTCAGTGTAAACTCGTCTGCTCCGATTGAATGTCCGTTTAATATGTCAGCCGCATCGCAGATATTCTCAAATCCACCGCCTGCACAGCCTGCGATGATTCCCTGGTCTACATACAGTTTTCCGTCTCTTACCTTACTCTTTAAATCAAGCTTCACCTTGCCGTCAAAGCTTACCTCAGCTCTCTTCTCACAGTCATCGAGAATATCCATGAGGTTTGCATTGAGCTCATCGATAGTGTAGGTATTGCTTGGATGGAATGGCATAGCTATCATTGGGCGGATCTGGCTTAAATCAATCTCAATAAATCTGTCGTAGTAAGCCACCTCACCCGGATTAAGCTCCTTGTGGTCCTCAGCCCTACCGTGAATCTCAAAGAATTCCTTAACCTGGTCATCTGTTCTCCAGATAGAAGAAAGACATGTAGTCTCTGTTGTCATAACATCGACACCTATACGGAAGTCAACGCTCAGATTAGACACACCCGGTCCTACAAACTCCATAACTTTGTTCTTTACAAATCCGTTTCCGAATACCTCTCCGATAATTGCAAGTGCGACATCCTGTGGTCCAACGCCCTTGATTGGCTCTCCTGTCAGGTAAATGCCTACTACCTCAGGCATATCAATATCATATGTCTGTTCGAGAAGCTGCTTAACAAGCTCAGGTCCACCCTCGCCGACTGCCATAGTACCAAGTGCACCATAGCGTGTATGTGAATCAGAACCAAGTATCATTTTTCCACCGCCGGCAAGCATCTCTCGTGCAAACTGATGGATAACTGCCTGATGAGGTGGTACATAGATTCCGCCGTACTTCTTTGCACATGTGAGACCAAACATGTGGTCGTCCTCATTGATTGTTCCACCAACTGCACAAAGGCTGTTGTGACAGTTTGTAAGTACATACGGGATAGGGAATTTCTCAAGTCCTGAAGCTCGTGCTGTCTGAATGATACCTACAAATGTGATATCATGCGATGTAAGCTTATCAAACTTAATCTGAAGCTTGTCCATATTGCCGGATGTATTGTGCTCCTTTAAAATACCGTAAGCAATTGTCGCCTGCTTAGCTGTCTGTTTGTCGATGTCCATGCCGGTCTTGCTTTTGACAGCTGCCTGAGCCTTTGGTCCATCAATTATTACTTCCTTACCGTTTAAAAGGTAAGCACCGTTTTCATATAATTTCACTTATTCTACCTCCGTATGTGTATTTCAAAATTCTTTTATTTACTATTATATAATATTATAGGTAATTGTGGCAATAAATAAATCACCATCTACCTTAATTTCGAATTTTCCTCCCATCAAATGGGTCAGATTCTTTGCAATCGAAAGTCCAAGTCCACTTCCTTCAG
>OJRN01000901.1_pt1 | contig 13491 bp, 16 predicted proteins | sample 1599211 | NCBI WGS metagenome assembly OJRN01 (sample SAMN03922532, study PRJEB24848) | human gut metagenome | isolation source: stool sample | host: Homo sapiens | place: Germany | collected 2010-05
CTAACTCTTCTAATTGGTCTGTTTCTAATGGAACAAATGGATGGGCACGTGATAACTCAACAGGATTTACTATCGCCTGGATGACAGTAAACGCGAATGCTCGAGGCACTACCAATTTTCCTAGAAGCTTTTCAGCGGTTTACTCAGTCCAGAGAACAATTATTTCCGACACTAGCGGGCCATCGAAAAACAACGAAATTGGAGTAGCTAGCTATTCGAACTCAGCCGTATCTGTTGGCTCGAATTACTGGCCATCGAGGTTCGTAGTTGTAGGTTTCTCGTAGCACGTGATAACTCCACAGGTTTCACAATCGTCTGGGGTGTTGTCTCGGGAACTATCTCCAGTAAGCCCTCAGCCTCCTTTGCACGCACCTTAAAATCTGTTTACGGAGCGCAGGTTTCAAAAGCATCGTATTTAGGGAACGCTTATGCGGTCAGCATAGAAAGTATTTCAACTTCGGCTATACAGGTTTTTGGCTACAGTCTCGGATCCGGAAACGTAAATTACGTTGTTTTTGGTTTTAGCTAAAACCAATTGCAATCCACGTCCAAGAAAAAGCTCCAGATCGAACAAGAGTTTTTGTAAATCCCGTATTTGACCAACTTTTAATGTTGTCAACGTCACTTGAAACTGATGAGTACCAAGGCGCTGATGCTACGGAACGAACAGAACTGAATGATCTCGGAAATGCTACCCATGTGTTGTCTCCAGAAGTACCCCACTGAATCGTGAAACCTGTGGAGTTATCACGTGCTACGAAAATCCCGTGGCTAACCAATGCGTTCCGACGGCAGTGGTTATAGTAAATCCGGTGGTCGACAGGTCAGTAAAGGCGCTCCCTGCAGTTACTTTCGTTGAGCTGCTCATTCCTGTTAACACTACACGTACAGAAGCAAACGAGCGGGGAAACGTGACCCAGGCGGTGCCTGCTGCATTATAGACACCCCACTGTATTGTGAAACCCGTGGAATTATCACGTGCCCATCCATTTGTTCCATTAGAAACAGACCAATTAGAAGAGTTAGTTGTAACAGTATCCTGAGTGGTGATAGTAAAAGTTGTTCCATCACCACGGGTAAAGGTAATCGTTCGTCCGTTTACACTAACGTTTTTGATATAGGTCGAGTTAATTTGCTGGCCGGCACTATCCTGAGTTGCTTTAGTGGCAGATGATGCATTGCCGTTTAAAGAAGCAGTAATACCGCCCCCGACGCTCAACGCTCCTGTTACTGTTCCTCCGGCCAAGGACAGATAATTAGCCAACTCTGCTTTTGTTGCATACGTCCCCGTTATCTCATTACCGTTTTTATCAACCTTGGCTGCCTCTGCTAAATAAGGAATTAAATAGGTTCCTGTGGATGGATCCTTTAGAAGGACTTTTACTGCTTCTACAGTTGCTTGCATATATGCTCCATATAAAAATTAGGGCAGACTAATCCGCACTGACTCAACTCAAATTACCCTTCAACAACTTATGCATAAGTCATTGCGTCAGTAATTCCAAAATATTGAAGTTCTCTTGTCCTGTCACTACGTCGTAAGCTATCAAGCCTTCAATTGTTTTTTTGACTCCTTTGGGAGTTACGGCCCGAGCGTCATCTTCCCCGAGCACCGTTTCCTCAACCGTGGCCAATTCAACTACGCCGCTAATTTCTGTTGTGGCTTGGGGCGGTTTCAAACTTTCAAGCTGTTCTGCCGTGAAGTCCTCATAAACAAAGGGGTCTCCCTTATCTCCTTTATCGCCTTTCGGGATTCCTAACGTAAACGAAGGATTTTCAGCCGTACCGCTCTTACTTATGGTAGGAAGTTGTCCGGCACTAAGAGCAGAAACCTTGATGTCTATCTCAGGAGTGATCCCGGTAGGTCCTACGTCTCCCCAAACCGCAAGGACCGGACCTAGAACAATTTCCGTACCTCTTAATTCGATAAGCTCGTAGACCTCGCCACCCCTGTTAATAATGTGGTCTCCAACCTTAACGTTATCGCTTGGCGTTAAAGCGGCGGTCAGATTAGTTCCTTCGTGGGCGTCGGCGAGCCACCTCATGGAATAGCCTGCAGAATTGACCAGTTCTTCTACTTGATTCTTTGTCAACTGAATTGCATCAAGAATCTCTTGAGCCTGCAGCTTAACTAAGTTAACCTGCTCACCGCCTTTGGCGTCCAGCGCGGCGATAAGAGTCTGAAGTTTGGCCTCCAATTCAGCAGTCTTTTGCTCTATTTCTTCCTGAGAAGCTGCAGTAGCCGCATTGACGGCCTGCACCTGAGCCTCACCCGCCTCTCTAACCAAAGCAACTTTAGAATCGGCTTCTGCCTGAGCTGCTTGCGCGAACTCCTTGGCTTTTTCGGCCCAGTCCTGAGCGTCTCCCGCGAATCCTTCAGCTTTGAATGCCCGCTGCCTGAAGTCTTCAAAAATATCGGCCAGTTGGTGTAGGTTATTCTCATCCGGCTCAAGTCCCGCACCTTCGATCACATTCATGAATTCTTCTGTAATCATGTGATGCCAGTAGGAGCCTAACGTTGTCGGCAGCCCTTTTTCGTTTTTATCTCCGTCCTGAGGATATCCATAGGACGGATTTTTAGGCGGCAGCGGCGGAGTATCCGATGCATTTGCGTAATAAAGTCTTTTCATTACTTGTTCCTATTCATGCATTAAAAAAGCCCCTTTCGGAGCTTGTTAAATATGAATGTATACGGGGACCCTGCTGGCAGGAGGCTGTATGTGATTAGTGCGGCCATAGACAGGAGAACAGCGATTCGCATTAAAGTCGATCCTGAAATGTTGGTCATGAGACCCGGATCTTGAACCTTGATTGTCACGCGTATACGTTCTCCAAAAAGCGCCTGACACCATGCTCGTATCATTGTCGTACGCATTGAAGTCGCCTATGGTTCCCAAAATTGGAGGCGCCCCTGAATCAATATATTGCCCCACTCCCCAGTTGGAGCCCCACAGCACTCGGTCTAATAGGTACGGCACGTTAAAAGTGGTCGAACCGTTGCCTGCTCCCCACGTCGTGCCAATGGCCCGAAACAGACTCGCGAAACCGGATCGGCTGACCGCTCTTCCATCACAAAGTATCCAATTGGGACTATTGATAAAACAACCGGCGTAGATAATGAAGCCCGGAGGAAAGGTTTCAAATTTATCCACTCTGTCGGTGACACCTTTTAACACAGTATTTATTTTTGCCTCTAACTTGGTCAGTCTTGCCTCAATGCTCTGATTCAGCTGGTCAAGGGTATTTTTGTCGGGCTTAACTCCTCCTCCGACAATTGCATTCCTGATTTCTTCGGTTACCGCGTTATACCAGGGGGCTTTAGGAACCGTAGCGAGCTGTCCGCCCGTGCTCGACCCGTCTGTCGGATAACCTAAAGGCGCATCCTCCGCAAATTTTGGTTCGACCTGAACCACTCTAGCTCCGTATGCTCTGTCCATTTTCTTGTTCCTTAAAATCCCAATAACCAAAATAAAGTGTCGTGTGCGCCGGTGCGTACCGTCTGATCAGACACTCAATCACTGAGTCTCCCCACCAAGCTAAAGCCTCTTTTGTTTCCCCGGTTACCTCGTGCCACTGCAGTGTGTTGTTTGAACCTCCGATGACATTGACGCGCCACGTATGCGGCCAAATGCCGTCAGCCAGAACATCGTTAACCCGGCTCATTACGCTGTAGCCGTTGAATTCATCAATCACTATGAGGTAGCCGAATATCGCGGCCAAATCGATAAAGAATTGAGGCGTCTGAGAACCTACCGTGGTCATTTTCCAAATCAAGAGACGCCGCAGCGTATTGATGTCTGTTGCACCCCACAGCTTTAAGCACTCATCAGGCAGCCCCCATTCTTCAAGCCACTCAGGAAAGGTTTCAATTGCAAAACGAGGATCTGCCTCTGTAATAAGCGCGTTTGCTCTGGAGTCAATCCTAGCCAGCTCGATCGCCCAAACTTCAAACATCATGGCGTAAAGACTGGTTGAATCTCCTCTTGGCCAAACGGGACCGGGAGGCAGAAGCTCTTTGAGCATTCCTACATATTCGTTTGCCGTTACTGCCATGTGATCTCTCCCAATGTCAGCAGCTCGTTGTTGCTGTCAGGAATCGGATCGGAGGTTGGAGAAGTTACTGAATGATCTTCTTCACCCAATGCAGCACTAATAGCTGCTCGGATATGCGACAAATAAATTCTTTGTCCGGGAACCCCTTCTCTGGCAAATAGATCTTTGAGCTCTTGCTTTACGGCTTCTCTGACTTCAGCATCGTCAGGCAGCAGTCCGGCAATGACAATGTTGACCGCCTTAATCTCCGGAGCTCTAACATAGAGGTGAGCCGTCACAGGACGCAGCTGGTCAATATGTTCAAATACCTTATCCCGCATAGCTTTATCGGGGATGATCTCGGCCATGCCGTCACAGACAAATCGGACGGTAACCGTGCCCTCGCCTTCTTCTTTAGGAAATGCCCAAGCTCGGGTTACGCCCGGTACTTCTAAAGCCCACTGAACATAATCCGACTCCGTACCTCCGTGAGGCGTCTCCCTGACGCGAGAGAGAAGGCGCGCCCTAAGACTGTCGTCGGTTTCAGCCTCGCTTCCGCCTCCGAGTTTGACAATCGTAACTTCGCTAAAAACACCCACGATCGGAGAAACCAGCGTCAGGACGTCCTCTTCCAGCTGATTACCGGAAGTTCCCTCGTTTAAGGCTTCAACTGGGGTCGTTCCATCTGAAGAGACAGGCCCTACGGTCTTGTACTGCACTCCGTCATCCGACTGCAAAATCGTCCCTTCCGGAACATTGATGAGTTCTCCGGAAAAACGAAAAACAACCTCGCCGGAAGCTTTCGTAGCTTTCTTCCTGGCTAAACCGTAAATGGAGGCCCAGCGATCCAAATAGTCACTTTCTGCCGTATCAAAAAACTGCTGCCGATTTAAATACTCGATATAGCCGTACAGAGAGTGAGCAGCTCCGGCCAAAACTCTGTCAAAGACTCTCGCGTTGGAGCGCCTCATCTGCGGAACAGACAATCTGCTCTGAGTATCTCCGTCGAGTCTTTCTATGATTTCCTTTAGTGTCGGACGTTCAAAACTCATAATTTGCTCCACACATCGACAAATCGGGCGGTAAGTGTTTTTTGATCGGGACGAATAATCTCAATCAGTAAGTTAAGGCGATCCACTCCGTCCAGTTCAGCCCTCGCCGTCACTTCTTCGGCAATGCGGTCCTCAACCATCCAGCGCAGAGCTTCCTGAGCGTACTCTTCGGCCAAAGCAAGCGTTTCAGTAGTGAGAGTTGAACGCATCAGCAGCCAGAGCCTCGAACCGAATTTGTCTCCTTCCTCAGAGAAGGAATCCGCCCACCAGCCCATCTTGGATTCTGTCGGCCTTTCGTCATCGTCCTCGGCTCTTGCCCAAGAAAAAAGGCTGTTTACCACAGCCCTTGCTAAATCGTCCTTGGCAAAATCCGTTAGGGTTGCCTCGGTGCCATTTAAATAAAATTGCATAGCTCCTCACTTCAAGGCATCTTTTATCGCCCTCACCGCCTTTGCTATTACCCAAACCGCCAGCCCATAACTAATTAGATAGAGAGGTAGTGCGGCGTACCAACTTAAAGAATCTGCCATCTTCAGCATTCCCGCTAAATCCTGTAAAATACTCATAACCGTTGACTATCCATGGTTCAACTAAAAAGCCCGCTTGAGTTCGCTGCTCAAACGGGCTTAACTTTTTGCATTCCGCATTACATCTTTTGATCTGGCGAAGGCCCGCCGTTATGCGTGTGGCCGTTGTAGGTATTGCGCATACCGGCCATTGAGTAGGCACCTCCTTTATCTTTGATATCGCCTTGTGCAACGATATTGCCTCCGACCTCAAGATTTCCCGTGCACTTTGTCAAAGGAGCATCCACTGTCACCGAGGCTGACGTTTTTACCGTTACCGGACTGGAGACACCTTCTACCCTGATTCCGTTTCGGGAGAGATAGACTTTTCTCCCCAAGTCATCAAAGACACAAACCTCTCCGTCCTTCAAACCAGTAGGACGGTAACGACGATCGGCAACAACCACCGCCAGAGTCTGATCACGATCGCCACCCAAGGCCAAACCGATTGCCTCAGCTCCGGTATGCGGTTCCGAAGTAAAGCCGTAGGGCTCGAAGTGCTCGACTGACTCTCTGATGTCGCCGCCGAGAAGCTGAACCTGCAGGGTTCGAAGTTTTCGGGCTCCGTTCTTGGCCGACACCGTCGCTCTGTTGATTAGATCTTTAAGATTCATTTTTAATTAGATCTTTACGATTCATTTTCTTTAGGCAAAAATAAACCCGCCGAATTTGGCGGGTGAGACTAAAAAGGAAGCAATTAGAATCTGCGAGGTTTGCCAGCCAAAATTTCAGCAAAGGCGTCGGCGTCATCTAATCTAAAATCTTGGGACTTACGTATGGTTATCTCTTCTTGAAGTTTTTCACGGAAGATCTTTTCATCCATCTTTCGTTTTTGCTCGGGGCTGACGTAAACCATACCTTTCATGTCTTCTTCAGTGATGTGTAAGGCGGGATCCTTCCAACCGGGAATATATACGCAATTGGTAGAATGACCGTCAGGCAACCTGTCGCATTTAAGATCAGCATATGCATAGCCGCCTAACAAGAAACTCAAAAGCAGAACACTTAAACCTCTCACTTACAGCCTCCCGCTATTCTTTTTAATCTCATCCTCTCGAATTGTAACCTTCTTCGCATCTACCTCTGCCACTAGGTCATAACTCTTTGGATCCTGCAACTTAAAATTACAACTTGTTCCGCTTGAGTTCAATAAATACGAAATTTCGGATACAACCCAATTATGGTTTTGGCTTACTTCTAGGTAGGTATCTTTAACGAATAAAATGGTGTTTACTTTCCACAGCTCGCCGTTGCTCTGTCTCCACCCCTGTACTTTGTAAGTCAATATATCTGACTCACCCTGCCTCACATCCCTAGTAACTACCGCCTTTTTCTGAAGAATCTCTGTTGATGCATTACCGGATTCTTGTTTAACCAACCATCTGGGACGTCTGACTCCCGAGTCCCGAGCCGTCGCTGTAAGATGGTTTGCCGATGCCGGAAGTTCACTTGTCGGATTAGCCGCTTGGCCTAAAGTAACGTAGTTGCTGAATCTCTTAGAGACGTCCTGAGTCCGCTTGCCTTCAAGGATATTCTTCCCAAGTTCCAATATGTCGTGGGCGATGCCTCCGGATCCGGCTTGGGCGATTACCAAGTTGCCAGCCTCGTCATCCGTAAGCAAAATTCCGTTTTTCTGTAGATATCGAGTGATGGCAGAACCAACGGTTTCCGTCGGAGAAAACTCGAGATTTCTCCTGTCTACCGACTTCACTTGGTCTACAACTCCGATTCCAAACGGCTTGCAGACTGCCTTTAAATTCTGCTCATGGGTCTGGTTCTTGTATGATTTAGCCATCCCGTGAGGCATGCAGCAGTCCTGCAGATCGACCGTCTTACTGGCGCCTGAAATCGTAACGCTGATTCCTGAGGCCGAATAACTGACTTCTCGCTTGGTAACGTAACCGGTCAAGATTGGCTCACCGTCGATAAAAACCTGCACTTCGTCCTGAGGCTGAATGCCTATCGTTAGATCTTCTTTGCTTCTGGTTGATCTTACCGAGAAGGTTCTGGCAAGACTTTGAAGCGTACAGGCAATACTCACATCCAGCCAGTTCTCGTATTTTCTGCCGTTGACAAAAAGAGTAACAACGCTATTCCTTGATATTGTCTTTATCATGTCGTTCCTTTGCCCAAGACTTTAAGGCAATCGTATTCCAAGCGTGTAAAACACTAGCCAGTGCAATACAGCCCGTAAAAGAGGCTCCCAAAACATTACCGCCGGTGCACCAACCAAAAGAAAAAGCACAAACGCCGAAATCTGAATAACGATCCAATTATTCCAATTAATTTTCATCTTTGACTCACTCATTCAATAATTTCAGCGGCACCGCCGGTACAAAGCCCGAATACCGAAGCTTACTTTTCACCCGTTTATTTTGACTGCCGCTTTCAAAACCTCAAATATCAGCTCTAAGGTAATCGGAAGCGCTCGCTCTTTCGCGGTGTCTTTGACTTTTGCCCAGATACCTTGATTTCTAAGAGCGTCCAACGTATCCTGCCCTTTCATAGTTAAGCGGGGGAACAAACCGGGCAAGGTAAATGCCGTGCGATTCAATATATTTATTTCGCATCCGGCTATCATCCCGGAATCTTCCATCAGCAGCAATTGAGCTAAGACCATGGCTTTGAAATGATCGGATTCTTTTTTCCGCTCTTGCCATTGTTCTTCAGACTCATCCAATCTTCTCTCAACTTTTTCTGCCATCAGCCCCGACAGATACTCTTTAATGGTTTCATCTTCGAATTTCTGCAGGAGCTGTTTTATTAACATCCAATCACGCTTCATCTTTGACTCACTCATTCAATAACTTCAACGGTATTGACGGCACAAAACCTGAGTGCCGTATCTTATTTCTTCCGACGATCTCTAATTCGCGGGTCGAGTCTCCGTAATAGTCATAGGCCAGCACCAATGCCGGAGTAACAGCCGATGGCGTAAACGTTACAAGTCGAGCCTGATTTTCAGCTCGCTGCGTTATCGCCTCATACACTGAAGAATGCGCCTGACTTAATGCCTCAAAGACCGAATCGTTTTGAGTTTTAAACATCTCTGCGTCAATCGCTTCCAGGATGTTGTCCCTCACCTGAATTAAATCGTCGTACGGGGCAGTTTGAACCACGGCTGAAGCATCTACCCGATCATTTTCCGAACCAACTTCTGAAGCAGCCAAAACCGCGTTTGATAGTGCCGCCTGCCGTACCAAGGTTTGGACTGCTGCGTCGGCATTCTCGATCCTCTCGCTTGTCGTTCTCGAAGCCACGGCCGTCGGCTTAGAGCTGTTCAACGAATTTTCTTTCGTGAGCTGGCTGAATCGGTTAGCCACATTGCTCCAAGCGCATATCGTTGAAGCAAAACCCTGTAGTCCCAGCGTATCTAAAACTCTCTGCCCTAAAGATTGCGGAGCTCCGCTCACCAAGGTAATCGCATCATTGGCCAAATCGGCCAAGTCGTCGGCCAGATCAAAGGCCTGATAAATTCGAGACAGCGAGTCTTCCGAGAGGAGCTTGGCGAAGTCTTCTCCCACCGTCTTTTTCACGAAATCCTGGCACCCGGAGATATCAAATTTTTTAATAAACTCGTCAAAATTAGCATTCGTCAGTGCTGAGGCCGCTTTTAAACACCGTCCCCCTGCATCCACTATCGAGTTCGGAAACTCTAATTTCCCGCTTTCAACAAAAGAGAGTGTGACGGTGGAAAGGCGGTTTGACTCAAAACGCGGGGAAGTGAGATCAACTGCCACGACCTCCATGGTGCCGAGCCACGGATGGATTAACCGCCCCGGGCCCTGTTTTTCGCATGCCGCTATCAGCCGCTTCATCCGGGTAATGTAATCAGCTCCTATGACATAGGCCGTTACGGTGATTGTTCTTTTTGAGCGTCCTAGATCTTCAGTAAACGGCGTATCTCTCTGAGGATACTCAAAGGTCTGAGTTCTTCTGCCTACTTTGAAGTCGGAGCTTGTTACTTCAAAGGGTACGCCTCTAAAGGAGGCTCGCCTTAATTCCGGTGCATTCATTAGTCGGTCAACCCCTCTACTGGATAGTTTTGAGTTGAAGCAGAGAAATACCCGCCGCTCGAGTCTTGCTTATTGACCTGAGCCTCGGTTCCGTTCGGAACTTTTACGACCACTTCCAGACGGTTATCCACTTCTGTTTTCTGAGTCGGAAGCCCTCTGCTCATCGCCGCTGCTTCTGAAGAACTCATCATCGGAGCAAGCCTCTGAGGTTTCGCCTCTTCTCTGGAGAGTCCGAGCATTTCCCTAGCAGAGCCTTTAATACCCTCCCAAGACAGCTTTTTCTTGATGTTTTCCCACGTTTCAGTCAGGCCGGACCAAAGCGCACGAATATTCTTACAGGCGTTATCCCATGCCAGAGAAAAGCCCTCAGGCAATCCCTTCAGTACCTTTGACAAATTGGGGAATGAATTCTCAAACCATGTGGAAATATCATCCCAGTTCTTCCATAGTGCAATGCCGGCAGCTATCGCTCCTCCGATGATCCAGCCCCATGGGCCGAAGGCCGTGGTAATTGCCGCCCCAACCCCGTAAAGGGATTGCCCAAGGCTAATCATATTGCCGACAAGCGTCAGACCAATTACAGCCCCGAATCCTTTGATTATGGTGTCCCAGCCGCCTATAGAGTCCACAAAGTTCATGAAGCCGTCAATAAGATTAAAAACCCCGTCCACCGCTTTTTCAAAGTCAATTTCGGAGACAGCCTTGGAGATTTTTTCGAATATGGCTTCCAGCCTTTGGGTAATCAGATCCTTGTTGGCTACAACCCAATCCTGAATCCTCTTTACAATCGTTTCGATAACGGGCGCAAGCGACGCCCCGATGGTAGCCGACACACCGTCTAAGACTTGAGAGAACTTGCTCATAGTATCGGTTAAATGAGCCGAGTCAGCTGCCATCTTATCGTTCATCACGATGCCCAGCTTCTCGGCTTCATTGCCCATATCATCAAGTCCTGAGGCACCGCTCTCAAGAACAGGAATCAGCTGTTTAGCCAAATCATCACCGACAGCAGCCGTTAAAATTCTGAGCCTGACCGCCGGAGACTCATTGTTCTTAACAGCCTGCGCGAGGTTGCGCATAACATCAGCCGCGTCTCGAATATTTCCTTTGGAATCCTTCAGAGAGACGCCCAATCGCTTAAAAATAGCTGCCAGTTCCTTATTTTCTCCTCTGGCAGCTTTCCCCATGTTATAGGTAAGCTTTACCAGGGCCTGATCCATCTGCTCGGCTGACATTCCTCCCAAACCCGCGGCATAACGAAGTTTCTGTAAGGACTGAACGCTGACGCCTGCCCTCTTGCTTGCCTTATCGATTGAGTCCCCTAGGGAAGTAAACTTGTCCACCGCGGCCTTTAAGCTAAAGCCTCCCACACCCCCCAAAACTGTCAGAGGAAGTGCAAACTTTGATGCTAGTGCTGCCGACGACTTCCCGAGAGCGGAGAAGGAGCGGCCGATCTTGCCGAAATTAGCATCGATTTTCTTCAGAGCCGGGCTTATCTTATCGGTCGCCGATAGGACGGCCTTGAGACTGTATTCTTTTCCTGCCATTTTTTATCTTCTTCCATAATGCGAAGAGCCTCTTTCGCAAGCTCAACCACCCGCGAAAAAGGCTCTTTTGACAGTTCAGTAGGTCTTTCACTCCAGAATCGAGCCGTGTTGTAAAAGACCTTCACAGCCATTTTCTTCTGCCCTACTCCGTATCGGTAAAAAAATCGGATACCTTTCGGATTAAAGTCATCGCATCTCTGATTCCGAGCTGGCCCACAGCTTCGTCTGAAAGACCGGAGCAGGTCACAACATACTTTCTCAGCAAGCTTAATTTTTCATCCGGAGTAGAAGCGTCCCCGGGAAGACCCATTGCGGAGATCTCGTTAAAGGTCGGTTCTCGCAGATCGACCTTCTCAATTTTGTTTCCCGATACCGTGATCGGAGCTTTCAGCTTATAAGTCTCAATCATGACCACCTCCCGTTGGTTCCTACAAATTTCATTCCGACAGTGCCGGCGTCACTGTCATAGTTCATCTCTCCTTCAATGAAAGCCTCTGAGAGCGTGTAACTCTTACCGTTGGCTAATTCCGCAACGACGGTACCTGTATCCATGTTTGAGAGTTCCTCGATCGGAAAATCCTTATCCATGAGGAAAGTGCCGTCGATATAAGGAGCTATCGGAGTCTCTTTGTAGTTAACCGACCCGTTCGTTGAAACAATGGTTTCTTTTGTGGTCTTTGAAAGCGGGATAGTGAGCCCTCCTTCAATATCGAGCGTCCTGCCGTTGACTGTGATGTGGCAGATTCCTGCAATTCTTGGCATTAAATCACCTCTTATTCATTAAATTGAAGACGGAACTGAGCCAGCACGGCAAAGACTCTTAACTGATTGACCAAGTCCGGCGGCAGAAGGACATCCACTCTGTTTGGATCATCTTTATTTCTTTCAACAATGAGGTACTTGGCAAACAAGTCAGCATTTTCGACAATCGCCTTGTCTTCGAGCTTGGTGTACATCGCAATGAGCTCGCCCCTGATAATGGACGGCGTCACAACCGCCTGCCCTGCACCGAATCGCGTCCCGTCACTGGCTAGTTTGTGCCGCGGATACTTGCTCGTAATACAGCTTCTCAAGGCGCGAATGATGTAGGCCAGCGTGTGCAGCGTCTCGGAATCTAAGTACGAGTTGTCTTCATCGCCAAATCGGTTCTTTTGGTACGTCGTAATCGCCCGCTCCACCCTCATATAGCCGGATTCCGTGTACTCGGTAGCAATGCCGTTTGTCAAAAGAACCTGACGCTCACTCATGGTAAAACGCTTGCCGTGAGGGGCAGAGGTGATCCCGATTAACTCTAAAGTCTGAGTAGGACGCGCCGGGTCAATAGAAAGCTTGGCTGCGTTCTGAGCTCCGTAGGCTGACAGCACCTCAATTGCCAAAGACGGGACATCCGGTTCGAGCCCGATAATCGTGGCGTGCTGATCGTTACGGGTTACTCCAAACTTCTGCAGATCGCCAACGGTGCCCCTCTTACAGGTGTAGACATGTCCATACTGCTGCTTGTCATAGGCCCAGCGGCCGCTCGTATCGTTCATAGTCTCTTTGAAATAATCCAAAGAAACCGTGTCCGAATAGGGCATCAGGATAAAGTCGTACGGGTCATCACCCATAATTTTGGAGAATTCAAGAGTAGAGAAATCAGGTGCTCCGGTGCCTCCGGCCATGGCTGTGATTTTGACACTCAGCCCTTCAGGCGTCTCCTCTCCGGCCCCGTAGCCCTGAATATTGAGTCCTAAAGCGATGTCGTTGCCATTGGCGCCCTTATTCTTCGCGCTGACGGTAACGTAGCCCTCTTCTACTTCCGCATCCTCCACACTCGCAGAGGCTTCTGCCGTAACCGGAAGATCGGGTTTTCCGTTAATCGCAGACGCGATTGCAGATGCTACGTCAGCAGGCGCATCATCCACACCGACCGCTACCTGAACTCGATCGGCTCCGATATAAACGCTCAAAATGCCGGCTAAAGTAGGAAGACCCGATAATGTATACGTGCCCGAAGCGGCTGTTGCCGCTTCCGGATCACTTAGCGGAATTGCCCAAACCTGACCTGCAGGATCGTTTTTGCGATAAACCGTGTTCATCCTGGCCAGCTCCGAACCACGACCAAAAAGGTCCTTCCCTTGACTATCGCCGGTGACAAGAACCGGCACAAGCGGCTCAGCCTTCCCTTCGGTCATCTGACCAATAAGAAGCGTCGTTTGAGTCGAAGTGGCCAAATTAGCCATCGAATTATCGACTTCCGCATAAAAAAGCGGCTGTCTCTTATACACATCTCCGAGCC
>OJRN01000922.1_pt1 | contig 13217 bp, 9 predicted proteins | sample 1599211 | NCBI WGS metagenome assembly OJRN01 (sample SAMN03922532, study PRJEB24848) | human gut metagenome | isolation source: stool sample | host: Homo sapiens | place: Germany | collected 2010-05
TCCAGTTCCTTCGACTTTCCAGCGGTAGCGATAATGAATGCACCTCCAAACAATAGTCCATAGTGTTGCGTTTTTTGGCATAGAAAACGCGGCCGCCCCAGTTTCGGGACAGCCGCGCAAAATTCACTCAAAAGCGCGATTCGGTCTTCAAGACGAATCGGTTCAGGGTATAGCCCGGGGATCCTTACCCCTCAAGGCGAGCGCGGCACAGGCCGTAGCTGCTTTCTTTACTCAAGTATTTTACCACACCCCGGGGAGGCTGTCAAGCATTTTTATGCGGGAATTTGAAATTTTATGTTTGCTTTTCCGTTGCACCTTAAAACCTTGCCTCTTTGCCAGAGGCTCCCCTACTAGGGGAGCTGTCTGCGAAGCAGACTGAGAGGTTGGACGAAGGACAGCCTGCCCGCAGGCCACCGCCAGATCCAACCTCTCCGTCATCGCTTACGCGATGCCACCTCCCCTATCGAGGGGAGGCCTTGGCATTCCGCAAGGTTTTGTCTTCTTATTATACCTGTATCAATTCTCCTAGCTCCAGCGAATATATCCCTTTATAAGTCACCCGCCGGGGGGCGAAGCGCTTCTCAATGGCCTTGGCATAGAGCTCCAGCTGAGCACGGTAGGCGCGGACGAAGTCGGCAGGAGTCTTGCGACGGTCCGTCTTGTAGTCCAGAAGCTCGAGGTGGTCGGGGTAGACGAGGACGATGTCCGCGATGCCCTGCACCAGCACCCCGGCGTCGGCGGCAGGGCCGTCGGGCAGGGCGCGGCCCTGGGCAGCCATGACCTCGGCGGCAGGCAGCGACGTGATAAAAGCCAGCTCCCGCAGCACATCCTCTGCCCCGCAGATGCGGCGGAACGCCTCGCTGCGCACAAAGCGGAGTATCTTATAGACATCCAGCTTCCCGGCAATGGCGGGGGGCGTGAGCTGCGCCGCCGCCTGACGCTCCCGCTCGGCGCGGACGGCATCCAGAACGGCGTCGTCCTCTGCGTCCCGCACAGCGGCCAGCGCCCCGAAGTCGGCGTGCTCGAGGAAGGCATGGAGAGCCGTACCCATCTCGGCGGCGGTGAGGCCGTCCTTCGAGAGGAAGCCCGGGCGCTCAAGGGTGGTCTGCTCAGCAGCGTGGACGAGGCTGGTCACGCTGACCTTGGCCGGGATGTCCGCCAGCGCTGCCGCCGGATACCGCCAGCCGAAGCCCTGCCGCAGCGTCTCCACAAGGGCCGGGTCGGCCTCGGGCCGGGTCGGCTCTTCCGCCTCGGCGGGGGCTTCTTCGGGCGGGAGGACATCGGCCTGCACTGTGAGGGCGATGGTGCTTCTGGTGTCCGCAAAGGGCAGCTCGAGGTTCCCCGCCAGACGGCGGAGAGGCCCGCCGTTGGGGTGGACGAGGAGCGCCGCCCGCAGCCAGTCGGCGAAGCTGCCCGCCTGAGCGTTCAGGGTCTCCCCCGCCCCGGCGGCGAGGAAGGCGGCGGCTTTGGCGAAGGGGTTGGACGTCCGGCCGATGCCCAGCGGGACCGTCAAGATCAGCTTATCCTGCGCCCGGGTGAGGGCCACATACAAAAGCCGCATCTGCTCGCTCCGCATCTCGGCGGCATGGACCGTGGAGAGGGCGGTGTAGGCCGCCGTCTTATAGGCCCCCTCGCCGCCCTCGGGACGGAGACGGAGACCCGCGCCGCAGACGCGGTGGAGCAGGACAGGCTGGCGGGTGTCGGCGGCGTTGAACTGCCGGGCCGTGTCGGCCACGAACACCACCGGGAACTGTAAGCCCTTGGAGCGGTGGATGGTCATGATGGTGACGCAGCCGGGCCGCGCCCCGCCGGGGGCAGTCTCCTGCCCGGTGGAGCCCGCCAGCGTGGCCGCGTCGATGGCACGGACGAGGGCCGAGATGCCGCCCGCGCCCGCCCCTGCGCAGAAGGAGGCGAAGCGCCGCGCGTCCTCCCGGCGGCGCTGGCCGTTCTCCATGGCACCGAGGGCGGCGAGGTAGCCGGTGGAAACAAAAATTTCTTCCAGCAGTTCCTCCACCGGCACGCTCCGGGCCATCCGGCGCAGGGCCGTCAGACGCTGGTAGAACGCCTGCACCCGGCGGGTGAAATCATCCTCCGCCCCGCTCTGGACGGCCTGTAAAACTGCGCCGTAGAGGCTGATGCGGGTGTGCTTATCGGGTGTCTGCGCTCCGGCTCGGAGGCGGACGAGGTCGTCGTCCGTAAAGCCGAACATCGGCCCCAGCATGGCGGCAGCGAGATAGATGTCCTGCGCGGGGTTGTCGATGACCCGCAGCAGGGCGATGAGGGGGCGGATGTGGGGCGCGTCCAGCAGGTTCTCCCGGGCGTCGGCGTAGACCGGGATGCCCCGGGCCGTCAGGGCCTCGGCGTAGGCCGGGAAGTCGCCTCTCGCCGCCAGCAGGACACAGCAGTCCTCGTACTGCACCGGGCGGGTGGTGCCGCCGTCCCGCACCGGCTCGCCGGAGGCCACCATCGCCTCGATGCGGTCGGCGATATACTGTGCATCCGTCTCGGCGGCATCGTCGGGCAGGAAGTGGGCCTCCACACTGCCCTCGTACGCGCCGGGTGCGCCGCAGACGAGGCGCTGTCCGTCGCCGTAGGCCGTGTCGCCCAGAGCAGGCGTCATGAGCTGTTCGAAGATAAAGTTGATGCCCGCCACCACCTGCGGGGCAGAGCGGAAGTTGGCGTCCAGCGCCAGCATGGCGTTCTCGCCGGGCCTGCCGTCTTCGGGCCGGGGGCGGGCCTCGCCGCCGGGCAGGAGGGGCCAGCTCTCCAGCTTTTCCCGGAAGATACTGGGGTCCGCCTGACGGAAGCGGTAGATGCTCTGCTTTAAGTCGCCCACGAGGAAGAGGTCATCCCCTGCCGGGCTGGCCAGACAGCGGTAAAGGGCGTCCTGCAGGGCGTTCGTGTCCTGATACTCATCCACCATGACGGCGGCGTAGCCCTGCCGGATGCCCTGACACAGCTCGGTGGGCTGGCCGTCGGCGTCCCGCAGGAGCCGCAGGGCCAGATGCTCGAAGTCGCTGAATTCCAGCAGCCGCCGCTCCCGCTTCCGGGCCGCAAAGCGGGCGTCAAAGTCCCGCACGGCGGCAAAGAGGGCGCGGAGGCAGGGTTCGGCGGCTTTTCGGTCAAGCTCGGCTTCGTCGAGGCTGCAACTGATGAGGTCTTCGATTTTCTCAAAGAGCTTTGCTGCCTCGTCGGCCCGGGTCTTGACGGCGTCCTTGTGCTCACCGGTGAGCCGCTTTTTCATATTTTTGAGGCCGGGGGCCTGTTCCATGCCGAGGACGTAGGGCGTCAGCCTGTCGTAGAGGGGCGTCCATTCCCCCGCCCCGGCCAGACGCTCCACCTCGCCCAGCAGGGCGGCGGAGTTTTCCAGCCTCTCGAGGGGTTCGGCGAACTTCTCGTTCACTGCCGCCATGGCCTTTTCCTTGGCGGCAGGGGTCTTTTTGCTGGCCTCGGCGTCGGCCTGCGCAGTCACGAAGTCCTCCCTGCAGTCGTTCCGTGCGGCGCAGAGCAGCTCCTTCGCAGCCCGGGCAGAGCGGGCGGCCTCCTGCATCAGAATATCATGCCAGCAGGTGCGGGCAAAGCCGTTCTCGTCCTGCCACGGGGCCAGCATCTCGTCCAGCTTTTTATCGTAGTCCGGCAGGGCGCGGAGGAAGTCATAGACCTGCAAAACAGCCTCCCCCGCCGCCTTGTCGGTGCGGCCCTTGCCGTAGAGGTCGGCAAAGGCGCAGAAGTCCGCATCCTGATAGGCCGCTTCCAGCGTCTCGGAGAGGGCCGCGTTCCGCAGCATCTCCACGCTGCCGGGGTCGGCAGGGGTGAAGTCCGGCGGGATGTCCAGCGCCTGAAAGTGCTTGTGGAGCAGGTCGAGGCAGAAGGCGTCGATCGTGCAGATGGGGGCTCTCTGCAAAAGCATCCGCTGGCGGCGGAGGGCCGTGTTGCCCGGCTCTGCCTGACTGCGGCGGAGCAGCGCCTGCCCGATGCGGGCGCGGAGCTCTGCGGCGGCGGCGTTGGTGAAGGTGACGATGAGGAGCCGGTCGGCGTCCACGGGATGTTCCGGGTCGGTGATGAGCCGGACGGCCCGCTCCGTCAGCACGGCGGTCTTGCCGCTGCCAGCGGCGGCGCTCACCAGCAGCGCACCGCCCCGGTCGTCGATGGCGGCACGCTGGGCCGGGGTCCATTTTGTCTCGCTCACTGGTCTTCCTCCTTTTTCTCTTCCGGTTCAAAAGGCTTTGCAGGGGCGTCCAGCGCCCGCTCTCCGATGCCGTCCTCATGGCAGCAGATGAAACCGTAGTCACACCACCGGCAGGGGCTGCGGCCCGTGACCAGCGGCTCGGCGGCGATGCAGCCGCCGTAGAGCTGTTCGCCCATCTGGGTCACAAGGTCGTCCAGATGGAGCTGGATGCGGGAGAGCTTGGCCTTGTCGGCACGTTTCTCTTTCTGGTAGGGGCTGGGTACACCGCCCCGGAAGCTGAAGGGCAGATACCGCCCCGTCTCCTCGGCGTCCATGGCGTCGAAGACTTTCTGCTCGTCCCGGACGAGGCCGTCCAGCTTGTATTCCATGCTCCGGGCAGCCTTGCCCCGGGTGGTCGTCTCGGGGGCCGGGTCGGCCAGCAGGTACAGCACACCCGCAGGTTCTGCCCCGGTGAATCGTCCGTCGGCGTCCCGGGTCAGGCTGAACAGGTAGAGCAGCATCTGACAGTCGAGGCCGCAGTAGACTTCCCGCAGGTCGAGCTTTTTCGTGCCGGTCTTATAGTCCACCACCCGCACCCAGCGGGTGCCGTCGTCCTCGATCCACTCGTCGGCGCGGTCCACGGTGCCGATGAGCTGCACCGTCCGGCCATCCGAGAGGCGGTAGGTCTGGCCCCGCACGGCGTCCTCGCCGGGGCCGATCTTCAGCTCACAGGCCACCGGTTTGAAGCTGGACTGGCGCTGCTCGTCCCGCAGGTAGCAAAGCAGGCCCGTCATGCTCTTTTTGAGGCGGGAGAGCAGATAGGCGAAGCGGGCCGTGTCCTCGGGGAGGTAGCGCTTTGCATACTCATCTACGAGAAGCCCGGCCAGCGCCGCCATGGCCTCGTCGTCGAGGTCAAGGAAGGGCTGTAAGCCAGCGCAGGGGTTGTCAGGGCCGGGGTGGGGGTCGAGGGCCATCTGGAGCACCCAGTGCATGAGGGTGCCGCTCTGGTCGGCGGAAAGCTCGGCCCGCTTGCGGGGGCGCAGACCCAGCACGTACTGCAGGAAATAGCCGTACCGGCAGGTGTAGTATTTTTCGAGCTGACTGGGCGAGATGCGGAGCCGCCGGCCCAGCAGCGTTTCCAGCGCCTCGAGGTCGCTGACCTGACGGGGGCTGCGGCCCGCCATCCGGCGCAGGAGGGCGAGGCCCTCGGGTTCTGCCCCGCCGGGGGCATGAAGGGCCTCGGTGAGGCTGGCGCGTTCGATCTCCGTCAGGGGCCAGCCGCCGCCCAGCACGTCGAGGCCGTCGGCGGCAGTGGCCGCGAGGTCGGTCAGATCGAGTTCCGGCGCACCCGGTCTCAGCACGTCCACGATGGGCTCGAGGGCGGCGCAGAGGGTCTGGCCCTGCCCCTTCGGCCAGCTGAGCCAGAGGCCCTTTGCCGGGGCGGTGAGGGCCTTATAAAAGCAGACCTGTTCGCGGACCACCCGGTTCTCGAAGCAGTCCGGAAGCTCGATCTCCTGCGCCATCAGGGCGTCGCGGTCGGCGTGGGTCAGCAGGCCCGTCTCGCCGGGCGCGGCGGGGAATTCGCCCTCGGAGAGGCCCAGCACAAAGACATAGTCCGGTGCGTCAAGGCGCATCTTGCCTGCGCTGGCCAGCACCACGGCGTCCAGCGTCTGGGGGATGTGGCCGAGGTCGGACGAGCGCAGCAGCAGCCCGAACAGCTCTTCGTACTCGGAGATGGTGACGCTCTGGCCGCCCAGCAGGCCTGCCATCTCGTCCAGCAGGCCCATGACCACGTTCCACTCCCGGGCGGCTTCCTCGGCGGCGGGGATGCCCCGCTCGGCCCGGATAGCCTCCACCTGCGCGGCCTGAGCGGCCTCCGCGCCCAGCTCCTTCAGGCAGAAGTAAAGGGCGCGGCTCATCTGCTCGGCGTTGGCAGAGCGGAGCTTCGCGCGCAGGCCGTCGGCGGCGGTGATGAGAAGGGCGCGGGCCTTTTCGGCCCGGGCGAGGTTTTCTCTGTCCTCGTCGGTGGGCTCCACATCACCGAAGCCCCGGGGGTTCTTCTCGAAGGGTGCGCGCCACGCCGCCGCGTTGGGCGACCAGGTGTAGGCGTAGTTCTCAAGGGCGCAGACCTCTTCCTCGGTGAGGGCGCAGAGGCCGGTCTTGGCCAGGGTGGTGAGCTGTTCCGTCAGCTCCACACCCCGGGCAATGGCCAGCAGACACCGCACCGCCGTGGCCGGGGCGCTGAACTCGGGAGTCGTCGGCTCGTCGCAGTAGAGGGGGATGTCCGCCATCCGGAACTCGTACTTCACGGCGGCGCGGTATTTCGAGATGTCGCGGCAGACCACCGCCACCTTCCCGCAGCGGACGCCCTGCCGCATGAGGCGGCGGATGGCGGCAGCGGCGGCGCGGGCTTCTTCCTCCCGGCTGGGGGCGGCGAATAATTTTATTTCCGGACAGGCCGGAGGCGGGTCACACCGGCCCGCGGCCAGCAGCTGGGCCGCAGCGGCAAGGCCGGGGGCGTCGGCGTGGCGCACGTCCCGGCGCAGCAATTCCGGCACGGCCACCGCAGTGCCGTTCCGGCGGGCCAGCTGGCGCAGCTGCGCCGCCACCTGCTTCGCGCCGGAGAAAAGGCTCATGTCCCCCGGCACGAGCGGGGTGCCGTCGTCGCAGAGGGCCACCGTCACGGTGGGCAGCGAGGTCAGCAGAGCGCCCATCAGCCGCTTTTTCGGGGCGTTGAAGGTGTCGAACTCGTCGATAAAGACGGCCCTGTCCCGCAGGAACTCCGGCAGTTCGCCCCGGGCCAGTGCGGCCTCGAGGCGGGATGCGGCCAGCTCCAGCCGGTCGGAGGGGTCCATGCCTGTCCCGGCCAGCAGGGTCTCGTAGCCCTGAAAGATGAGGGCCAGTTCGCTGAGCTTGGCGCTGTCGGTGCCACAGTCCTGCGCCAGTTCATAGAGCTGCTGGCCCGAGAGACCCGCGCTCTTGAGCTCGTCGATGGTCTCGGCGGCCATCTGGCAGAAGGCGGCCGAGCGGCGGTGGCGGTAATAGTAATGGACGTTGTCCTGCAGTTCCTCGAGGGCACGGCGCACCAGCACGGCCCGGCCCGCGTCGCTGAGGGTCTGGACGGCAGAGCCGCCCTCCGCCGACAGGATATGCTCGGCGAGGCTGGTGAAGGAAAAGCTCTCCACCAGTCCGCTCAGCGCGTCGCCCATCTCCCGGTGGATGCGGCCCTCGGTGGACGAGGTGAACTGCTCCGGCACCAGCAGGATGCTCTTCTCCCCCGCCTCAGCCCGCGCCCGGATGCGCTGGTACAGCAGGGTGGTCTTTCCGCTGCCGGAGCCGCCTAAAAGTAGTTTTAACATGGTGAATCTCTCCGTTGGGTCAGTTTTCTATCGTGGGCGGCTTGCCCTCATTTTTCTATCATTGTACCACAAAATTGCAGCGACATCTATTCTGTGGTACAATGAAGAAAAAATCATCTCAGAAAGAGGACACCTGCATGAAAATTTTAGCAGTAGATTACGGCGACAGCCGCACCGGCCTCGCCACCTGCGACCGCACCGAGTTCCTGACTTCGCCCATCACGCCTCAGATCACCGTCAAGGCCCGGGACAAAGTCGCCGCCAGGGTCTGCGAGGTGGCAAAAGAAATCGAAGCCGAGCTCATCGTCATCGGCCTGCCGCTGAACATGGACGGCACCGAGGGCGAGCGCGCCCGCAAGAGCCGCAAGCTGGCCAAAACCGTTGAGATCTGGAGCGGCCTGCCCGTCCGGATGTGGGACGAGCGTCAGACCACCTGCGCCGCTGCTGACCTCCTCGACGAGAGCGGCACCTTCGGCGCAAAGCGGAAAAGCATCCTCGACTCGGTGAGCGCGACGGTCATTCTGGACGACTACCTCGCATGGCGGAAGGAGCATCCGGGGGAGGTCTGAACGCCCCCGCCGCCCCTGTGGCAAAGTTTCTTTGCGAAGTCCGGACAGTTTGTTGCAAAGTCTGCAGAAAATCGTCGTTTTCCGGTTTGTTTTCACAATTTTCCTGAGCCGAATTTGTATAGTTTTCCAGCTTGACAGCACCGGCTCTTCTCCGATAAAATGAGGGTAGAAGAATTCCCTGACCAGATGGCCGGAGATGACGCTTCTTCATGAGAAAAAACAACTGGACTCACCAAAACAAAAACGATTGGAGGCGACCCACATGACAAAACTGAGAAAGCTGACTGCCCTGCTTCTGGCCGGTGCACTGACCCTTCTGCTCCTGACCGCCTGCAGCGGTGGCGGCGGCTCTTCCGGCCCGAAGGCCGAAGCCGAAGCCGAAACCAAGGTGATGAAGGCCATCCGAAGCAACTCCTCCACCAAAAATCTAGAATATGACGTTGGGATGTGCAATATTGCCAAAGACGAGCTTGCCAAAACCAATCTGGACACCGAACTGAAAGGCAGCATTGGAGGATACGGGGTCTACCACAAAGTAAAGATTGATCGGGAAAAATCCACCCTGACCCTCATCGCCCAATACGATTATCAGAACACCAAGCTGGACGATCTCATCGGTTGCATCACCAATAACAACGAGGCTTCTAACCTGAACTTCAATCTTTCCAGTAAATGGACTAAGGTAGGCGTAGCAGCCAAGACCCATAACGGGAAGACCTACATCGCCATCACTCTGCAGGTAAAGAGGACCTGACCTGTCCCTTTTCCCCTATAAACGCAGATCACCCGCCAGTTGGCGGGTGATTTTTTTGCAGCTGTCCCACCGCCCGGAAGGCGGAAAAGCAGCTTCTTATTCGTATTTCGTAATGGTCACGCTGTTGATGGTGATGGGTTCGGTGGGGCGCTGAGCTTCATCCACGCCGGTCTGGGCGATGGTGTCCACCACTTCCATCCCTTCGTACACCTGCCCGAAGACAGTGTCGGTGTAGTCGAGATAGGGTGCGCCGCCCGCCGTCTGGTAGGCGCTCACCACGTCGGCCCGCCAGCCGGCGGCGTTCATCTGGTCGATGAGCTCCTGCGTCACCGAACTGCTGCCCGGCAGGGTCTCCATGATATAGAAGACGCTGGCGCAGTCGCCGGAGGCGTCCGCTGCCGCACAGAGTGCGCCGGAATAGTGATGGAGCTTATCGGTGGTCTCGGTGGAGAAACGGTTCCCGTTCCAGATGGTGGTGCCTCTGCCGTCCGCGCCCTGCCCGGCCTCCACCACGAAGTCCTTCTCCACCCGGGTGACGGTCAGGCCGTTGTAAAAGCCCTGCTGGGCCAATGTCGTGAAGTTCTGCACGGCCTGCGGGGCCTCGGTGGAAAAAAGCACTGCTTTGAACACGCCTGCCGAGGTATCGAACACCGCGATGGTGTCCCCCGCCGCCGGGTGGGCGAACTGCAGCTCTGCCGACTCCACAGCCGGGCGGCTGACCGTCTGCACCGTGCCGGCCTTTCCGCCCTGGATGCTGGAGAGGATATTATGTGCACTGCATCCGGCCAGAACTGCCGTCAGGGCCAGTGCCGCCATTATTTTTTTCAAGGCTCTCATGAGCGGGCCTCCCTGTCCATATATTATAGCAAAGATGGCTTTTCAAAAGCTATCGCTATAGTATATCACATTCCGGCCCGGGAAGCGAGAGGGAAAAGCGTGAAAATTTGTTATTGGATTTCTATGCGAAAAACATCTTGACGAGCGGGCAAAAAAACGCTACACTATAGGCGTACCCGGAACCCACAGCTCAGAAGGAGCAGAGCGGGCAGGGTGTGACAGTTATTCCATTTTTTAGATATTTGACAGGAGAACGTGACTTATGGCAGAAGATATGAACAAGTCCGCCGCTGAGACCGAAGAGGAATATCAGCCTGACCTGATGACCCTCGAGGACGAGGACGGCAATGAGGTCACGTTTGAAGTGATCGACGCTCTGGACCATAAGGGCGTGCATTACCTGGCCGTTGTCGAATACGCCGAGAATGAGGAAGACCTGGACGAGGACGCCCAGCTGGTCATCCTGAGCGTCGGCGAGGACGACGAGGGCGAGTATCTCGATGTGGTCGAGGACGATGAGACCCTGCTGGAAGTCAGCAAGCTGTTCGAGAAGCGTCTGAGCGACCAGTTCGAGATCGAGTGATTTCTCAGCAAAGACTTCCTGCCCGGCACGATTTGTTGCGGTTTATATGATCCTACTAATCATTCAACGGGAGCTTGGAGTTCGTCGGTGGATTGCAGACCTCCCCGTCATGGGTCGACCATGAAGGCTCGATGAGGAAGCGCGAAACCGGAGACAGAGCACCCACCTGTCCGCAAGGGTAGGTTTGATTGCCGCAGACGTCCGGGCGGGATTCTTTATAGGTATTAAAAAGGCTCTCGTGCCGTATTTCCTGCCGGCATGAGAGCCTTTTTCTTTTGTCTCTATTCCCCGGTCTCGTCCGTGAACAGGCCCGGGATGCCGCAGACAGCGGCCACACCCACCAGCGTGAACACGATGCGTGACCAGATGGACGCGCTGCCGCCCAGCAGCCAGCCGACGAAGTCGAACTGGAACAGGCCCACAAGACCCCAGTTGATGCCGCCGACGATCATGAGGATGAGACAGATTTTATAAAAGGTCTGCACAAAAAGACCCTCCTTCCTTTGGGCAGTATGCCCGACGGGAAGGAGGGTTATGCATTTTATAGGGTCAGCGCCGCTTGAAAGCCTCTCCCTCTGGGAGCAACGGCGACGACCGCCGCCAGTGGCGGAAGCAGGGAGTCGTTGTTGGGGCAGCGGCCAGCAAGACGCAAGCGAAGCGCTGCGGATGCTGGGTGCCGCAACCCGGGCAGTGTCACCGAAGGTGACGGAGAGGGCAAGCCCCTCCCCTGACAGGCTGGGCCGTATAAACCTGCGGCCAGCGGGCGCGGAGGGCGTCAGCGGCGGCTTTGGCCTCGGCTTCGGTGCGGAACACGCCGAAGACCGCCGCGCCGCTGCCGGTCATAAGGGCGGTGACGGCCCCATTCTCCCGGAGGGCGGCCTTGATAGCCTCGTTGTCCTTGGCCCCGCTGCACTCCTCGAGAGCGTTTCCGGCAGCGGCGCAGACAGCGTCCAAGTCGCCCGCCCGGATGGCGGCTTCCTGGGCGGCGCAGTCGGGATGGACGCTGCTGCCCACCTTATCGTAGGCCGCAAAAGCCTCCGGCGTCGAGACGCCATAGTCTGGCATCACCACTGTGAACCAGCACTCGGGCATGGGCGGCAGCGCCTTGATGAGGTCACCGAGGCCCTGCACCCGGCAGGTGCCGCCCATGAGGGCAAACGGCACGTCTGCGCCGATACCGGCACCCAGAGCGCAAAGCTCGCTCATGGACAGACGGGCGCCGTACAGCTCGTTCAGACCCACCAGAACAGCAGCAGCGTCGGCGCTGCCGCCAGCCATACCGGCCCGGACGGGGACGTTCTTATAGATGGTGATGTCTGCACCCGCCAGCAGGCCCGTATAGTGGAAAAAAGCCAGTGCCGCCTTGATGGCGGTGTTGCCCGGGCCGGGCTTGACATTGCTGCCGGGCAGGGTCAGATCGAGGTAAGGACTGCGGCGGATGACCACCCGCTCGTAAAGCGAGATGGCCTGCATGGTCATATCCAGCGCATGGTAGCCGCCGGGCAGGATGCCCACCACGTCCAGCGCCAGATTCAGCTTGGCCGGGGCCAGGACTGTCACACGATCGCGCATCATTTTTCCTCCTCACTTGCAGTTCTCGTTCAAAAACTCCCGGATGCGGCGGATAGCCTCCATCAGGTGCTCCACGCTGTAGGCGTAGGACACACGGGCGTATCCCTCGCCGGACGCGCCAAAGGCGTTGCCCGGGATGATGGCGACATGCTTCTGCTCCAAAAGCTTTGTGCAGAATTCCTCGCTGCTCATGCCGCTGGACTTGATGCAGGGGAAAGCATAGAACGCGCCCCGCGGCTCAAAACAGCTCAGGCCCATATCGTTGAAGCTCTTCACCACGAGGCGGCGGCGCATATTATACTCGTTGCGCATCCGCTCGATCTCGCCGTCGCAGTCCTTGAGGGCCGTGATGGCGGCGTATTGGCTGGTGGTGGGGGCGCTCATGATAGCGCTCTGGTGGATCTTGGTCATGATCTTGATGATGGGCGCGGGGCCGCAGGCATAGCCCAGCCGCCAGCCCGTCATGGCGTAGGTCTTGGAGAAGCCGTTGACCACCACCGTCCGCTCGGCCATGCCGGGCAGAGCAGCGATGGAAACGTGGTTCTGCAAGCCATAGTTCAGCTCCGCGTAGATCTCATCCGACAGCACCATGATGTTGGTGCCGCGCAGGACTTCCGCGATGGCCTCGAGGTCTTCCCGCTCCATCACCGCGCCGGTAGGATTATTGGGGAAGGGCATGATGAGGAGCTTGGTCTTCGGGGTGATAGCGGCTTTCAGGGCGTCGGCCCGGAGACGGAACTCATCCTCCTGACGGCAGGCCACATGGACCGGCACACCGCCGGACAGGGTGGTGATGGGCTCGTAGCAGACGAAGCACGGCTCCGGGATGATGACCTCATCGCCGGACTGCACCAGAGCGCGGATGCACATGTCGATGGCCTCACTGCCGCCGACGGTGACGAGAACTTCCTTTGCCGGGTCGTATTTCAGGCCCATCCGGCGGTCGAGGTAGCGGGCGATCTCGGCCCGCAGTTCTTTCAGGCCCGCGTTGGAAGTATAGCGGGTGCGGCCATGCTCGAGGCTTTCAATGCCCGCCTCACGGACGGCCCAGGGGGTCTTGAAGTCGGGCTCACCGACGCCGAGGCTGATGCACTCGGGCATCTCGGCGGCGAGGTCGAAGAATTTGCGGATGCCTGAGGGGCGCATGGCCGCAGCGGCAGGCGCGATCAGTTTATCGTAATCCATCACAGCACGGTGCACTCTCTTTCATCGATTTCTTCGTCCTGATACAGACGGCCCTCTTTTTTGTAGGTGCGGAGCACGAAATGGGTGGCCGTGGACAGCACATCGTCCAGCGGCGACAGCCGCTTTGCCACAAAGAGGGCGATCTCCTGGAAGGTCTGGCCCTTGATGACCAGCTGCAGGTCGTAGCCGC